>JAEEGL010053940.1_pt1 | contig 51444 bp, 34 predicted proteins | sample 9134231 | NCBI WGS metagenome assembly JAEEGL01 (sample SAMN16246548, study PRJNA631951) | gut metagenome | biome: gut microbiome; feature: rumen; material: fiber-attached | host: Bos | place: Iran: Karaj | collected 2018-10
CACCATAGTACTTTGCAAGCTGCTCTCTGCCCCTTTGGAGCCTGGTAGTTACCGTGCTCTTTGGGATATGGAGCATCGAGGCAATTTCTTTGGTGCTGTATTCTTCCAAGTAATATAGAGTGATGACCAATCTGTACTTCTCATCGATAGAAGATAAGGCATCCTTGAGTTCGACATTGTATTCGTCAGTTACAGAAGGCTCTTCCCATTCTTCCAGGCCTGTCTGACGCTTTCTGACATCCAGGATCTTATAGCAATTGTTTATAAGGATCCTTGTCATCCATGTCTTGAAATACTTGTCTTCTCTTAGTGTGTTTAACTTCTCAAAGCAATTGAGGATCGTCTCACTGACGGCATCAGCAACGTCCTCATCATTCATGAGGATTGCCAACCCGACTTTGTACATCTCCTGCATATGCCCCTGCATCAACTCAGCAAAGGCAAGCTTATCGTGCCTTTTTGCGAGTCTTACAAGTCTTGTCGTTTCATCAATCTGCATTACGTTTCTTTCCTTGTGTACACAAACGAATGGAGATTTGTTTTCCATTCTCTAACCATTAGATGAACTAAAACGGCATTTGGTCTCAACTGATTTTGTGAGGGAGGATCCTCTATGGTTTATTTCCGCTCGTCCAGAGCTTTCTGAACTCTGTCCTGCGCTATCTTAACTACTGAATCAAGATCCTTCTGTCCGGTAAAATAAGCAGGCATCTCTTCGATAAGAATAGCGTTAATGGCGGCATCTGAGCATGGCATGTTTGAACAGCTCAATATGATGTTCTCAAGATCATCGATATTCTGATCTGAGAAGATAAGACGCTTCGGGTTGGGATCTTCTCCTTCCCATCCGAAAAAGGCCCAGTATCCGTCGCCGTTGATGTATTCGACAGCCGCTTCGCCCAACTGTCTGAATACGGTGCGGTTAATGACCAGTTCATCATCTGATGCGATCAGGTCCTGAATATCATCTGACAAAAGAAGCTTTGCAAATTCAACACAGGCATCGACATTATATGCCTTGGCTGATATTGCTACCGAGAGGTTTGCACATGCAGAGGGACCTCTGCCGTCAGTCGATGGGATGCCCAATATAGATGAAGAACCTGTCATCTCCGCGATCTCGATCATGTAACTGTAACAGCCATAACAGGAATATAAGTCCGCATCTCTGTTGCGGAGAAGCTCAGGATCCCCTTCATCATCTGCGTAAAAAGCCGCCCACAAAGCTGCGTCTTCCGGAGCATTATTCTTTACAAAATCTGCTATCTCTGCGAATTCGGGAACAGTGAGATCGGCTTTGCCGTCCGAAATGAACTTGTCGCTCATATTGTTAAAGAGCTTGGTGAAATAATATATCTGTCCGTTATTGATCACGTCTTTGCCGTTCAGTGTAGTATCAAGGAACTCCTCATACTCAGGTATTGTAAAACCAATTCCGGAACTGCCGGCATTCTCATTGTCCGTAATGATCCCTTCAACGTAAAAACTGATCGGCATGTTATAGAGCTTGCCGTTAACTATTGCTGAATTGATTATGTTGGTGAAATATTTATCCGGATCGAGATCATCTAAATAAGTTGTAAGATCCGTAAGGTATTCAGGGTTATTCAGCTGTCCGTATTGACTTGCATTTATCAGGATGTCCGGGCCTTCACCGTTGATCAGGTCCATTGCAAGCTGAGTGCTCATCTCGGAATTGATATCCTGCTGAAATGCGGCTTGATCGTCGGAGCTTAAGATCTCCCAATCAGTGTAATCGTAATTATACCGGTCTGTGACCTCGATATAGTATTCAGCGTTGCTCGAATTGAATTTCACTATTGCGTCACTTACTGCAACGTCAATACATTCAATGTCTCCCTGGCATAATTCAAGTATCTTTTTGCCTGCGTGAGGGTTAGCATCAGCTCTTGTAAATTCGATAATAGTGAAGTTTGATCTGTACGGGTCTGAGAATTCGTTGTATGACCAATCGTCTCCGATAAGTATGAAGGAGTTCTCGTTAATTTCTGCTATATAAAGTTCGGAAAGAGTGCTGCTGCCGACTCCGCACCAGGAGTAATTGAAGAATTCTTCTATGGTCTTATCCTTGAAATTAATGACATAGATTCCCTGTTCTGCCGGGAAATAAGTTCTGCCGTCGTTTCCGGTGACAGAATGATCTATGGATTTCTCATCCAGCCAGCTGTATTCATCTGAATTATCAGAAGATAACGCGAGCGTATTAAGGTCAAGCTCATAGTAGATGCACTCATTTTTCTTTTCGACCTGAATGACAGCCGTATCCTCATCTTTAGCCATTACAGTGCAGATGCTGAGATCCTCATTGTTTGCATCTTTGATCTCGACGGTTTTGTCTGAACCGTCAGGCGAGATTATATGAAGGTGATAGTAAGCTGAATTATATTTATCATTCCAAATACTCTCTGTTCTGATCAGGTGATCGCCGATCTTGTAGACCTCCGGATCAATGTCATCAAAGTCTTCGTGTTCTTTAGTACCGATAAGTTCTCCTGTCAGAGGATCGAAGTCTCTGGAGAAGTAAATGAAGTCTTCATCTTCTTCGTTGTAACTTCCGTATTTTGAAGTGATCTTACCAAAGGAATACTCTGTCCCTTCCAGATGAGTATTGGGTTCCAGGTCTTTTGTCAGATCAAGTGTCTGAATGGTCTGACTGGTGGCTCGGTCGATTACTGTTACAGTCTCGATATCGTAGTCATTGCCGTTGATCTCGTCATAGTTTATAAAATCCATTTCAGGATATTTATATGTACCGCTTGTTAAGATCAGCATCCTGTTATCATCAATGCCTAACAGACGTTGAACTACTCTGTCGACTGTTTTGCTCCCGTCAAGCTCAGGATTGAAAATAAACGTTTTTGTGTCGAACCACGGTGAATCAACAGAGATGGTTTCTCCGCTGCGGCTTTTGGCGTTGCCGGATTTCTTCTTTGCACAAGAAGCGGAAGAAAATGCCATCGATAATATAAGCGTTACAGAAACCGCCTTAACAGAAAACTTGTACATATTGACTCCTATTATTCCAAACGAATTTTACCCGGTCATTATTTTAACATCCCGGCATAATCCATTTGAGGATATTTTGTGACAATTTGTTTCCGTTAATCAGTTAAAAAACTCACTTGGAATACTTCTCGCTATATAGAGTCTTAAGACGGTTTTCGAGCGATGACTCAATTTCCTTAATATCCTTCTGACCGGAATACGCTTCTGACAGTTCCTCGGAAACGATAGCTCTTATGGAAGGATCGGATGCGGAAACGACTTCGACATTTTCCATGTTAGCCATATAAGATGCTTTCATATCATCCGTGAGGAAATAGTAATCGTATCTTGCCGCTTCTGACTCTGAAGTGAATCCGGCTATCTTGTACTCGTAACGGAAATACTCACCGGCCCTGTCGATTATGGCAGGAAGTGCGGTCCTGTTTATAGGATTGTCTCTGCACTTCTCCTGGATATCTTTGGAGAGCAGCACCTTAATAAAATCAATACAGCCTTCCTTAAGATCCGAAACGGCGCTGACCGCTACGGAATTCGCAATGACTGCCGCGGGACCCCTTCCGTCTGAAGTCGGAAGACCGAGCAATACGGGATCGTCGTATTTCCCGAGAAGATGACAGCAGCAGAACGGATCCGTATCGCTGAACTCGTATCCGGAAACGGTAACAAAATCTCCTGACATGAACTGTTCTTCGGTAATCACGGGATTATCCGGAACATTATCTTTGAAGTATTCACACATGGACTCAAACTCGCTGTTCGCTATATTAACTTTGCCGTCTTTGAACCATGTGTCGTTCATCATGGAAAAGCACATGATGAAGTAATCCTCTCCGGAGAAGTATTGCGATATGGCATCCTTACCGTTACCGGCAGTTGATACGAACTGCACATACTCATCGTACGTAAACCCTCTTGCTCCGTTCTTAACATTGGATGCATCTGTCCAGAGCCCCTCCGCCCAATATGCCAGAGGCATGTAAAAGAGCTTGCCGTCACGTGAAACACTGTCGGTTATCTTCGTGTAATAAGTATCGCTGTCCAACTGCAGTTCGTTCTTAAGATCCACAAAACAGTCTTCGTTTTGAAACCACCATAAAGAATCAACACCGAAATAGATATCAGCAGCTTCAGGCGATATTATCTCTTCCCTGAAATCCTTTTCGTACAACTCGGCAAATTCCTCGTCTGAGATAAAGTATTGAGAGACACTCGCATATCTTACGAAATAGTCCTCGCTGCTGTTATTAAACCGACGGATAGCCTCGCCTGTCATCGAATCGATCGAGTTGCCGTATGATTTGGCCCTGATGACAGTCTTTCCCACATGAGGATTTGCAGCTTCCTTTTTGAGGTACATTATCTGCGGCGTATCGGTACCGTAATCAGTAATGTTCAGATTGAGGACTATTGTATCCTCTGTTACTTCGAGCAGATCTGCGAGCATAAACCAGTAAACGTTGCAGTCGGTATCCGAATACATAACATAAGGCTCATCATCGACATATATGCCGTCGGCTTTTTTGACGTAGCTCCTGCCATCTGACCCGATGATCTCCTCCTGCACTCCCGAATGGGCAAAAGTCGTGCCGTCAGCTCTTAATTCCAGTTTCTCGGGATCAAAAAAATATAATGAGTAGTAATTCAACAGTTGAAATCCGCCGTCCTTGTATGTGACACCGTGAAGCACCGGATACTCAACAAATATTTTTTTATTGAAGATGACCTCATCATCTTTGATTACATAAAGGAAACTCTCTCCGCTCTTTGATCCCGCCGCGAAGACGTATCCTTCAGATGCCAGGCAATTTGAAAACTGTACGGTATCGCCGTTAAGATCTATCTCGCGAGTATTCTCTATCTCATAAGTAGTATTGTTAATGTCAGCCTTATAGAGCTTGCCCATCGACTGAAAGTACACGGCCATGTTTCCGTTTTCTTCCACGACTCCGAGTTTTGTGCTCATGGGAAGTTCTTCGGTAATCTCGAACTCTTTCAGAAGATTGCCTTCGGAATCAAAGATGCATATCGGGTCATGCGGGTCGCCCGAGTACAGGTCATCATAAGCATTGTAGGTCACTACGACCTTGTCACCGATCACTACAGGAGCCCAGAAATGATAGTTATTGTAATTCAGAGCGCTGCATTTGCTTGCGGCATCGAACTCGGTGCATGAGTACCATTTGTCAGTCGCGCTGATGACTTCGTGTTCCCTTTTCACCTTGCCTTTGCATCCGGCAAAAGATATAAGAGAGCCAAACAAAAACACAGACGCCATAGCAGCTGATACGATCTTTTTCATTATCACATCTCCTTGATGTATTTTTCGGAACGGTCATTAAGGATCTTTATCACGTCATCAAGCGAACGGTCTCCCGCATAGTAAGGACCGATCTCTTCCGTGAGGAAAGCCGTAATTACAGGATCGTCATAATAATATCTTGAGAGCGCCGTCAGACAATCGAGGAAGTTGTCTCCCAATCCGTCGCCGGCATATTTATAACCGTAGAGCGCCGCGTCATCTGCGATACCTGTCATGTAATCTGCCATTTCAAGAAGACCTGCCTGCGCGTCATTGTTTTTCTCCGTGATCATCGACAAGTTCCTTGCCATTGTTTCTTTATTGGTGACAATACATTGGAATTCCTTTGAGGACCCGGAGTAACCAGCTCCCGCGAACAGGAAATTCAGGAATTTCTTTGCACCGTCCTTCACTCCAGATGCGGAAGTAACGGATATTGTTTCCAATGCTCTGAATCTCGGGCCTGATGCGTCAACGGAAGGAGTTCCGATTATGGTATAGTTCCCATCTTCATCCTTGCACGCACGGATAAAATCAATATAGCTTCCTATCTTGTCATATCTGCAGGAACCACGTACACGTGCTGTCTCTTCATCCCATTCAAAGTCAGCGGGTTTTGTGAATCCGTCTTGCGCAAAATGCTCATTTGAATATTCAACTGCAGCCCTGAATTGTTCCGTGCCGAAATCAACCCTGTCACCTTCCACGGCCGCTTTGACATCGATGCATGAGAGGATGAAGTCCTTCTTATAGCAGCATTCAGAGAACGGATAATCGTAAGGCGAGAAGCCGTCTAACTGTTCATTTACCATCCTGTCATAGTCTTCGAATGTGATTCCGTAAACGCCGTCACCTGTCAGACTCTTATCTGTTACCAGCCCCTCGATCTCAATGGTTACCGGCAGAAAATACTGCTTTCCTCCGAATCTCGATGCCTCGATAATGTTGGAAAACTGCCTGTCCAATACGTCCTGTTCCAGATATCCGTCCAGGTTCTCGAAAATATCATCCCTCATCGCATACTGTTTCTGGATCCCGATCGCGATATCAGGAGCTTCATCACCTTTCAGTTCCTGGATCATCGTATACATCTTCTCGTCATCCGCATTCAGGATCGACAGATCCCTGCCTGCGACGATACCGGTCTTATATTTGCTCCAGACTCTGATTAGATATTCGTTATCGGTCCTGTTGAATTCATAGACCGCATTTGACAGATATTCAGACATGCCCTTGTCGACCGGTGTGGCAAGTTCTATCACTTTCTTGCCGGCATGAGGATTTGAGTCAGCTTTTGAAAGTATGGTGACAGTCTCTCTTGTTCCCGCAAAGAACATTGAATACGGTTCTTCAACGCTCGACTGGATCACCGCTTTGCTGCTGTCACAATAGACAAGATTGGATTCTTCCGTAAGGTCTGAAAAAAACGGTGTATACCAGTTGTTGTCAATAACCGTTACTTCCTCCTGAGTCTGCATGTCAAATGTGGTTATGTTTCCCAGCATGTCGATCTTATAAAGCTCGCCTGTGGTAACCGCTCTGTATTCGGCAAGGTTTACCTCTCCATCGCCCTGAACATTGTATTTCTCATAGTCTGTGCGCTTGCCTGTCTCGGGATCAAACTCCAATACCACCGCTCCGTCAGTCATGGTATAGCCTATGGTCAATACGGTTTTGCTCCTTGAATCGTAGGAGAACTCCTCGAGCATATGTACTGCGGGAACACCTGTAAGATCCAGCTCGGTTATGTATTCGGCACCCCTAAACGAGTATATGTGAGCCTTCACCTCACCACCTAATGAACCCTCGTAGATAACAGGAAAATAATATTCTCCTGCAGAATAAACATCTGATACGCCATAAACATCCTTGCCTCCTGCAGACAGTTCCAACGGCTTGCCCGGCTCTTTTTCCATCAGTTTTGTGGAAGTTACTTTTCCGCTCTCAATGTCGATCTTGCAGATCGCATTCGCAAAATAACCCTGTGCAAATACTTCTGCGGCAGCTTCAAGTGTTTTACCGTCTGCGTCAGGCCTTACCGCAATGATGCTGCTCAAGACATAGTTGACGGGATCTTCAAGTCTGATTGAACTTAACTCGTTGCCATGTTCATCGTATGTCGTGAGCATTGTCCTTCTGTAATCATCATAATCAGCAAGATTGGTGAGGCTGTACAAATGATAGACTTTGCCGTTGCAGTAACTCACTATACTGCTCTCCATCATCTCCGTCGCTTTCTGGTCGGTATCGAGTTCAAATCTTATTGAATCAAACCATGGATCATCTTCCCTGACCACCTGCTCCTTACCCGTTTTCGTGCATGACACGAGCACGGTTGCAAACAGGCAGACTGCGAGCAGAGAAGAAACCGCTTTTTCCTTCCTCATGACAGATTCCTCCTAAATCGAATGAAATTCCTATTTCCCTGACCTTACTATAAAAGATTTTTGCTGATTGAAAACAGGAATCCTTAAAAAGACACGAAACCTATGCTGAATTGATGCCTTCACATCAAGTATTCTATCAGCGTTATCCTGAAAACCCCGGAGCATATTCCGTTCGGTTTGATATAATGAACGCATCAGATAGAAGTGTTTGTATAGGGAATCAGGTTATGAGCAGCATAAAGAAACATCAGTGTCCGTCCTGCGGCGGTAATCTTACCGTAGATAACGACAAACAGATGTATTACTGCACATTCTGCGGATCAACATTTGATTACGAATATTTCAGAGAAGAACAGATGCATGAGATGGGCGAGACATATCTCTCCAGAGGAGAGTTTATGGCCGCTGCCGATGCATATAGATTCATGTTGAAAAAAGATCCTCATGATTTCACTGCGCTCAGAGGATTGATGCTCGCATCAGCTCATCTGACGGATATGGATAAACTTACCCGTGAGGATAAGATAAAGGGCTTTGCATATAATACAAACCTGATCAACGAAGCAATAGAATGTGCTTCAGAAGAAGATAAGGAATACTTTAAGGAGTTTGGCAGGATCTTTTCAGATAAGAAGAAATTGTACGATCTTAACCACGAGATCAATTCTCTTCAGGAGGACAAAAGAAAGCTCCTGGCTGCTGTCGCTCTCGACGATATAGAGCGTAAATATTACTATATTCCGGACAAACGCGGCAAAATGAATGATCCCAAAGTAACTTTTTTTCCATTAGTGATTACCGGTGGCATTATGATTTTATCGGGTTTGATGTGGTTCATCATGCAATCAGATCTAGAAACTGACTGGTTGATACAGGCACTTGGATGGTTCTGTACCATAACCGGCATCGTCCTCGTAGGTTGTAATCTCATATTTGTCTATCCCAAAATGAGAGAGATAAAAGAAATCGATAACCACAGCAAAAAACTCCAAGCTGAATCAATGCTTATCGAAGAGAAGGTAAAATCCCTTGAAAGTGAAGCTGATAAGTTATCGGCAGGTATCAGGATTTCCTGCCATGATTTCGCAAAGAAAGACAGAATGATAATGAGCAAAATTGAAACTGTATGAATTGATACTGGCATACGCGGATATCTTCCTGAATAAATACGGTTTATAAATCTGTTCAAATAACACCCTGTTTCCGTTATTATATTGTCAGAAGAAAACATGGGGAGTTTTTAACATGGATACTATACTTGCCGAAAACATGAAGAAACTGAGAGAAGAGCACTCGCTCACTCAGGAGACGCTTGCTGAAGCTTTGGAAGTTTCACCGATCGATATTTATATGTGGGAGGCGGGACGCGCGTACCCGGATAAAAGAAAGATAATAAAGATCGCAGAGTTTTTCGAAATATCTGTTGATACATTATTGGAAAGCAAGGCGGACGATATCATTGAGGTTCCCCAATCAGATCATCTTCCGTTAAACTGCAAGATGTGCGGCGGAGAGCTGATCCATAACTATCTCGCCGGCACCTGCAAGTGTGCCAACTGCGGAAAAAAGAGGGCTATTTCCGAGCTGTATCCGGGATTTGCCAAGTATACCCCTGTGATTGCTGCCAATGCCAAAGCTAATGAGATCTTAAACGGCAAGACATTGCTTGCTTCGGCAGATGAAGCAAATCTTCTTTACAAGCAGGCCATAAATGAGTGCAACAAATTCAACGATATGGTCTCTCTCGAACTGCTTAAGATCTGTAACGAAGGACTGGTGAAAGTTAAGCAGTTTGAGATCTACTGCAGGGGCAAGCATTTCTTTGATAACAAGTCTTTCAAAAGTGCGATGAATGAACTTGAGAAGATCCGCGGTTACAGGGATGCGGATGAAATGATCGAACGCTGCAAAGTTAAACTTGAGTCAAGTCACAAAGGTGATATCCCGTGGGCAGTCGTATTCAGTCTTATCATTCCCGGTACAATTGCCATCTCCCTGGCAGCCTTTGCAGGCTGGCCTATTTGGGTCTGCATCCTGATCTTCCTCGCAGGTTCTGCAGGTCTCGGATATATCATATATCGTGGAGGAGTACCGTCGATCATCATAAAGGTCATATCTTTTCTTTGTCTTGCAGCAACACCGCTCATCCTGATCCTGATACTCGCCTATCTGCTTCATTTTCATATATAACCTGCCAACCTTATGACAGAACACGTTATTACTTAACGTTTTATGAACGGAAAACACAGTTTTTTCAAAAATTTTTTGCCACAAAAAGAAAAGACAAGTATATAAGAGATGACAGTATCAGCGGCTGGAAAACTCTGAAAAAAGTGCTTGCATAAACTATTTCTTGATGTTACAATCCCGACAGATGAAGGAAGTGCCTGTCCGACATCTGAACCTGAATTGAAGGTTTGGATCGTGCAGCACTTCTTTTTTTATGACCAAAAAACGAAAGGACATGGAACATCTTATGACTGCTATGTTGAGACATCTTCTATATAACCTCAAAGCACACCTGAATATGGTGTTAGCTTTTGTATGTTCTAATGTCCGAATAGATTTGGATAAGAGAGATCATTTCTATGGAAATAAATATTTTTACGGACTTATAGGGCGGTCACTATGTGATTTGACTTTTGTTTAGGCACAGGCAAAAAGATAAGACTTACAGCAGACCGTCCGTGATGAGAATAAAACGGACGGTCTTTTTGTTCTCATGCACCTTGACAACTTAGACCTAACATTCCCTTCTCATTCAAAGGTAGGATGCCTGACTGTTAATCAGAGAATGCAGGTTCAATTCCTGCGAAGGGAGCCAATAAAAGAGTCTTGCATGGAAACAGGCACTCCATGCAAAACTTAAGGGATGTGAAGAAGCAGTTTGCTTCTTCCGTCCCGGTTTACGGGCGGTAAGCTAATCCGGTGAAAGCAGCGGTTTGAAGCACCGTGTAGGTTGGATCGACACCAACACTGCCCACCAAACACCAATATGTGGTTATTAGTGTAGCGACAGCACGGCAGTTTGTGGCACTGCAGGCATGGGTTTGACTCCCTTATTTCCACCCAATATGCCGCCGTAATTCGTTAAGGAGGCGAGACAGACTGTAAATCTGTTACCTATGAGGTTCGAGTGGGTTCGATTCCCTCGGGCGGCACCAATACGGAACATAGCGCAATGGCAGAGCAGGCGGCTTATATCCGTCAGGTTCAAGGTTCAAGTCCTTGTGTTCCGACCAAATGTCTCTGCAGCCGGTCGGCCCGGCATACAGTCCGCAAAACTGTACTATGCAGGTTCAAGTCCTGCCGGAGACTCCACAAATGGTCACATAGGCTTATGGGAAATCCCAATAGAAATAATTGAAACCTATATAGACTGACTGGAAAAGGACAGAGGTCAATACTGTCCATGCTGTTGTTACTATAAACCATGCCAGACAGTGCTTATTTACCGGTCTTTTCTTTCTTTTGGAATATATAAGGTTAAAAAGCAGTATGAGCCCCGTAACTAATAACGGTATCAGCATTTCCCAGGTCGTAAAATGCTGCAGAAAATCGTTTGTATCTTTATAGTTTTTCTCCCATAAGAGTAATGGCAGCATGAGCACAATAAGATAAGGAAGATGTGTCATCCATGCACCTGATACGGTAACTGCGGCAAAGGAGAGAAAGCTGCTTTTATTCGCACGTTTCTGCTTCACGTAAAAGATTATTCCGCCAATGATCACAAAGAAATAGATGGCCCAATACGAAAATACCATTAAAAAATCTCCCATACGGACGGCTCCTCTTTTTAGTGTTGTTTGTTACTATTAGTGTAATTTTACACCGCAAGCATATTTGATACAACCCACGGTTCCGAGCGGATTTTGCTTTTCGTCATAAATATAGATGATGTTTTATAATGAAAAATATAAATGCAAAACTATTTCGAGGTCTGACAGATAATGATAGTACATCCCATTCCACCGGTCTTTGATGAGAATTCAAAAGTGCTGATATTAGGAAGCTTTCCTTCGGTCAGATCCAGAGAAGAAGGCTTCTTTTACGGGCATCCACAAAACCGCTTCTGGAAAGTAACTTCATCCGTCTTCGGTGAAGATACTCCGTCCGGGACAGAGGAAAAGAAGGAATTTCTTCTACGTAATCACATTGCTTTATGGGATGTAATAGGTTCGTGCGAGATCAACGGATCATCTGATTCGAGCATCCGGAATGCAACTGTAAACGATGTTTCTCTCATCCTGAACACAGCAAAGATCCGTTTGGTATATCTCAACGGAAGAAAGGCATATCAACTCTATCAGAAATTCATGTTCCCGCTTACCGGCCGCGAAGGGATCTGCCTTCCTTCAACAAGCCCTGCAAACGCAGCCTGGAGCACGGATAAACTGACAGAAGCATGGAAGATAATAAAGATAACCTGAAAACTCTGTGACGTGTTTTCCCCGTTTAGCACTTATTATTTCTTCGCAAAATAATTTCTGAACTTCTCATATTCAGGTGTCTTACGGTTGGTAATAAAGAAAACAAATGTGGTGACCGAACATACTGTCAGCGCTTTTAATATCAAAGGGAAGATTCCGATCCCGATAAACGGCAGTATAAAGAAGCAGATCAAATAACTGATTGCGGTCAGGATAAAAAATCTGAGCTGCTTTCTCCAATAGTTTTTTGTAAGATCGCAATACAGTTTTTTTGCAAGGACTTTCGGTTCATACCACAGATTCGTAAGAACAAGGCTGATAGTGGTTGCCAACAGTATTCCGAATACTCCGAAGAACAGCCCCAGAACGACCGAGAATACAATATTCAACCCGGCGCGGATCAGCAGAATATACTTGACGTCATCAAATAATCCATTCGCTTCTCTGAATATCCATACAGGAGCAATAGCGTATGTTATATAGAAATTCAACGCGATAATAAAGACTGTCGCATTATCAAGAAGATACACAGGGCCAAGCCATACCGTGATAAGGTCATTAAACAGCAGCGAAAACCCTGTTAATCCCAAAGCAGCTATCAGATGATAAACCAGAAGCATCATATCAAAGAGTCCTTTTTGCTGCTCTTTGCTCTCTTTTACAGCCAGGTTTCCTATTCCTGTTATCAATGACGCATTTATAATCGCGATCAGATTAGTAAACGCAATGATGATCGAATAGTAGTTTGAATACAGACCGACGGCAGTAATGCCGACCAAAACGGAAATGAGTATATTATCCGTACTGTTTATAAGGACCGCACCGACCTTATACATGAAAGTGGCACGGATCCTGCCATATATTTCCTGTTTATCGAAAACGGAATCTTTTCCTGCCCTGAACACTTCCGGATGGATCTTTTCCGCCGCGATACTTAACGCAATATTATATAGGATCGTTGTAACAGTCGAAGCAAGCACATAGAAATGGTAGTCTTTGAAGACGATCAATACGATTATCTGTACTATCTGAAGCACAAAATTCGTGAGCAGCATAGATATCCTTTGGATACGCTGCTCCTGAAAAGCAGCAAACAAGGCTATCTTATGTGCAACAAAATATGTTAATACCATATTTATGAGATAAACAACATAGTAAAAGATCAGGTCTGTCTGCGGGATGTCGGATTTGATCAGAAATCTCAGGAACGGGATTACTGCCACTCCGATCACAAATAAGATACCTGCCAGGGTAAAGTAGATCTTCTTAAAGAAAACAAGCAATGAATTGATCAGTTCATTATCATGTTCGGCAACAGGCTTATAGAGCGAATACAGAAATGCTGAATCAAGACCGAGTTCTGCTAAAGATAATACTGTCAGGATATTGGTATAAAGGCCGTTGATCCCCAGGTAATCTGCCGAAAGATAACTAAGAAAGATCTTTCTCCCGATAAAGGAAAGAATAAAAACACCTGTCTGGGCAATATACCCATACACTATGTTTCTTTTGGCATTCTGACTTCTTGTTTTCTCTGTCATCTGGCTAACCGCAGTATATCTTCCTTCATTTCAGAAAACTTTACGGTCAGATCACTGTTATCGTACGTCTGACTTCCGTGAGGCATATCTGCATATATCTCAGCAATCTTACCGGGATCATCGCAAAGACGGATATAATCAAGATGCTTGATCCATTCATAACATTCTATCACCTTGTGACTCCTGCTATTAAGGACTATGCAGGGAGTGCCGGTTACAGCTGCAAAGATCATTCCGTGAAGCCTGTCAGTAACCACCAGTTCAGAACCGCGGACCTTATTAATGAGTTTATTGTATTCGCGTTTTCTTTGCTTTTCGGGGATCCTGTAAGGAAGCACGGTATCACTGAAAGTTACTTTTTCTCCAAAAACAGATCTCAGATGATCCGTAAGTTCTTCATCTGTTTCAGGAGACCTGGTCTTCTCACAGTCATTCCGCAAGAGCAACAGACAACCTGAACGTTCAATATGCGAAGCATCTTCTTTGAGCAGCATTACCATATCAGGAACAACACCGGCATTTACTCCCATGTCTTTTAGGGTTTGATAGCTTTTCCGCTCCCGGGCATAGATCTTAAGATTTTTGTGTGTGCTATATATATCAGATGATCTTATGTATTCTTCCTTACCGAACTCATTTTCGTGGAAATACAGAGTGTTCGGAAAAAACAACATTGATGAATCCGGATTTGAGGTAATTACATCACGGACCATTTCTTCGTTGTGAAACCAAAGGGTGCCTAGATATCCCCCTCCGTGAAACAGAACAGGACTGCCGTTAAATATGTTAAGCAAGCCTCTTTTACTCAGCTCATATAATGATTCATCGGTAACTTCAAAATATTTAACGCCTGCCATATCAAGCATTTTCCGCTCTGATATTGCAATAGCCTGATCCCCCATATTGCCGTGTACAGGCGTAAGGATCCAGAAGATCATATGAGGATCCCGTTTTGCTGCAATGATCTTTTCGATCGACTTGTTTACCTGCGCATCATGATCAAAGCAGATATCTCTCATTTTCTTATAAAGATGATATAAGGGTTTGTTCAGATTAAACAGTCTTATCGATAAGCGGATGTTGCCGTTCTTTTTGAGCAACGGCATCAGTCTTTTAAAGCATTCTTTAACTTCGTGCGATTTCTGCTCTTCTTTAGAAAGTTTCTCCCAATAGAACATCATAACCCACGCATAATACCAGTTAAGCCACTTTGCGGACTTCCTGTTTATATCAGGATGCGAATCAATAAAACGTTCTGATTCCTCGGCACAAATGCATATTGATTTAAGTTTCGATAAGTAATCTTCCCCGGTGATGATAGAACCCGTTCTGTAGCGCCGGTAATGCAACGGCCGGTTAATAACAGAAACCCTTTCACATAATGAAGTCAACTGAAAATTATACAGTTCATCTTCATGAAGGATTCCCTCATAGAACTTCAGATCATTGTTTTCGATCACACTTCTTCTTGTAAATATCATTCCGCAATTCGGATTGTAATCATTATTCTCAATAGCCAGCTGATAAAAATCAGGTCCGGTCATAACATCAGGGTAAGAACCATAAAATTTATAACCTGTACGGTCAGTATCTCTGACCCATTTATAATCTTTAGTTCCGTCTTCAAAGATATAAGCAGAAAACCTTACCTGATCCAGGTCTTCACTTTCAGCTTTGTTATAAAGTAATTCCATCGCATTATCAGCCAGGAAATCATCACTGTCTAAGAAATATACATATTTGCCTTGAGCTGATTCAAGCCCTGTATTACGGGCTGCGCTCAGTCCGCCGTTCTCACGGTTAACCAATCTGAAATTCGGATTTCGTTCAGAATACTCTGCAGCTATCAATTCGGAACCGTCAGTTGAGCCGTCATTAACCATAATGACTTCAATGCCATTAAGAGTCTGGCGTTCAAGACTGTCCAAGCATTCCTTCAGATATGCTTTGACATTATATATAGGAACGATAACTGAAACCCTGATAAGATCCAATGATATTACCTCATCACATTAATATGACAGCCTGGTCATGAACTTATTTATTCTTACTGAAATATACATCATATAGAGTTTTATTCTTTCAATAAGACCAAGATCTGAAAAATGTATCCATTTGTATGTATACGTAAGATCCTTCTTTTTTGCTTCTTCTGAATAAGGTTTCAGCTTATCTGGATCTATATTTTTCCTGTTCTTCATAAGACTCTTCCATATATGCGAAAAACGCACTTTTGACTGTGAAGTGAATTTAGGATTTATCTTCAGACACATATCGAACATCATCATGCTCCTTACGGAGTTTTCTATCTCGTTTCCGCCGGTCCATATGCCGTCTCCGGTCTGAGTATAAACAGCCCAGAATTCAGGAAAGTAATATAGCTTCCCGTATTGGATAACAGAAAAAGTAATAACGATATCATCAAAATGATTCTTGAGAAGAACTGTATCCAGCTTACTGATAACAGAGCTTCTGATAAGCAATGTGTCTGTGCTGCAATAGAGATCCCGCCAGTATTCTTTTGCTCCGACCTTGCCTTCATTAAGCTTTAAGTCCATGACCGGAATACGTCTGCCGTCATCATACTGCATATACATATTGTGACCGCAGGCAATACAATCACTGTTTTCCTCTTTTTCGAGAATATCAACCTGTTTCTGGAGTTTCAGATCATAACTGAAATAATCATCTCCATCCAGAAAGGTAAAGTAATCGGTGTCAACATGGGCAAGCAGATTAAGTCTGTTTCCGGAAGCTCTGAACCCGGGTGTTTGCTGTTCCTCATTCCGTTCCATTATGAACAGTTCAAAAATGTCGGGATATCTGCTGATCCATTCATTAACTATGGCAACTGTTTTATCATCAGAACCGTCATCACCGACAAGAATCTTGATCCCGAAGTCAGTTTTCTGGGAAACAATGCTCTCAAGAGCTTTATCAACATATTTCTCCTGGTTATAGAAAGTAACTAAAACACTGACTTTGGGCTTACACATCAATTACTGACCATCCACTTTAACAACCAATTCTTCACCCGGAATGACATTATAATATGTTATTTCATCATCCGCCCGCAAATTAACACCTACTGTAAGCGGAAAGTTGAAAGTATCATAAGACATCCTCCCGTCAGTCAGCTCCACATAAATATGAAGTTCTCCGTCTGAAATATATGTATAGACAGTTGAATTCTGCTTTTCTCTGATATACTTCACTGCATCAGTAAAAACAGGATTCCATACTTCACCTGAACTGACTTTCTCCGAAAGATAATCCAGATGTTCCGAAGCTTCTTCTATAGTAATTGTCTGAAAATACTCATCCTCTTCAAGAGCAACACGGTGCCACATCTCTATGACCCAGGCATTATTTGTAACAGCCTGATCTATCCATCCGTTTCTGACTGCCGTATCAACTCCGTCATCTTTAATACCAAATAAGTTCAGCCGGTACCATTGCCCGCCTTCGCAGCCGTCGACGGGAGATAAACTGTTAAACCCTCTGTAATCACTTCTTGATGCCCAAAATCCATTCTTCAGAAGAATGGAATATCCATTGCTGCACATTGCGTTTTCCGGCCAGATAAACACGATTTGTTCTTTGCCGAAATTCTTTTCATAATATCTGTCCGAATCGACGATCTGATGTCTTAATGAAAAATAATCATATGAGATCAATGATCCTTCTTTCATCGTCTTGTGACTGTACGAATGATTAATTACTTCAATGTGATCCTCATTTACAACATCTTTCCACTCGTTAAGATGCGGATCGATAAAATCAACAACCCCGGCAACACTTGCTCTTAAATCATAATGCTTCATTAATTCATTAAGATACATACCCGATTCAAAAAAACCGTCATCTGAGATAATGGTGACTACCGCATCCGCATTTCCGAATACTTCAGCCACAAAGGTCTCAGGAATAAAAACATCTTCCGGAACGGAATAAGCCGCGGGAGTATCCGATTTGGTACATGCCGCAGACAGAAAAAGCAAAAGAACACTTGCCAATATAAAAAACGATCGCTTAGTCTTATACATATCAATCATTAACTCTTCCTGAAGATCCGTGCTATTCTCCATAACACAGAGATAACATAATGGTCGAAAGCCATTCCCAGATAAAATAACCAAGACCATAATCTGTTATTTATACCTGTAGTGTCTGCCAAACGTCCGGCAATGTTATTGCTGTATTTTCCGCTATCCTCCAGATAATGTGAATAACGCCCGTCTTTAATTAAATGCCGGTTTGCATAAAGATCTCTTATATGTCCGAATTCCCTGGATTTAGTTGCAAATCTGAAACCAAACCGTGGACTTTTGTCATTTAAGACATCCTGAAGTATCATTGCTTCGATAATAAGCAATTCACATTGAGTCGATGAATGCATAATGCTTTCATCTCTTTGAGTGTATTCAAATGTTACTTTTGAATCGTTTTTGCACTTTCCCTGCTTAAGGATAGTATAAACAAGTCCGGTATCATCACTGAACCTGTCGAGTAATAATTCCGGATCAAACTTGCGGAAAACAAAACACGAAATATGGTAATAGTCAAAATGGCCCCAGAATAAAAACGTATTAATCACTTCAGGAATATGTTCTTCCGGACTGTTTGTATATCTGAAACCCGATACATATGAAGAATAATCTTTGTGGGCATCTAAAAAACTGACAGCATCACTGAACTTCGAATTATCACAAAACACATCATCGGCACTCAGGATAGCGCAGTATTCACCAGTCGCCATCGATAAAGCTTTCTTTATGATCGATGACACTCTGAAACTCGGAACTGTTTTTTCTGAGGGTTTAGGTCTTTGCATGACAAAATGAGAAACAGAAATACCTGAGTCTGTCAACTGACTCTCAATCTGACTGATAAGTTCTATCGAGCCATCAGATGAACCGTCATCACCGATAATGATCTCAATTTCATCTGCCGACTGAGAAGTGATCGAATCGATCGCACGCCGGATATAGTTCTTCTCATTATAAGAAATGACTATCGCTGTGATCTTACTCATTCAACCTGCCCCTTTATCAGCACTGTTTAAATATATTTCCGTGTGCATTTTTCAAGCTTATTTCCGAATACTTTCAAGACCTTTCCAAAGTATAATGGAAACATCCACTTGATCACATAAAGCATTTTAAAACCAAACCCTGACTCTCTGTATCTGACGGTATCAACATATAAAGGTTCACACAATTTCAGATGAGGTGACTGACAGACGCTCCAGTCTTTATTTCTGTTGTCAAAAAGGAACCTGATCGAATCATAGCATTTGATAAAACATTGTTTTTTCATCTTAGGAAGTACACGCTTTGATTCCTGATAAACCAGGAGATTAATATAATTCTTCTCAAATTCCGTACGCCTGTTCCATGAACTGTCACTGATCTGCCTGTATACACTCATTACTTCAGGTGTATATATAACCCTTCCCGTTTTGATGAAATATGCAGTAATCAGATTATCATCAAAGAAATCCTTATTGATCGAATTGACAAGGTCATGATCGCTGTGCCTGAACATAAATGTCTCTGCATGAGACCACAGACATCCCCAATAATCCTTATTTGACACTGAAAACATCTTATCGGAATACCTGCTCCACAGACCATCCTGCTTTTCTTTATCAAGTTTTAAAGCTACAGGATGAAAACAGGCAGATGCATCCGGAAACCGCTCCAGGATCTCGTATTGCTTCTGAAGTTTTTGATCATCAATATAATAGTCATCACCATCAAGAAAGCATAAATACCGTCCTTTTGCATTGCGCAGAAGGTTAATTCTGTTATTTGATGCCCTGACGATAGGCTCGCTGCCTGACAAGGACAGTTTGTCTGTCTGATACACGCTGATAACATCAGGATATTGCTGTTCCCATTTTAACAGCTCTTCATAAGTGCCGTCGGTCGAGCAATCATCTCCGCATAGTATTTCGAACGGGAAATCGGTTTTTTGGCTCAAAACAGAAGAAAGGCACTCTTCAACATATTGTTTCTGATTACAGAATGTAATCATCACAGATACCCGGCAATTAATATCTGTGCTCATAATCATTCCACCATTTTCCGCAGCCGCTGATATCTTCAGAAGACATCCGTGGATCGAATCTGAATTTTACCACTTTCTTAAAGCCGCCCTTTTGCATATTCTTAACAAGACGTTTTTTACTGTTATTGCCTGAATTCATCTTGGTCAGAGCATTTGATATTTTGACCTGAAGCGTATCCTTGTTTTCTTTATTCATGATCAGCAATTCAGCTTCTCTCAGATCCTTAAGGAAACGGTCTCTCCATTTTTGGTCACTTGATGTGGATACACCGCACCCGAATTCGTAAAAAATGCATGGTTTGGAATAGTAAGCCGGAACTATTCCGTCGAACATCATAAGCATATATGAAAGATCTTCAGAATAAATTACCTTGCCGGTCACGATATTTAAGTATTCCAAAAACAACGATCTGTCGCAAAGAATTGCAGCTCCTAAAGGAAGATCTTCCAACACAATGTAATTCCACCTGCAGACAGGCTCATCATTTTCCAGATAGCAGTCTATGACTCTCGGAGCAAGAGGAGTACTGTTGATCTTTGCTTTGCCGTCAAATGAACCGTAATAAACAGCATCCGCAAAAGACCAGGACTTTCCGCTCTCATCAAGGAATCTGATCCATTCAGCCAATGACGACTCACTGAAGAGCGCATCTCCGGGACTGATCAGTTTTATATATCTGCCTTTTGCAGCTGATATGCCGTCAAGATAATTCTTAACAGTCCCCTGATTCTCTTTATGATCTATCAACCTGTAATCGGTAAAGCCTTTGCTTTCAAAGTATCCGGCAAATCCTGCAAACAGATTATCAGCCGAACCGTCATCAACGATGATCAATTCAAGCCTGACGCCCTTTTGTCCGATAACAGAATCAAGCGTAAAGACACACTTCTCCCATACGGGATTGTAGGTGGCCATTATAACCGATACTTCAAAATTGCCGTTGTCCAAATCTGTCTCCAAAAATGCAGTGTTATTTATAATATTCGATCGATGGCTTAAACGATGACCCCTCATGATATGAATCAAGTATTACCCGCAGTCTGTCTCTCCTGGCTTCTTTTGCCTTGAATAAAACTCTGATAAGATGCAGGACTACTCTCATGAACAGATATAATCTTCCTTTAAACCCTTCGCGTCTGTATATGTAAACTTCGTTTCTGTATAGGTATTTATACCGCCATAATCTGTCAGACCCGTCATGTTCTATGCCGACTTTGTCATTGCTTTTCATGTTATGGATGACTATGCTCCCGTTCACCGCATAACACGGATACTTCATAGATATACGTCTGGAGTATTCAAAGTCATCTGCCCAGATAAAGAATTCCTTTATGGGAAGACCTGCCTCCAAAACGGTTTCAGCTTTTACAAAAAAAGAAACAAATGTAGCCATGATCACCGGAACAGTGGCAGAAGTGTAATCTGTGATCGTTTTCCTGAGCCCTGTTTTCTGGATGTTCATCTTACAGGGACTGCCGTCAGTCCATCTTGCAATGCCGGACAAAAATCCGTATTTACCCTCAAGTTCACGGTCAGCATCAAGAAGCGCAGTCAAGCTGTCCGGTTCAGGGAAGACATCATCATCCATTAACCAAAGAAACTTATAGCCCCGCTTAAGTGCCTCTTTCATGCCAAACTGGAAGCCGCCTGCTCCACCGAGATTTGCTCCGGTATTACAGTATATGATCTTATCTGAATCTATAAACGGGATCAGCGCATCCCGGGTACCGTCTGTACCGGCATTATCAATTACAAGAATGTCGCACTTTTTGTTTTGCAGCGACAGCAAATGCTCTATGCATTCCAAGAGCATTTCTTTCCTGTTATAAGTTACTACGATTGCAACAACTTCATTCATTAGAAAATCTGATTCCCTTAATCCGTTTACGAAATCATCAGTATCTTATTGATTATATCATTAAATAATATAAGCCTTGCAGCAGAAATCAGACACACCGGTAATCCGGTAAATGTTTTTGACATAAAATGCATGAATATATAAATACATTTGTTAAACTATTAGCGTTAAGTAACGTAAACTATCTCCGGGGAGCTGTTCGTGTATGAGAAAAAGCATATCTTTGATCCTTGCTGCCGCCATGCTGTTCACGTTAGTTTCATGCGGCAGATATAAAATCGACAATATTGAGTATGCCTTAAAAGTCTGCGACTGCAGCCGTGAAAACATGTTCGGACTTGAGCAGGTGGCTGTGTTTGACGACAGGATCGTGGTGATATTTGATAAAAAGACCTGTGATAAGAACGGAAAGTTAAGATTGGACGGCGCAAGAAATGTCGAAGTCATTCAGGGCAAATATATTTTTACAAAATTTTATGTAAACGGTGAATCTTTAAGTCACGACATGTGCCGGATCGATCAGGGACGCATTGATTTTTCAGATGATGATCTTGAATTGTTTTATTCATTTACAACGGATAACGGTCAATCCGAAACAGATTATTATCAGACTTACGATCAGGCATCCGGGAAATGGAACCCGGTAACCGAAGAAAGTATCGATTGGGGCGAAAAATATATAAGTCATGAAATGAGCCTTTCCTGGACGAACTCCTAGTTTATGCACTCTCATAACATATCCATTGGAAAAATATTCAAAACAATATATCAAAGACATAGGTTTTAACTTATAATCTAAAGCATACTTTCTCAGGAGGTTTCTATATGACTTTTGAACAACTGATGGATTATGCTATTTCCCGTGACTGTTCCGATGTGCATATTACCCAGGGTACCAACCTTGCTGTAAGAAGATACGGAATGCTTCACATCCTTGACGAACGCCCCACACCTGAAGAAGCACGCGACATGATCTACGATATTCTCTCAACAGACGAGATCAAGCGCGTTGAAGCAGGCGAGGACGTTGATATCGGCCGCATGATCGACAACGAGATCAGAGTAAGAGCTAATGTTTATCATCAGCGTAATAACCTTGCATGCAGCATCCGTCTTCTTATGGCCGAGATCCCCGAGTTCGAAGCTTTGGGCCTTCCTGACGTGATCAAGACACTCGCATCTGCCAATAACGGTATCATCCTTGTTACAGGACCTACGGGTTCAGGCAAGACGACCACTCTTTCTGCTATTGTTGACTACATCAACAAGAATGAGGCAAAGCACGTTATCACGATCGAAGATCCTATCGAGTATATCTATCCTCATAACCGTGCCATGATCCATCAGCGTGAAGTCGGACGTGACGTAAGTTCATTCGCTTATGCTCTCCATTCAGCTCTGCGTGAAGACCCGGATATCATTCTCGTCGGTGAGATGAGAGATTTCGAGACGATCTCGGCAGCTATCACAGCAGCAGAGACAGGACACCTCGTCCTTTCAACACTCCACACACAGAGTGCTGCCCAGACCATCAACAGGATCATCGACGGTGCTCCGATGGACATGCAGGCAACGATCCGTTCACAGTTTGCCGCAAGTATCCGCGGCGTTATCTCACAGCAGCTCCTGCCTACCACTGACGGCAACGGACGCGTCCTTACCACAGAGATCATGGGCGGAACAAGTGCTAGCAAGAGCCTTATCCTTGAAGATAAGATCCAGAGGATCCCGGGTGCCATCCAGTCTGCTGCTCAGGTAGGTATTCACACCTTGAACAACGATCTCCAGAGACTCGTTACGATGGGTCTCATCACAAGAAGGACCGCGATCGATGCAGCTTACGATCCCAACGAACTCGAGAAGATGATCGGCGTAACAAATTACTTCTGATGCCGGGTATCCTGATAACACCCTGACAAAACAGTTCAATAAAGAATAAGCAGATGAGGCTGTCTCATAAGGCGGACAATGATCCGCCGGGAGACAGCCTTTTTATTATATTGAAGCTATTCATTAAAAGTAATAAAATAATTGGCTGTGGATAAAAACAGGAAAGAAGCCAACGCATGAATTTAATCAGAGTTCTTTACATAGATCCCGGAACGGGAGGAATGCTGTTCACGATACTGTTCGGTATTTTCGGTGTGGCAGTATTCTCGTTCCGTGCGCTGATAATGAAACTTAAATTCCGTATAAGCGGCGGTAAAAGTGCAAAGATCAACGATCAGAAGATCCCGGTCGCTATCTTTACCGATCACAAAAGATACTGGAATGTTTTCGAGCCCATAATGGACGAACTGGAAAAAAGAAAACAGAGAACTGTTTATCTCACGTGCTCCAAAGACGATCCCGCTTTCAACAAAAAATACGAATACATTACCTGTGAGTTCCTTGGTGAAGGCAACAAAGCTTTCAGCAAACTTAATCTCCTTAATGCATCAGTAGTCGTATCTTCAACACCGAGTCTTGACGTTTTCCAGTGGAAGCGCTCGAAAAACGTCAACTATTATATTCATGTTCAGCATGCCGCCAATGACATTTCAATGTACCGCATGTTCGGTACGGACCACTTTGATGCGATCCTTCTTTCGGGTGAATATCAGGTTGATGAGATCAGACAGCTGGAGAAGATGCGCGACATCAAACCCCGTGAACTGCCTCTTGTCGGCATCCCCTATATGGATGTGATGAAAAAGAGACTGGATGCGGCAGGTCCCGTACCTCCACACGAGAGAACTGTACTTATGGCTCCTTCCTGGGGCGCGAGCGGAATTCTTTCGAGGTTCGGCGAAAAACTCATAGATGCCCTTATCTCAACAGGGTACAAGGTGATCGTAAGACCTCACCCGCAGTCTTATTCTTCCGAGAAGGATATGCTGGAAAAGCTTATGTCCAAATACACTGATGAATCCAAGGTCATCTGGAATAAGGATAATGATAACTTTGAAGTATTGAGACAGGCTGATATCCTGATATCTGATTTCTCAGGCATAATCTTCGATTTCACTCTTGTCTTCGACAAGCCGCTGATCTATACGGACACAAAGTACGATATCCGTCCCTATGATGCTTCCTGGATCGAGGAAACGCCCTGGACGTTCAGGATCCTTCCCTCTTTGGGACTTGAACTCAATGAGGATAACGTCAGTGATATCAAAGATCTTATCGACAGATGTATTGAGGATCCTTCTTTTGCCGAAGGCAGAAACAAAGCCCGTGCTGAGACCTGGGTCCCGATGGGGGTTGGTGCCGTGAACACCGTTGATTTCATAATGGAAAAATATAACGAAGTCGTTGCAAAAAATGCTGCCGGAGAACTTGAGAAGACCGGTGCCGGAACCTCGGCACGCGGCCGCAGGAAGACTCAAGCAGCAGGAAAAGAGGCCTGATAAAAATGTCGATCCTCTCATTCCTTTACACATTCATAATCACTCCGTTAGAACTTCTTTTTGAAGTGATATTTACTGTTGCAAATAAGATCATCGGCAACGCGGGTCTTGCGATAATCTTTCTGAGCCTTGCCGTCAATTTCCTTGTCCTTCCGCTCTATAAACGTGCTGATGAACTGCAGGCTGAAGAACGAGATATACAGGCAAAGATGGCTCCCCGCTTAAAGCACATAAAGAGCACTTTTAAAGGTGACGAGCGTTTCCTGATGCTCCAGGAGTATTACCGCATCAATCACTATAAACCGATATATGCACTTAAGAGTTCTGTATCGCTGTTACTGCAGATACCGTTCTTCATCGCCGCATATAATCTTTTGTCCGGAATGCAAAGCCTTCAGGGAATGCACTTCGGTTTTATCTCCGACTTAGGCAAAGAAGATGCAATGTTCAGGATCGGGAGTTTCCCCGTAAATGTCCTTCCTATACTGATGACCCTGATCAATATCGTTTCAGGGATCATATATACAAAAGGTCATCCTTTGAGGGCAAAGATACAGGTCTACGGACTTGCGGCCATATTCCTCGTTCTGCTCTATCATTCACCTGCCGGTCTTGTTTTCTACTGGCTTTTGAATAATGTCTTCTCGCTTGTAAAGAATATCTTCTATAAGCTTAAGAACCCAAAAAAAGTGTTAAGTGTCGTGCTTGCGGTTTCAGGCGCTGCGGTTCTTATACTGACACTTATAAGGCCTGACCTCAACTTAAGGCAGAAGATCCTTCTTGCAGCAGGTGCAGTATTGCTTGCTCTCCCTCTTGTTTTCGAAATGACCGGAAACAGATCGGCACAAAAGCCTGTTGCAAAGGCAACTTCCAAAGACAGGCTGTTCTTCCTGGGAGGAGCCGTGCTCATGGCTTTCATAACGGGACTTCTTATTCCTTCGGCTATCGTCAATGCTTCGCCTGCTGAATTTATTGACGTTATGCACCCTTATAATCCTGTGCTTTATATCATCAATTCAATGCTTTTGGCATTCGGCAGCTGGGTATTGTGGGGCGGTGTTTTCTACTTCTTCATGAACGATAAGATCAAATCCTTATTCTGTAAGGGAATATGGATGATCTGCGGCATATCCGTCACGGATTACCTTCTGTTCGGCACTAAGCTCGGCAATCTGTCATCGACTCTTCAGTATGATCTGACACCTTCGTTCTCGCTGCCCGAATACATTATCAATATCATCGCGGTCATAGTAGTAGCCGCAGTCTTCTATATTGCATACAAACTGATCCCGAAGATATCCGGAACTGTTCTTATCATCGGGCTCCTGACTGTCATGGGTATCGGAGCATATAACTCCGCACAGGTATGGCGCACATATCTCTGGTATCAGAGCAGTACAAAGCCTTCGTCCGAGATGCCTGTTATCCCCTTGAGCAGGAACGGCAAAAATGTGGTCGTGCTGATGCTCGACCGTGCCATGGGAACACAGACGCCTTATATCTTTAACGAAAAGCCTGAATTACTGGAACAGTTCGACGGCTTTACTTACTATCCGAACACCATATCTTACGGTTCTTATACCAATTTCGGCGCACCTGTCCTTTACGGCGGTTATGAATACACACCGGTCGAAATGAATGCAAGATCTGATGAGAAACTTGAAGATAAACATAATGAAGCTCTTAAGGTCATGCCTGTCCTCTTCGGAGAGAACGGATATACGGTAACCATCTGCGACCCTTCCTATGCCGGATATAAGACGATCCCTGACCTGTCTGTATTTGACGATCATCCGGAATTTAACTGCTATAACACCATGGGCAGATTCAACTACTTTGATGATGATTCCAACAGCGAAACTTCATTAAAGCTTTCTTCGCGCACAAATGAGATCCGCAACCGCAACTTCTTCTGTTATTCGCTTATGAGGATCTCTCCGGTCCTTCTGCAGGAAACGATATATGACGGCGGCCTTTACAACGAGTCGAATGCTTCTGAGAACGTTGACGGAATTAATATATCCGTCGTTCAGGATATAGACGGCATCTCGAAGAGTACAGGTTACCGCAAGTTCTTCCTTGAATCATATACCGTGCTCACAAAACTTAGTGACATCACTTCCATTCTCGACAATGATGATAATACATTCCTTATGATGTCCAACGATACGACCCACTCGCCCTGTCTGTTGCAGGAGCCGGACTACGTTCCCGCGATGAATGTCGACAATACTCAATATGATACTGATATGGTCTCAAGGTTTACGATCGACGGAGTTACGATGCAGATGACGACCGAAGATCAGGTGACCCACTATCAGGTAAATATGGCAGCTTATATCAAGCTCGGCGAATGGTTCGATTATTTGCGCGAAAACGGTGTCTACGACAACACCAGGATAATTCTGGTCGCCGATCACGGACGTGACCTCGGCCAGTTTAACGTAATGTGCAATAATGAGGATATGGAATTCTTTATGCCGCTTCTGATGGTCAAGGATTTCGGTTCCTCCGGATTTACTGTATCCGAAGAATTCATGACGAACGGAGATACACCTTCACTTGCAGCATCAGGCCTGATCAACGATCCTTTGAATCCCTTCACCGGAAAACCGCTGGATTCAAATACCAAGACCGGTCCGCAGCAGGTTCTCTTATCCAACAAGATCGATGTGGACGAGAACAACGGATACAGGTTCCTTCCCGGTTCATGGTTCGCATTTGAAGGCGAAGATCCGCATGATCCGGCAAACTGGACTTACATTGGTGAAGGGTAAAGGAAAGCACAACCGGAATCAATTACGGGGAAATAACTGGTGGAAATTACTAAGTTGTTATACATAGATCCCGGAACGGGAGGAATGCTGTTTACCGTACTGTTCGGTATCTTTGGCGTGCTTGCCTTTTCTTTGCGCAGCCTTTTCATGAAATTGAAGTATTCCTCGGCAGGCAAACAGAATGCCAGGATCAGCAGCACCAAGATCCCGGTCGTTATCTTTAATGAGCACAAGAGATATTGGAACATCTTTGAACCCATTATGGATGAGCTCGACAAAAATGATATCCCGATAACCTATATGACCTGTTCTGAGGATGATCCGGCATTTAAACGGAAATTTAAAAACATAAACTGTGAATACATCGGAGAAGGCAACAAAGCTTTTTCCAGATTAAATCTCCTGAACGCTAATGTTGTTTTTGCGACCACGCCGAGCCTCGACGTTTTCCAGTGGAAGAGATCGAAGTATGTAGACTGCTATATCCACATCATGCACGCGGCAAAGGATCTCACTATGTACAGAATGTACGGCACTGATCATTACGATGCTTTCATACTCGGCGGTGAATATCAGGAAAAACAGGCACGCCAGATGGAAGAGATGCGCGGAATCAAGCCCAGAGATATCGCGCTCTGCGGGGTCCCGTATTTGGATGTGATGAAGAAAAGAGTTGAAGATGCCGGCGAGGTGCCGCCCCATGACAGGACTGTTCTTCTGGCACCTTCCTGGGGAGAAAGCGGAATACTGACCAGATTCGGAGACAGACTGATAGATGCACTGATCTCAACAGGATACACAATAATAGTAAGACCTCATCCTCAGTCATTCGCCTCCGAGAAGGATATGCTCGAAAAGCTCATGGCTAAATACAATGATCCTTCAAAGGTTGAATGGAACAGAGATACAGACAACTTTGAAGTGCTCAGAAGATCCGATGTGCTAATATCGGATTATTCCGCCGTAATGTTTGAATTCGCCATGGTATTCAATAAACCCGTTATCTACACGGACACTAAGTTTGATATCAGACCATATGACGCAGACTGGATCGATGAAGTGCCCTGGACATTCAGGATCCTTCCTGATCTCGGAATAGAACTTAATGAATCCAACGTAAATGATATCAGGAATGTCATCGACAGATGTATTGAAGATCCTTCCTTTACAACAGGCAGAGAAAAAGCCCGCCGTGACACATGGGTGCACATAGGCGAGAGCGCCAAAAGATCTTCCGATTTTATAATCAAAAAGTACCATGATACGGTTTCAGACAACATCTCTGAAGAGCAAAAGACAGACACGGATAACAGAGAAAACAGTAAGAGAATTCGTTTGGCAAACAGCAGAGGTTGACCGGGAATGACTTTTTTATCAGGACTTTACACTTTAATAATCTCGCCTCTGGTACTTCTCTTTGAAGTCATATTTACCATTGCCGACAGACTTATCGGAAATGCGGGATTATCCATCATCGTCTTAAGTCTTGCAGTTAATTTTCTGGTCCTCCCTCTGTATAAACGTGCTGATGAACTTCAGGCCGAAGAACGCGATATCCAGGCAAAGATGGCCTACAGGATCAAAAGGACCAAGCAGACATTCAAAGGCGACGAGCGCTTCTTCATGCTCCAGGAGTATTACCGCATCAATAACTATAAACCGGTATATGCTCTTAAGAGTTCTGTCTCTCTCCTTCTTCAGATACCGTTCTTCATTGCCGCATACAGGCTCCTTTCAGGCATGCAGAGCCTTCAGGGCGTACAGTTTGGTCTTATCCGCGATCTCGGAAAAGAAGATGCGGCATTCATGATCGGTAACTTCCCGGTTAATATCCTTCCGGTACTCATGACGCTCATCAACATAATTTCAGGCATAATCTACACGAAAGGACATCCCCTTAAATCAAAGATACAGGTCTACGGTCTTGCCGTGGTCTTCCTCGTACTGCTCTACCATTCACCTTCCGGACTCGTTTTCTACTGGCTGCTGAACAACGTGTTCTCTCTGGTAAAAAATATCTTCTATAAACTTAAGGACCCTAAAAAAGCACTTGGCATCATCCTTGCCGCTGCCGGCGCTGTAATACTGGTCATCACGATAATCAGGCCTGATCTCGGTATAAGACAGAAAGTCCTTCTCGGGCTGTTCTGCATCCTGCTTGCACTCCCGCTGGTATCCGTTCTTATCAAGAATAAAGCAAAACCGGTATCAGATACTGTACCCGGGAAAGCAGATAAGACACTGTTCTTTTCCGGAGCATTTCTTATGGCTTTGGTTACGGGACTGTTCATACCGTCTGTCATAATAAACGCTTCCACAGAGGAATTCATAAATGTAATCGATCCTTCCTCACCCCTCATCTATATCGCCCGTTCCCTGCTCTTATCTTTGGGGAGCTGGGTGCTTTGGGGCGGTGTCTTTTTCGCTTTTTCGAAAGGCAGGACCAGACAGATATTCAGCATGGCAATGCCTGTGATCTGCGGGATCTCGATAATCGATTATATGCTGTTCGGGACAGATCTCGGAAATCTTTCATCGGTACTTCAGTATGACACTCAGCCGGCATTCAGCGTATATGATCATCTGTTCAATCTGCTGGCAGTCGCTTTAATTGCACTCATCTGCATATTCCTTTATTTGAAAGTCCGCCAGGCAACAAAGATCCTGATCCTGGCAGGTATATTGTCAATAACGGGAATAGGCATATATAACGTTTCGAAGATAAACTATACATATTCATGGTACGAGAACACAAATGATGTTACTGATGAGATGCTGAATATTCCGCTGAACAGAAACGGCAGGAATGTTATAGTCCTTTTTCTCGACCGTGCCCTGGGAACGCAGGTGCCATATATCTTCAATGAAAAACCTGAGTTATTGAAAAAATACGAAGGCTTTACTTACTATCCGAACACCATTTCATACGGGCCAAAGACCAATTTTGCATCCCCTGCTTTGTACGGAGGTTATGAATATACTCCCGGCAGGATAAACGAAAGGTCAGACGAAAGCCTGACAGAAAAGCAAAATGAAGCATTGAAAGTCATGCCCGTGATCTTCGGGAATAACGGATTCGACGTAACCGTCTGCAACCCTAAATATGCAGGTTATAAATGGATTCCGGATCTTTCAATTTATGATGACTATCCTGACTTCCACTGCTATAACACCAACGGACAGTTCGGCTTCACATTCGACGGTGCCGGCACTATGTCATCGCTGGAGATATACGGGAAGATAGATGAGATACGTTACCGCAATTTCTTCTGCTTCTCCCTTATGAAGATATCGCCTCTGCTCCTTCAGGAAACTCTCTATGACGGCGGTATGTACAACAGAGCTGCTTCCGCATCAGCTTCCCCTGAAACATCTGTGCTGACACAGACCTTTGACGGTGTCTCCAAAAGCACCGGTTACAACATTTTATTCATTGAGTCTTATCCTGTCCTCACAAGTCTTTCTGATGTCACGACGATCAGCGACAGCTCGGAAGACACATTCCTCATGATGTCCAACGATACTCCTCATTCCCCGTGCATACTTCAGGAACCTGACTATGTTCCTGCAATGAACGTTGATAACACAGCTTTCGACACCGATATGGTCTCAAGATATACGGTTGACGGGAAAACAATGAAAATGGAAAGTGTTGCGCAGGTAGCCCATTATCATGTAAATATGGCAACATTCCTGAAACTTGGTGAATGGTTCGATTATCTGCGCGAGAACGGGGTCTACGACAACACCAGGATAATCCTTGTCGCCGATCACGGAAGAGACCTTGGCCAGTTCGATATATACTGCAATGGCCAGAACATGGAGTGTTTCCTGCCGCTTCTGATGGTAAAGGATTTCGATTCGACAGGATTTGCCGTATCAGATGATTTTATGACCAACGGGGACGTTCCCTTGCTGGCAACTGCAGGACTTATCGATGATCCGGTAAACCCGTTTACGGGCAATCCCATCACCGACAGCGCGAAAACTGGTCCTCAGACTGTCTATTATTCACCGGGATCCACAGCACAGGATAACGACAGGAACACGTTTCTGCCCGGTTCATGGTTCGTATTTGAGGGCGAAGATCCGCATGATCCCTCTAACTGGAAATATGTCGGCGAAGGGTAACTAAAGTCACCCTTACGTAATAATTGCCTCTTAAATAGGGTGTATACTATAGAGATAATATCAACTGCTCTTGATTTATACATACCTGGAGGGGATAGCAAGATGTATATTGATTCAAATAGATCCCGTTACAAGAGGGCTGTGGGAGCACTGACTGCACTCTTGTGTCTTGTTCTGATACCCATGATCAGTCTGGCTTCAGGATTCGGTTCATCCCGTGAAGTGGACATGACCGGATTTGCGACGGATCTCGCTTTTTATGCAGGAGCTTTCTCGACTGCAGTTACAGCTTCAGTCAATCCTTCTGCCACAATGGCTGTTCTTGCTATTCTCGGGTCGATAGAAAATGCCGCAGTTTATTCTCCGGATTCCGCTTTCCTGACGAGCGTTGCTGATTTCCTGAACGGAGTACCCATTTTAAGAGAGATCGGCAAACTCCCGATAGCAAATCCCTATGCTGCCGTCTTTTTAAGTCTGGTGGCAGCTGCCCTGATAGTTCTACACTCATTTGCAGAGTCAAAAATGGTATCCGAGGCAACTATCGATAAACTCGATAAATATATCGGCTATATCTGTACAGTGGCAATATCACTTTTGCCGTTCGTAACCACGGAAGCATTGGAAGCGGATCCGCCGGGAGTTAAAACCGGCGCTTTAATGATGCGCACTGCAGGATTGCTCGGAAAAGCTGATTTTGATGTCGGAACACCCGGGCTTCATACGTATCTTCTTGCAGGGATCACGGTAATAGCCATTACGATCTTTTATAACTGCATATATTCCTGCATGGATGACTGGGAAGTCATCGTTGCCGCCATACCGGTCAAGGGTACGAGTTTTATCTGGCAGATAATCAAGGGTATCCTTCACATTATTCTTGTTCTTCTCCAGATATTTGCTCCCGTCATCAGCCTGATCGTATCCATTCATCTGGCAATAGCAGGACTGTTCCTGTTCAGGATACTTAAGAGAAATGCTCAGTATTACAAGGATGTATATGTTTTCACTGTGCTCCGCAGGATATTCAAACGCAACGATCCTATTCCCAGGATCGAAGATCACGTTCCCGGAAGACTTAAAAGGCTTTATCCGTCTATGGAGATCGCCATGTCTGTATATACCTTCCACGGTGTTGCACGGCTTCCGAAACGCTCCAGAGTTTGGCTCATCAAAGACGGTGATAAAGTCGATCTTGTTTACAAGCGTCTCATAAGAAAACCTTATATCATCTCCTGGACTGAGCTTTCAGAAAAACACGAAGGCAAACCTTTTTATCTTGAGCAATGCGCAAGATTCTTAAAGATACGTACGGAAGACTGCAAACTCGAACTGGTCATGTCATCACGTTACAGAGCGGATATCCCTATGCTGTCTCAATTGCTGGATCTTAAGGATTTCGCTCCGGTAAAACAGGAGATCAAAGAAAACAAAAAGCTAAACCGTAAACTCCGCCGCAAAAAGAACAAAACCGCGGCAGATACGGTCTGAAATAATACTTATGGAATAAGAAGGCATTATGAAACACACATTTGAAAAAATAAGGATCGAACAGGAAAGGAAAGCCAGAGAGAAAAAACAAAAACGCAGATGGAGAACGTTCGCAGGCATCCTTCTCATTCTGCAGACTATAGCTTCAGGTTATTTATTTCAGAAGGCTTTCGCGCTCGATATGTTGCCGGGCAGACTGATATTTGCTCTCGGCGGCATTTTATTCATACTTCTGGCCGTTAATTATCTGCTCTATTTTGCCGGTGCCAAGAAGACCGGTGCCAGAACCTTCCGCCGTTTCATTGCGATCCTTCTGACCTTAACTATCTGCACAGGAGCAGTCTACGTCGGAAACGTCATGGGCAAAGTAAATACCACGGTCAAGCAGATCACACTGACTGAAAAAGAGAACTATGCCGCAGTCATGGATATATATGTACTGGCCAAAGATCCTGCAGCAGATATTGCAGGCTGCAAAGACTATCCTTTCGGAGTATCAGGCGGCAACGGCGGTCCCGCTTCTTATGCAGCCGTAACAAAGATCAACTCTGAAACAGGAGCGCAGATCAATGCCAAGGATTATCCTTCTTCAACGCAATTAGCAGGCGCTCTTTACAGCGGTGAGGTAAAGGCTGTCATTATCAACCACAACTATGTTGATATTCTCGGAGAGACAGACGAATTCGCGAATTTCGAAGACAATACCAGACTTGTTGAAACGGTAAATATCACACCTGAAGAACTGGCTCAGGCAGAATCTTACAATCCGTTTACGGCAGCTCATTCAGACGATAAACCGGTCGATATCGAGCCGGCAACATCAAAGGTCGCCAGCGTTGAGTTAGAACCATTCATTGTCTACATAAGCGGTTCAGATACGAGAGACAAAATGTTCCAGATATCAAGAAGCGACGTCAATATCCTGATGGCCGTTAATCCGCAGACAAAGCAGATCCTCCTGCTCAATACTCCAAGAGACTACTATGTTCCCAATCCGAGAAGCAGTTACGGCACAAAAGATAAGCTGACGCATCTCGGTATCTATGGTGTTGACTGCTCTATCACAGGACTTGAGGATCTTTATGGTTGTGATATCAACTACTACGTTCAGATCAACTTTACGGGCACAGAGACACTGATAGACGATCTGGGAGGTATTACTATCAATAATCCCCAGTCCTTCAGAGCAAGGGGCTATTCGTTCCCGTCAGGGGAGATCACTCTTAACGGTCCTCAGGCTGTGGTCTATGCAAGGGAGCGCTATGCATTCGCATCGGGCGATAATATGCGCGGTCAGAACCAGATGCGCCTTATCACCGCCATCATCAAAAGACTTACCTCTCCCAATACGGCTCTTATCCTGAACTATCATGCGATCCTTTCTGATCTTGAAGGATTCATCGTTACCAATATGGAATCGGAAGAGATAGAGAATCTTGTAAAGATGCAGTTAAACGACCTGGCAACATGGAATATCAAGACATATGCCGCTACGGGTTACGGCGGATACGACACAACATACTCAATGCCGGGAACCAATCTCTATGTAACTTATCCTTATATGAGCACAGTAGAAAAAGGCAGCGGACTGGTCGATAAAGTATTAACAGGCGGGATCCTGACTGACGAAGATGTCGCGGATTAACAACCGGAAATAACAGTAAAAAACAACTGCCGCATGGAACTTATTCGTGCGGCAGTATGTTTTTCTCATAATAATGTTTAATTATCGATCGTCTGGTCACTATCCCTATAAAGATCCCCCGGTCATCTACGATAGGCACGAAGTTGGTCTCCATTGACCTTATTATCAGATCCTCGATAGATGAACTGATAGATATCGGCTGATTCTTGAATTTGTTAAGCCCGACATCAGTAAGCTTGAACTGCTCAAGATTCTCAATAGCCATAGTATGAGGTTCTCCGCCTTCTCCCTTTACGATAAACCACAGAAGATCACCCTCTGTTACCGTTGCAACATAATGTCCCTCGCGGTCAACAACGGGAACAGCCGTATAAGAACTGTTGTGCATCTTTTCGAGAGCCTGGCGAACAGTATAATCCGTGTAGAGATAAGTTATCTCCTGCTTGGGACGGGTGAAAAATGCGATATTCATATTATGCGCCGCCGAGATCCTTATCGATCCTTACCTGGAACGGAGTTGCTGTAAGACCGTTCTGCGCATGCAAAGGTGTTGGACCGTATGAGAAGAAAGCATATCTGACCTTGGAAGGAAATTCCACCATCGGACATGAGAGCAGTATCGTCTTTCCGTCAAAATCGACAGATGCTTCAGCAGGATAGAATTTCCCGTCTTCGCCAGCAAGTTCAAATCCTGAATCGTCGGGACCGAAACCGGTCGTAAGATTTAAGAGCAGGTAATCTCCGCCGAAAGTTATCTCAACTCCCTCACCGCGTCTTGCATCAATAATGAAAGGAGATACGGCATCGACCTTCTCAAAGCCGTAAACAAACTTCTCGGCCAGAAGAGCAAGTCTGTCACCGGGAGTCTTCTTGTCCGAAGGAAACAGATTATTGAATTCTCCGCAATCGACAATAACAGCCATATAGACGTTGGGCATGTCGATAGCGACTATCTGCTGCTGTTCTCTAAGAAGAGGCCAGGACATATCATCATAACCCATGTATTTCCTGTCTTTTGATATATACATAGGAAGCTGACAGAAGATAAAAGGAAGCTGGTCATCAAAGAAAACATCTCTCCACTCGGATATCATCGTCTCAAATACGTGACCGTATTCCGACTGATGACCGTCGGTATCAGCTTCGCCCTGATAGAAGATAACACCTCTTAATGTATAAGGCGCAACTCTTAAGATCATGCATTCGAAAGCCGAACCGGGATGCCTTGGTGACTTGAATCCGACAGGAGCAGGCCAGGGAGCGGGGCCGAGAAGGTTATCAGCCTCGGGATAAGTGATCCACGGGTTCTCATCGAGCACTTCCTGAAGTCTCTCGTTATACTTGCTGTACTTATCTTCATACTCGGCATAAGCCTGATCATATTCTTCAGGCGTAAGCTCAGATGCCTCGTCATCAAAATCCTTGATGTACTGTCTTCCCTCTTTTGTCGAAAGCAGGGATTCCACGCTTTGCCAGTTGTCGATCGTCGATCTCGTGGCACAGCACTGAATGATACCGATCTTGGAATCAAGACGTGATTCAAGTTCTCTTGCAAAGTAAAAAGCGACCGCGCTCATATTGCCTGCAGTATCGCTGTTAATATCTATCCATTCAGTTGCCGCTTCGGCTCTGGCCTGTTCTTCATCCATATGCCCGCAAGCAGGAACTTTATAATATCTGATCTCAGTCTGACCTATCTTCGGAATGATAAACTTGGCAAATTCAGATCTGACAAGAGGATAATCCATATTGCCGCCGCCTGCCGCAAGCCAGACTTCTCCCGCATAAACATCTGTAATGGATATAGCTTCAATATCATCTTCATAGATATTGATCTCGTATGGACCGCCCGGTTCATCAACAGGCTCCAGACATACGAGGAAACTGCCATCCTGTTCGGTTCCGCATGTTCCGGTGGAAACCATTTCACCGTCTTTACAAAGCGTACACCTTATAATACAGGTCTTATCGGAATAACCGAACACTCGAAGTTCGGCGCCCCATTGGAAGACCATCTTATCTCTAAAAATGCCATTCAGTTTAATTGCCATATTAGTTTATTATATCAAAACATCACCTTGCAGAAAACAAGAGCTTGTGCGGCATCACCGTTTATGGTTATGCTTCCCTGAGAGACAGCGACAACAAAGTCTTTATCTCCGTTAAGAACGCCCGCAAAAGTTTCTGCATCGGCATCAATATAAAAAGGAGCATTAATATATTCATACGGAGCAACTTCAGCCACACCGTCTTCCACCTTAACATATAAAGGAAGATTGTCGAGATTGCCGTTCAGTGTGATCTGCGTGGCAGTATCCTGAAGAAACGATGACTTTGACGCTTTCTCCTCCACTGCGCGGAAAATGCTGCCGAAGTTTGGTTCAATCCTCTTTTTACTCATATGGTTAACCTCCGCCAAAGCTTTGTTTTATTTCAGATTGCCCGAAAAACATAATATCCAGGATGTCGGAATTATCTTCGAAGCAAGATGCAGCAATTTCTGCGAAAAAGGATATACGAATATCCTTTTCCCTTTTCGGGATGCCTTAAGAGTCTTTCCGGCAAGCTTAACGGGATCGGCAACAAAATTCTTGCGCCAGTCCGTAAAATCCGTTTCCTTACCTTCTGTTGCCCTTCTCTGAAAATCCGTAGCCACAGGGCCGGGGCAGACAGCCGTTACATCTATTCCTAACGGTTTTAATTCATAACTCATCGCTCTCGAAAAAGAGATTACATAAGATTTGCTCGCAGCATAGCAGGCAAAATTCGGCTGAGGAAGAAATCCTGCAGACGAAGCAATATTTATTATTCGGGGTCTCTCGCCCTCATTTTTCATATACGGGACCGTGATCCTTATCATCCGGCTTAATGCATTGCAATTGAGGTTAACGGTATCATCCAAAGCTTTGGCAGGCTTGTCCATTACAAGGCCCTTGATCCCCATTCCTGCCGAATTGATAAGAAGACCTACGATAGGGTTTTCAGCCTTGAGTTTATCTTCTATGGTCTTTATTCCGGAATCACAGGAAAGATCTGCAACGACAGGAATTATCTTATCCGTTCCCAAAGCCGAAGATATCTCATTGAGAACATCTCCGCGTCTTGCCACCGCCCATATCTCATCAAAGGAATTATTGAAATATCCGCCATTATCATTTGCAATAAGCTCAAGAAAGGCTTTTCCTATGCCTGATGAGCTGCCTGTAATAATTGCGATTCTTCGGTACATAAAGCCTCTCCGTTAAAGGAAGTACAGTACCTTAAATAATACACTTTAAAAATACTAATTAAAAGAGAATGTCTTTAAAGCATACCCTTTGCTTATTATTATCGTAATCGAAGCAGTGCCTCGAGCCGCCCGCGCACCATTTCTCGTATTCGCATTTCTGACAGTCAGCGCATAAAGAGGACAATGGTTTCCTGTACACCTGGAATCTGTTAAACCAGACATCACTGAACTTGTCATTTGCGATATTGCCCTGGACAAGCTCCGGTCTTTCCTCGATATCAAGACATGCTGTAATATCACCGTTGATCCTTATTGCCGCAGTATGGGTTCCCGCACCGCAATAGAAGAACCAGTCCCTGACCTCACGCTCGTATTCAAGACCCAGGAAATGCGAACATCCGTAATTAACCGGTATTCCCTGTTCTCTCTTTTCGCGGATAAAATTAAACAGATATCTCTGGTCATCAGGTGTCAGGAGCATGTCCGGAAAATCCAGTGCCCTGCCCATAGGTTCGATCCCGATAACACGCCATGAATCAAGATCTATCTTATCCAATATCTCATAGAGCTCATCCAATTCAACGATATTTTTGTGATTGACTACGGTAGTAACCTGAATATGTCTGAAAGCTTTTCTTTCGATCAGGTTCTCAATCCCCTGCATCGCTTTATCGTATCCGCCCTTAAGTCCGCGCTGTTTATCGTGGGTATCACGGAGACCGTCTATACTTACAGACACGGTTCCCATGCCTGTATCTTCAAGCATCTTTGCTACATCTTTTGTAATAAGCGTGGCATTTGTAGTCATGCCCCAGTGAAAACCGATCTCATTGGCATATCCCAAAAGATCTGCAAATCCGGGATAAAGCAGCGGCTCTCCGCCAGTGATGCAAAGCTGGAGCCTTTTTAGATCGAAATGTTCCCTGACATCTCTTAACACAGCTTTAAAGGCTTCAACATCAGGTCCGTATCCTAATCCGGGTGCGCAACTGCTTCCGCAGTGAAAACACCTTTCATTGCAGCTTCTTGTCAACTCAAAAAACAGATAGATCAGATCAGGCTCCTTGAAAAGCCTTGCCCTTTCTTCCGCTTTCCTGTCGAGATATGCTTTTTTGACTTCGTTCAGTTCCACAGACATCAGTTTTCAACCGGAGGGCCGTATACAATTACTTCAGGACCGTCAAATATATCTTCCGGCGGAGGTCCGTAAACATCGACCTCAGGGCCGTCAAGGGTCTCATCCGGCGGAGGACCGTAAACATCGACCTCAGGGCCGTCAAGGGTCTCATCCGGCGGAGGACCGTAAACACATACTTCCTCACTTCCGGCAGTTGAATGGGAAGCCTCCGGCTTGACCCCTTCCTGTTCCTCAATTGTACGTGAAGTATATATATCATCCGGTGGAGGACCATATACATTAGTCTCCGGCGGAGGTCCGTATACGCATCCCTCAACAGCAAGACTCAGAGCGCCGATCGCAGCAGCAACTCCGGCAAAGGTCAATGGTTTCTTCGATCGTTTCATAATCTATATCTCCTGATATATCTTAATTAAATTAAACAATGCCGTCTTCTTCGGATGGATAGCCGGAAGGATCTTCGTCGCTGTTATCTTCCATATCAGTCGGTTTGAATCCGGCAAGAGGCTTTGCGGCAGTAGGGATCGACCTTACAGTCGGATCCATTATTGACGGTCTTTGTCCTTCAAGAGCTGCGCCCATTGCAGGAGCAGTCATAGTCTTTCTGGTATCACGCTCTTCATCTACTATTGCGGAAGGTCTTACGATTCCGCCATATGCGGAAGAGTGATCGTCTTTTTCCGCATTAGGCTGATTTCTGCCGTTCGGGGATCTCTTGAAGAAAGCTGATTTATGAGTCGTTGCACTGTCAGCAATACTTGTATACTGCGATCTGGCCTTTTCTTCAGCAAGTTTCTTTGCAGTCTCTTCCTCAATACGCTTCTGTTCTTCGAGCATCCTCATTTCCCTGGCTTCATCGCTCTCTTTGAAAGGAGTAACCTTTGCCATGGCAGGAGCTGCCCATACGGGAGCTCTTCCGGAATTATTATGCTGTTTTCCTGCAAGAAGAGTACCGAGCTGATTGGAGTTGGAAGACGATTTAGCTCTTTCGACAGAGATAGACGGACCGCCGGTATCCTTTGCCGCATTTGCTCCTACGCCTGAAGATGAACCGCTCTTGAAAGAAGACAGAGGATTACTCTTCCTGACAGCGTTGCCGGCAGGTGTTTCCGCAGGTTCCGGTTCGTTATCCTTTCCGTAAGGATATCCTTCCACTGTAGCCAACGCGGAAATGCCCGGAACGATACCGTTATCGTTAGTCTTCATTGCTGTCTTGAAGAATTCTGATGTCTTGCTCTGATGCTTGGCTCTTTCAGCTTTTGCTTCTCTGGCTGCATCTGCCTCCTCCATTGCCTTCTTGGCCTGAGCAACTTTAGCTTCTGCTTCAGCCTTCAGAGCTTCCGCAGCTCTTGCAGCTTCCGCAGCTTCCTGTCTTGCACGTTCCGCTGCTTCAGATTCCTCTTTGGCCTTGGCAAGTTCAGCAAGCCTTGCCTGCTCTGCAGCTCTTGCATCTTCTTCGGCTTTCCTAAGTTCCGCAGCACGTCTGGCTTCTTCAGCTTTTTCTGCTTCTTCCTTCTTTTTAGCTTCTTCGGCTCTTCTGGATTCTGCGGCTATCTTTGCTTCTTCAACTTCCTTAAGTGCAGCAGCCTTCTTTGCAGCAGCAGCCTTTCTGGCTTCCTCTGCTTTTATAAGTTCTTCGGCTTTCCTTGTTTCTTCAGCCGCTCTTGCTTCTTCGGCGATCCTTGCCGCCTCAGCTGCCTTTGCAGCCTCGATCAGCCTCGCAGCTTCAGCAGCTTTAGCTTCGGCTTCGGCTTTTGCAGCCGCAGCGATCCTTGCTGCTTCAGCAACTTTTGCCGCTTCTTCCTGTCTTGCTTTTTCCGCAGCCCTTGCTGCTTCAGCAGCCTTTTCGGCCTCAGCTATTCTTGCACGCTCTGCAGCTTCTGCGGCTTCCTTAGCCTTTCTTGCTTCTTCGGCTTTTCTCTGCTCTTCTTCTATCCTTGCACGCTCAGCAGCTTTTGCAGCTTCCTGCATTTTTCTTGCCTGAGCTGCTTTAGCTTCTGCTTCAGCCTGGGCGGCAGCGGCCAGTCTTGCTGCTTCTGCAGCTTTTGCTGCCTCTTCCTGTCTTGCAAGCTCAGCCGCTCTTGCAGCAGCCTCTGCCTTGGCAGCCTCTTCCATTCTGACCTTTTCTTCAGCCAGTGCTGCTTCCTGTGCCTTTTTCGCTTCGGCATTTCTTCTTATCTCTTCAACTCTTGCAGCCTGGGCAGCTTTTCTCTCCTCGAGAGTCTTATAAGCTTTCTCACGTGCTTTGAGCTGTTCGGGTGTAAGTTCGTTCTTCGGACGTTTTATAGGACCGGATGATATCTTTTGCTCAGCATCGTTTTTGGATTCCTGAACAGGTTTCTGTTCCGGAGCCGGCTTAAAAGCAGATATAGTTGCTGCAGAAGCTGTGCGCTGACCGGCAGGAGTCTTAAACGGATAAGGCGGTTTCTCGGTTGCAGTTTCTTTAACTTCAGGTTTCTTGAAAGGAGATGTCTCCTGAAGTCTGGTCTTTGCCTTATTCTGTTCATTAGCCCGCTTGATCGCATCAGCAGCTGAAATAACAGGAGCAGCACTCTTGTCTGCTGGCTTTGCCGCAGAAGATGAAGCCTGTTCAGATACTTTATCCTGCTTGGCAGGGCTCTTGAAAGGAGAAGTATTGGAATTTGAAGATGTTGTTGTATTCCTGTCAGTAAGACGCTGGAAAGCCTGGGCGGCAGCTGCTGTCTTATTCGAAGAAGGAAGCTTCGGAGAATTTGATGACAGGCTGTTCCCACCGGAAAGCTTTTGAGGCTGGGTCGTGTTTGACTTCGTGTCTGACGGACGATTTGTCTGTCCGGCCGCTGTGGTTCTTTGCTGTGCCGGTCTGTCAGATGCGGTTAATACAGCACCATGAGTTGCGGTACTACTGAAAGGTTTTTCCATTTCTTTTATTTCCTTCATTGCATTCGCTGTGTTGAATGCATTTTTATTTTGAGGTTCGCTTATAGGCTTCATATCCTTGACAGGACCTAAATATCCGAACTTCTCCGCAACAAGCGGAATGCCCGGAATAAATGCTATGGCAAGATCCTTGCCTTCAAGTTCTTTTCTGTCTCTGAGATATCTGTATCTGAGATAAAGAAGCCCGGCCAAAAGCAGTAAGATAACGATCCAGAGCCAGCTTGTAACAGACGGTCCCTTCTTGCCGCCGCTGTTTTTTCCTGTCGCAGTAAGTCCCACAACAACAGGCGTAGCCTCAGGTTCTGTCTCACCGTTCTCATCAGTCTGTACGGCAGCATCATTGTTTGATTCATCTATCCCGGATGACTCGTTTACAGACACATCAATACCGGCAACAGTTTCATTTGCATCAGAAGGCTGCTCCCCGGCATCAGCGGCATTTCCGGCAGTTGTTTCCGCGGAAGTCACATCAGAAACCGTTTCCGGGGTCTCTGTTGTCTTTGTCTCAGTGAGTTCTTCGAACTGTGCTTTAGAAGATTCCGTAGTTGTCGGGTTAGAAGGTGCCGACGTGGGTTTAGGTGTAGGAGTGTTCGTTGCCTTGGGCTTTGGTGTGGGCGTACTGGTTGCCTTCAATACCGGAACAGGCGTATTTGTCGCTTTGGCCTTTGGAGTAGGAGTAGGCGTATTTGTTGCCTTGGGCTTAGGCGTAGGAGTAGGTGTATTTGTTGCCTTGGGCTTAGGCGTAGGAGTAGGTGTGTTTGTTGCCTTGGGCTTCGGTGTAGGAGTGGGTGTATTCGTTGCCTTGGGCTTCGGTGTAGGCGTAGGCGTATTCGTTGCCTTAGGCTTCGGTGTAGGCGTAGGTGTATTTGTTGCCTTAGGCTTCGGAGTAGGCGATAGTGTGGGTGTAGGAGTTGAAGTAGCTGCGCTCGAAATAAGAGTTGCAACGGTGTGGTTCTGGTCAACACTAATAGAACCGCAGTTTGTTCCTCTTACAGTGATCTTATATGTTGATTCATCGACAAATGTAACATTAGCTTCTATTACTGTTTCACCACAGGAGATCAGAGAAAAACCTTTAGGACCGGAATATCCGTTATATCCCATCTCATTTTTGTTGGTCTCGATATGAACTTTGACTACATCGCCCTTGTTATATCCGAATAATCCGAACTGGACTATGCCTTCATCCATGTCACCTTCACCATATGCATTTGCCCATATGCCGCCGGCAGCATATACATCTTCAGTTCCGGAAAAACAAACCGCAAAAGAAAAACCAATAACGGCACACAAAGTTATACATAGAAGTCTTAGTGAGAAGCGCCCCGAATAGCTGCCCGACATCTATAAACCCTCCAAAAACAAAGCACACAGATCGCCTAATATAAAATATTAGAAGATAACTAAATTATACAGTGCGCACCTGTATTTTCAAGTATTGCAAGTTGCGGGGGAATATGCCTGATTTACGGTTTCAGCTGTTTTTATCATCTTCGCCGTCAACAATATCTTCATTTGGGACAAAGCCCTTTATAGGTTCTGTGGCAGCAGGAATGATCGCCTCTTCACCGGATTTCAGGATATCCGGCTTCTCAGACTGAACTTCCGCCACAACATCAGCAACTGCATTTGAGACTTCTGAGCCTGTCTCCGGTCTGATGGCAGAATTATATGTGGTGTCGTCTTCTTCAATATTATCAGGGTTCTGATTTCTTGAAGCAGTGGGTCTCTTTAATGCAGTAGGTTTAACTTTCTGAACCGGTGCTCCGGTTATCTTGACCTCTGAAGGCGCCGCGGAATCCATGACAAGAGCAGGAGTTTCGGCTTCCTTTCCGACCTCATCGGAATCAAGTTCTTTTCTCTGCTGCTGACGGGCTTCAAGCGTATTAGAGTAAACGGGTCTGATGGGTGCAGTATTGGATTTCTGAAGATATCCGTTGATGATTATCTGTTCCTTGGCTTTATCTATCTCTTCAGCCTTTCTGGAAGATATTCCTAAAGAACCGAATACCTCGCTTGCTTCTTTCTCTTCCTGCTGGGCTTCACTTTTGCCTCCGAGAAGAGTGTTCCTGGCAGCAGCCTCTTCTTCGGCCTTTTTTCTGGGGTCTCTGGTCTCACGCTTGATCTGATGGATCTTCTTTTCTTCCGTATACTTCTTCGATCTGCCTTCAACACCGTGAACGATCCTCTCGGCCTGTCTTTCGGCCTCGAGGTGTTCTTCTTTCTTTTCTTTGCGTTTGTCGTTGGCGATGCTTATGTTGAGGAAGATGACCAGGACAACAAGAACTATCACGGCGAACGTGATCACAATAGGAGTGAGCTGACTGTTATCAGCCAAATTTATACTCAGTATTCTATACAGCATAGAGTTAATCCTCCTTATTATTATCCGACAATTCATCCGGCTTGTCGACATCAAAAGCTGTAAACGGTCTTTCACTGTCATCAGGGCTTTGACCGGGATCAAACGGGTCTAACGGAATGATATCCTCCTCTTTCTTGTTGCCGGATCTTTGTTTTACGGCAATTCCGGCTGCAGCAAGGACAATTACCAGTAATACCGCGATCACAGCTACTGTTATAAGTCCAAGAGAGCCTTTTCTGATAAGTTCTGAAGAAACATCCTGTTCAGATGGCAAAGTATTGACGGAAGTCTCTTCAGAAACAGTAATTTCAGTAATCTGAGCCGTTGTTTCCGTTATTCCGGCAGTTGTCTCGGGTGTAGCCTTCACAGGTGCCGGCGTTACCTTAATTCCGGTATGATCCGACAGGGCGATCCCGTTATTTCCGAGCGGAACAGCATGATCGAGTCCTATGAACTTGCCGTCTTCAGTCTGCCAGAGAACCTCTTTGACAAATCCGTATTTCTCCTCATCCCATGTCCTGAAATCATCTTTGACAAGGCCTCCCGTATCACCGGAATTAGCATTGTAACACCAGAATGTGTGATGCAGATGTTTCTCTGCTATAAGCTGTCTGAAATACTCCATCCATTTGAGGTTGTCGCCTTCCATGAAGCCGCCCCATTCCCCTACGAATACCGGAGCAATGTTTTCTTCCTGTATGTACAGCCAGTAATCGTACCACGCATCCTTCATGAGGGAATCGTATGTGAACCCGCCTTCAAACCACGGCTGCTCATAAACTCTCGGGCCATAGTCGTGAGGAGAATAAACGATCTGTGCATTGCGCTCCGGCGAACCGAAATCGATCGGATATTTCCTGACCGCCATAAGGTTTGCTCCCCACCAGGTGTTGTAGTAGTCCTCGTCGTCCGTGGATTGGAAGTCATTCTTTTCAATATTTAGAGGATATATCTGGATCCCTTCGATGATTATCAGAGCATGGGGGTTGGCATCGAGTACCGCATTGCCGGCGCGTTCCGCTACACGTTTCCAGTTATTCGGGCTTGCCGAGTCGTTCCAGATCGCATGCGGCATCTCCGAAGCCTTGCCGTGAGGCTCATTCTTAAGGTCATATCCGACGATAGTATCGTTATCCTTATATCTTCCGGCAATCCAGGAGAGTGATTCGACGAATTCGTCCACAGTAATATCGTCCTTATACCAGACAGGATGATTATGTCCCGACGCGTCAGTCTTTGCTGAATGGATATCTATTATCACCTTCATGCCGTTCTGCTCACAAAGCGAGAGAACATAATCGAATATCTGAAGCGAGTTCATAGAATTAAGCTTCTCGTTATATGCATTATTGTAATTTGCTTTAGGGTATTCCCCGTTTTTCCACTGAAGGAGCAGTTCCGCACTCATCGGAACACGGAGGATATTAAAACCATGGTCTGCTATGGATTTAAGCGAGTCTTCCAGATTGCAGTTCCACACTCCGTCGAAAAGGTTCGTTCCTGTGTTATATCCGAACCAGTTGCAGCCCGTAAGCCATACTTCCGTGCCGTTCATATCAACAATGTGGGAATCAATGGTGGTAAGCCAGTCATCGCCTTCGGAACCTTTTATATTTTTGGCAGGACCGGGAGCTGATGTCTCTTTGCTCTCCTTTGTCTGATCAGTCTCCGTAACTTTAGCCGTTTCACTTGTCTTGGACGTCTCTTTTACGGTTCCGGCATCACCGTCGCCTGACACTGAGATGAGCTTTGCGGAATTAACGCCTTTACCGGTAACCTGAATACCGACCTTGCTGTCGAATCCCCAGCTGTTGGGGCCTGATGCCGAACACTCGGCAGTCACCTGATTGCCGTTGATCTTATAGGAATCAAAACCCCATCCCGTGGCAGATTCAATGGAGCCTGAGAACTCTACAACGACCGTGATCTTTGAGTATCCTGAACATCCTGACAGGCTGATCTCGATCTGTCCGCCGGAATCCCAGCAATTGACCGACGGTGTTCCCGAAGGAGCAGCAAGTGACGTCACCGGGAAAGCCAAAAGAATAAATATAAACGCAGTCAACAGCGGAAAGATCTTCCGCTTTAAGATACCATGCATATTATGCCTCCGTCAGAGATCGATCTCGGCTTTACGGCCTGAAGGCTGATACTTCTCGTATGTAATGCCAGCTGCATCCAGCATCCTGCGTGCTGCCTTTGTCGTATCGGAATCGTGATACTTGTCATCAAAATACACAACCTTGCCGACACGTTTCTGGATCAGAGCCTTCGTGCACTCATTGCACGGGAAGAGCGTAACATAGACAGTGGAACCGGCCAGATCCCCCGTCTTGGAATTAAGGATCGCATTAAGTTCGGCATGAGCTACAAATGCATACTTCGTATCAAGAATGCCTCCCTCTCTGGCCCACGGGAATTCTTCATCGTCACAGCCTAAAGGGAATCCGTTGTAACCGACAGATAAGATGTAATTATCCTTATCGACGATGCAGGCGCCAACCTGCGTGCTGGGGTCCTTGCTTCTCAATGATGCAAGCTTTGCAACACCCATAAAATATTCGTCCCAGCTGATATAGTCAGTTCTCTTGTCGCTCATAAACTCCTCCGAATCGTTAAGTGAAACATTTTCATTTTATCCGAACAGAGAACCTGCCGCAACAAGAACCGCCGTCATTAATCAGCTCATCAGTTCAGACAGAATCTCTTCTGCACTCCAGGATAAGGCTCTCGCAAAGATCCTCATATTTTATGCCGTCAGCCTTTGCAGCCTCAGGCAGAAGCGAAGTGTTCGTCATGCCAGGAAGATTATTTGCCTCAATGAACCAGAATTCGTGATTGACATCGTCATACATCATGTCAACGCGGCCGTACTGTGTCATCCTTAAAAGATCGAATATCTTCAATGCGATCTTCTGTCCTTTTTTGTAGTCTTCCTCATCTATCTGAGCGGGACATACATGAGTCGTAAGACCGTCCTGATACTTATTCTTATAGTCGTAAAAACCCTGATGGGGAATGATCTCCGTTATGGGGAGAGCCTTATGATTTACTATGGAAACAGTGATCTCACGCGCTTTGATAAATTTCTCGATAAGTATCTTCTGGCGGTATGAAGCTGCATATTTGATCGCTGCTTCAAACTCATCCTGTGACTTGACGATCGATACGCCGCAGGATGAACCGTTGCCTATTGGTTTAACTACACATGGAAGTCCGAGTTCTTTATAGACTCTGTCGAAAGTGAGTTTCTCCGGCACATCGACTATCCAGTCTGCCGTAAGATATCCTGCCGCTCTGGCAAGTGATTTGGACAGATCCTTATCCATTGCGATAGCACACCCCATGTAATCGCATCCCGTATATTCAATATCAAAAGCATCAAGAAGAGCCTGGACCTGTCCGTTCTCGCCATGGCTTCCGTGAAGTCCCAAAAAGACTTTGTCAGCGAATTTGCACATCTCGATAACTCTGGGACCAACCCAGCTCTTTCTTCCGCCGTGCAATCTGATGATCTCATCAAGATCAGGCTCTTTCTCAGGAATATCGTAAGAAAACGGATTGACCGTGCCGCGTCTGAAAAAAGACTCACAAGGCTCTGAAGTCTCTATTCCGTCGTACAGATCGACCAGTGCCACCTCATGTCCTTTGGACAGAAGAGCGTTGGCAATAAGGCTTGCCGATTTAAGTGATACATCTCTTTCCGGTGACAGACCGCCGCCAAGAACAGTAATTTTCATACAAATTCCCCTTTTAACGCAAGATAGACAGATTATACTCTTTTTCTATCGGGGTATAATTGATACCTGTAAATTGCCACATGTTTGTAAAAAGACAAGTTGTGATAAGATTAGTTAGATATTTTAAATAAGGGGATATTTATGTTAGCAGTATTATATTTGGTTTTTTGTGCCGCATTCGGAATATGCTTCGTCGGTCTGACGGTTCCGGATGTCCGCAGATTATATATTGCCTGCAGTCCGTCGGCAAAAGCTATCAGACATATTCCGAACACGCTGTTCACGGTTCCTGCCGGGATCGTAACAGGTATGATGTGCGTACCGTTCTTCAACTACTTTGTCACGCTGGGCCTCTCCTACATCATGGACAGCGGTGAGATCTGCAAAAAGCTTGGTGTTCTTATCACATTTGCATTTTTTCTCTGGATGATCCTTACATGTCTCATTCTCATCAACCGTAAGAGAATGAAGCGTGAGGAACTTAAGAATTCCGGCGCAACAACGATCGAAGATTATAAATTCAATATTGCCGATTCTTTATTCTACGGAATAGTGATCCTTGCTATAACAGTAGCCTCCACATTCCTTATGTTCTACACATACAGACTAAACGGTAATACATTGTTAAACGGATCTTCCACATTCTCGGATCTCTCGCCTCATACGGCCATGGTATCCTCGTTTGGCAAGGGATTTAACTTTCCTACCCAGTATATGCATTTTTCAGGTGACGGAATACGTTACCATTTCCTGTTTTATTTTCTTGCAGGTACTCTTCAGTATCTGGGGCTTCCTATCGATTATGCATTGAACCTTCCGTCTGTTCTTTCAATGGTCTGTGCGCTCGTTCTTCTGGGCCTTCTTGCAGTGTTGATCAGTTCAAGACGTGCGGCATTTCTTGTGGCTCCGGTACTCGTATTTTTTAGAAGCTCTCTCAATGTGTATTTCTATGTTAAGAATCTTCTTCTGGAAGGCTTGTCATTCAGTCAGGCAGTTAACGAGATATTTACTTCATCCTCATGGTATGCGGTAACAGATTACGACAGCTGGGGAATATGGGCGATCAATGTATATCCCAACCAGCGTCATCTGATGCTCGGGATCGCCGTAATACTTGTCATGGTCATTCTTTTCATTCCTTTTGTCAGAAGACTCGGCATATCCGTATCCAGGGCAGAAGGTGCTGGAAAGATAAAGACTTTCGCTTTTTCAAGAAATGCCTGGCTTACAAGATCTGAAGATCCGCTGTACCCTGTATCAATAGCCCTTCTTGCATGCATACTTGTAATAACGATGCCTTATTTCCACGGTTCCTGCCTTATTGCACTGCTTCTGGTGCTGTTCGGCATGGCAGTCTTCTCGGAGAGCAGGCTTGTATATGCTGTTGTCGCAGTCTGCGCTATCGGTTCTTCCTATTTGCAGACTATGGCCTTCTCGGGCGGATATAAGAACGTCGTATCATTCGTATTTGAGCCCGGTTTTATTCTTGAGGACATCACTTTCTATTCTTTGGTAAGATACCTGTTTATCGTTACCGGATTTACGCTTATCCTCGCGGCTGTTTTCGCGGTCACTGTTCTTGTCCTCGATATCATCCACAAAAAGCCGGTATACAGGTTCCTGATATTCTTATGCTTCCTCAACCCTATGATCTTTGCCTTCCTCTTCAAGGTATCACTTGAGATGCTCGCAAATCATAAGTTTATACAGGTATCTCTGATCCTTGTTGACAGCCTCGTTGCCGCCCTGATCGCTAATTTGCTCTATATTCCGATAAAGCGCAGAAAGACGGGCGAAGATCAGGAAGGAGCATCTTCTTCCGGAGATATCATCGAAGCTGAATCTGCAGACAGCGAGCTGGCCCTTGCCGTTGCACCCGCTTCTTCTGGTATAAGAACTCCTTCTGTTCCGGTCACAAGTGCTTTTGGAGAGCCCATAACCGACAATGAGGAACGCAAGTCCTCTGAAATCGCTGCTGAAGATATTGAGGCAGCTGATCAGCACACCGGCATTGATGCGGATATCCTGAGCATGACAGAAAAGTTATCTGATGAAGCCCGGGATAATAAGAACAATGAACCTGAAAAGGAATCCGAAGATGACGGTGATGAGATCTTCGAGGTGATCGAAGAGAATGTCCCGGAAGAGCTTTTATTCGGCGACGGGGACAAAGATACTGATGAAGATAAAGAAAATGAAGACGCTGAAGCTGCAGCAGGTGTTGCCGCCATCGCCGCACTTTTCGGTGAGGACAGTGATGATAATGAGACTGCAGTTGATACAAAACCCGTAACAGATGATAAGCAGCCTGAGGAATCCGTAATAACCGGAGATAATGTAACTGAAGATACTGCCGGAGAGTCTGATGATTCTGACGATTCTGACGAGGCTGTCATGGCTGCCGCTTCCGAACCTGCACACATTGCAATGCGTCCGGGTAATATAGCTCTTGTCGAAGAAGTCACGTTCGGTGAAGATATGCCTGATGATGAAAGTGATGCAAAAGAAGAGTCCGTCTCAGATAATGAGGTAAAGGCAGAAGATAAGGCCGACGAACCATCTTCCGTTGAAACGGAAAAAGATGACAATATCGGTCAGCTTACGCATGAACCTGTCAGATCAGGAAAGACAAAGGGAGTATCTCTTGGGGCCTGGATCGCACTGGAGATAGCAGGAGTTATTCTGGCAATTGCCCTTATGGTTCCTCTTACAGCAACCGGCATATCCGAATGGGCTACTTATATCAATCTCAACAGAGCACCTTTGTCAGTTAACGCAAACTCACCGGTTACAAGGTGGATTATTGAGAATACTGATCCTTCCGATGCATTCCTCACACCCACCTGGTCCATGAACAGATTCATTCTCTCAGGACGCCCGATGTACTACGGATGGCCTTACTACGCATGGTCTGCAGGTCACGATACCTATACGAGAGATACTATCTATCTCTGGCTTGTAACAGGCTGCGGCGGAGACATCAACGAGTTCACGAGATACTGCAAGGA
>JAEEGL010326796.1_pt1 | contig 51434 bp, 41 predicted proteins | sample 9134231 | NCBI WGS metagenome assembly JAEEGL01 (sample SAMN16246548, study PRJNA631951) | gut metagenome | biome: gut microbiome; feature: rumen; material: fiber-attached | host: Bos | place: Iran: Karaj | collected 2018-10
CCGTCACGCGCGCCGTCAACGAGAACATCAACTACGACTCGCTCGGCCAGGAGCCGGACGCCATCTGGAACATGCTCCTCTTCACGGGCTACCTCAAGCCCATGGAGGAGCCAAGCTACGCCAACGGCAACCGCGTCCCCCTGAAGCTGGCGAACCTGGAGGTGCTGACCATCCTCAGGGAGAAGGTCGACACGTGGTACCTCCAGCTGTACCGCAGCGGACGGCAGAGCCCCCTCGTCGCCGCGCTGGACGACGGGCGGGCGGAGGACGCGGAGATCCTGCTCGACGACCTGCTGCTGCTCACCGTCTCCTACCACGACCGGCAGGAGAACTTCTACCACGGCTTCATCGCCGGCCTGATGGCCGGGGCCGAGGGGCACGAGTGCCTCTCCAACCGGGAGAGCGGCGACGGCCGCGCCGACATCCAGATGAGGGCGAGGGACCTCTCCGCCGCCGTGGTCGTCGAGGTCAAGGTCGCCTCCGGCGACTCCGACGACGAGCTGCAAAGAACCTCCGAAGTCGCTCTGCGGCAGGCGGTTGACCGCGGCTACGAGCGTCCGCTCCGGCTCTACGGCTACAGGCGGATCCACACCTACGGCATCGCCTGCTTCGCCAAACGCTGCCGCATTCTGATGAAACCAGAGCCATAGCAGAATCGCGGCGGTGACATCCCGCCGAAACCGAACGGCCCCCGTTCTACGGTTCTGGCAGTCTCCAGCGGGACCAGAGGATGGAGGCCTTGCTCTGGCCAGGGAGGTACTGATAGTAGACAGTCATGATGGAACCATCATCAAGTTCGACGGAGGCCGGATAGCCCAAATCACCATGAGGGCCGTCGTCTCGGATGATGAGGTTCGTTCTCCACGTCTTGCCTTCATCGTAGGAGATCATGCAACGCTGTCCAAAGCCCTCGCTGCGATAGCCGTAGACGCAGATGACGGCCCCCGACGAATGCCGCAGCAGATGGGGCGGCGATCCCACGCAGCCCACGCTCTCCAGCGTGCTCCATGTCCTGCCGCCGTCATGGGAACGGGTCAGCATCACCGTGTAGGGATTATGGACACGGACCGCCCCAAGCAGTTCATTGGGTTGGCTAAGTTCCACGGCATGAGGCTCATGACAATGGATGTTGACGAGGCCCTCCGGCAGAGGGACCACCCCAAGCATCTCCCAATTTTGCCCTTCATCCACGGAACGGGCGGCGCAGATGGGAGCGTCGCCTTTGTTGTCGATGTCCATGCCTTCGCCATGATACACCCATTGTTTGCCGAAATACAGCCATGAACCGTCCTTCAGAACGATGAAGCCATGGGGTGCGCAGACAGGGCTTCTCCGCGGCTCGCCCCAATAGTCGCCGTCTTCACTGACACGCACAAAGGAGCCGGATTCACGAGCAATCATCTCCGCCGTCCACGTGTCAAGAACCCTTCCGATTTCCTTGTCCTTCCAGCTGCCATCGTCGTTGCGCTGACCTTCCAACTGTTTATTGAAAAGCAGATAGGTGTTGTGGGTGAACCACGTCACGGCCAGCCGCTGGCCACCGAGACTGACAAGGCCCGCATCGCGGTCGTCCATCGGCGTGTTGTTGACGACAAGGGGATAGGTCCATGTCTTTCCGCCGTCTCGGCTTCGGCAAAGTACCGTCCGTCCCCACGGGCAGAGATGCCCATACCGCAGACCGGAGGCGACTACACAAAGGGTGCCGTCAGCCTGTTTGGCGATGGTGGGCCAGCCGAAATAGCCCAACCGCTCCTCCGGCAGACTGCAGACGATGCCATGCTCCACGTCCTTCAACCGCTCCAACGCCCCGGCGGTCATGCAGACTCCCGCCGACAGGGCAATGGCCATGATTTGCAATGTCTTCATAGTCAATTCTTTGTGATTTTTATATGTTGTTGGTAATAAATGAGATATGGAATCTGAAATAAATGTTGGTGTAACTTCACAGAACCTTGATGGCCAGAGAAAAATGTTGTCTAGTCCTGAAAGGGCCTGAATGCGCCTCCTCTGATTCTACAGACACGAATACAGCTTTGCGGTTAGGCTCTGAGTCGTTATTGAAATCCCTAATTCCTAATTATCAATGTCTTGTGGGTTGACCAAAACGGAATGAATAGATGTCGGCGTCCCGCATTTCGAAATGGAGGATGATCTGCCGTCCCACAAGGGGCTTGAGCTCGCATCCGCTCTTCCATCTCATGACCAGATCCAGCTCGTCGCCAAACACGGGAACGGACTCCTCCAGCGTGTAGCCAGGTATGGGCTGATTCTGCTCATCGCGGATTTCGCAGCGGATGTCCCCCAACGCGGAGGTCGAGGCGTTCAACAGCAGCATGACCTCCCCCCAGAACACGGAGCCGAAGGTCAGCGGCTTGGCCTCAGAATCCAGTCGGTTGACCAGTTCGCAGAGATTGGGCCCTGCCATGTCGTAGTGTATCCCCTTGTCCTGACTAGGTTTAAGGATGGATGACAAGCCCTTTTCAGCGGCCTGCGCCACCTCGTCGGCGGAGAGCACACGCTGCACAATTGCCATTTCATGGACATTGCCCAAGAAGGGCTCGTCGACGATGCCCGCCGGCGGATAGTCCTCTCCAAAGCGGACTGGACCGATGGGAGTCGTGAAGTCGCCGTGGCCGGACTGGCCGCCTTCAGCCACCAGTTTGCCGTCCAGATACAGCTTCAGGACGCCATCGTCATAGGTTCCCACAATATGCAGCAGACCGCAGCTCATGGTGCTCCATTCAGGATAGTCCTTGGCGGAAAGGTTGGCCTCCATGCCGTCATAATGGAAGCGCAGGACAGGCGATCTGGATCTGTTTTGTCCCACCTGCATATCAAACACAAACTGGTGTCTCCCTTGCTGCAGGGGACCTCCTGCATAGGAGGAAAACAGCCGTCGGTTGATGACAGCGCTCTCCTGTTGGACGTTAGGCTTCATTTTGTCAATAGTGATGGCGAAGCTGACCTGCGGCCCCAAATTGTCGGCAACGGGCAGGGTCCAGACGCAGGGTTCGTCGACCTTGAGGACCCGTTTGCCGTCTCGCTCCACGATTTGAATGGGAAGCTCCGGTGCCTGACGGACGGCGACGGCTTCAGAAGCCACCATCATCGGCGTCATCGTGAAACCGCCCCCTGTCATGGGAGCCTGCATGGACACGAAGCCGTCCTGTCGGATGGCAAGGCGCCTCAACCGATTCGGATTAGGGGAGAAATAGCCTTCCGTGGAGTAGAGGGACAACTCGTCCGGCGTGCCTTCCAAATCGGCATGAGTCAGAACCACGCCGCAGGCGCACATGTTGTTGCGGTTGACCCACCGTTCATGCTGCAGCCCTGGCCGGATGAAGGCCTCGTTCCAGAGGTGGAAGTGAAATCCGTCCCGGCTGGTCATGAAGCCGCCGTCGGAGACGCCGGGGACGCCGCCGCCACCCGTGTGGTCGTATTCGCTGGCGCGGTCACTGAAGAAGCGTTTGGGCAGTCCGATGAAGAACGAAGGATTGTTCACGTAGGGTTGAATGCCGTTGGTGTAGAGCTCCACGGGAATGTCGTCCGCGCCATATTCCAAAAAGACAGGCGTTGTCCAATGAATGGCGTCGGGGGAGGTGCTGAACTGGATGGCCCGCCCCACGTTGGGCTTGCCTTGCCGTGAATAGGCCACATAGCGCTTGCGTACGGTGTCATAGAGGAGGGTGTTCTGGGAGTCGAAGGCCCCTTCGGTCTGGACAGGCTCCTCCTGCGCCTTTTGCCAGTGGATGCCGTCCGCCGAGACATAGAGGAAGAGGCCGTTGCTCAGGCCGCCCAACGCCTTATAGCGCTGTTCCGGTGGACAGTCCGGATTGGTGTCGTAGCAGGGGGAGAAGTTATGGGTGGCCTCGTCGTTCATGAGGATGATGTTGTTGTCCGTTGACCCATTGAATTCGTAGATGCCGAGTTTTGGCTTCGTCCAATGGATGCCGTCGTCGCTTTCCGCATAGCAAGTGGTGGTCTCGTGCCGTGGCAGCGTGGGCATCATGTAGGCGGAGCCACGGTAGTAGAGACGATATTTCACCTTATCATAAATGACTGTATAATACGTGCATACATTCCCTTCCCATGGTTCGTCATGGACCAAAACGACCTCGCAGAAGCGGGGTTGGTGCAACATCAGCTTGGCGCCGCCTGTGGTTTCGCGAATATGCTCCATGTCCCACAGGAGCTCAGGGGCGCCGTTGACGCTCATGGCAAGGCCCGCAACAAGGGCGCTGGCAAGCAGATGGTGGAAGATCATGGGTTGGATGTAACTTTGTAACATATTAATTATCAATGAGTTATAAATATATCCTAGACCAAACGCCTCCGTCGCGTCAAATCAAGGTGCAGACGGAGAGCGTTGGAGGGGGCCTTTCAAAAAGGCCCCGCCGTGATGGTGACTTTATTGGATGTTGAAGCGGTCGTTCCAGTGGCTAACCTTCTCCGGATACAGCCAGACGCCGCCGCTGGCGTCCGCGAAGTCCATCTTCTTGCTGGTCTTGAGGATTTCACCAGCGGAAAGGGCGGCCACGTGTCCGTCCACGAATGCCATGTTGCAGCGGTCGTTGTGGACCAGACGATAGAGGGCGCGGTCCTGGTTGGCCAGCGCGTGAGTGGCGTACTGGCCATCGAGGGTCTCCGTCCGCACATAGCTGTCACCGAACATGATGTGGCTGGAAGGACTGGTGATGAACGGGGTGTGGATCACACGGGCAAAGCCGCTGGGCGAGGTCCAATGCTGCCCCACGGAGGGGACGAAATAGGCATACCACACCACGCCGTAGGTTTTGTAGGGCGTCGATATGGCGGCGGTGAAGTCATCGGCCTTGGGGCAGCTGACAATGGGGGAGTCAAGCTCCAGATAGCCCAGGCCTTCCATCATCAGACCCCACGGTGCGTCGTTGGTTCGAGTGACACCATTGATGATGAAGGTGTTGTGTGCCTGATGGACGAAGTTCGCCTTGAAGTCGTCCATGTAGAGCAGCATGGCCTGCATGCAGCCGCGAACATTGGAGGTGCAGTTGATGGCAATGGCCTTCTGCTTCGCCTTGGCAAGGGCGGGCAGCAGCATGCCAGCAAGGATTGCAATAATTGCAATCACTACGAGCAGTTCGATGAGCGTGAATGCTTTTTTCTTCATTCTTCTTCCCTTTCATATGGATTTGCTTGCCAGCTTCCAATACCCCCCATTTTAGGGGCGACAAGGGTCTGAAATGTCTGGTGTCAATTAATGTACAGCTGGCAAATTCCATCTCAACGGGAATTTTGTAAAGAAAATCAGCCTTTTTTCATGTCCCTCATATATTCATCGATGACACTTTCCGGCGTGTTGCCCTTCGGGATGAGGCCTGCGGGGAGAAAGGGGGCTCCGTTCTTGCAGCGCAGCATGTATTCCCTTGGCGTCATGCCCGTGACCCGCCTGAAGGTGTTGCGGAAATGGCTTGGGTAGGTCCATCCGGTCAGGTAGGCAATGGAGGTGATGGAGAAATTGTTGGTGGAGAGCATGTCGCAGGCGTGGTAGATCCGCGAGTTGATCAGATACTGCTGCGCCGTGATGTTTCGGTTCTTGCGGAAGATGCGCCCCAGATTCGACTTGTGGATGCCAAGCGCCTTCGACACGGCCGAAATGCGGAAGTCAGGATTGCAGGCGTTCTTGCGGATGAGTTCGGCCGCCTGACGGAACGTGTCCCCCTTGGCAAAAGTGCTGTTTTTGGCTAGCGCCTCCTGATAAGTGTCTATGATGTTGATGACAAAGGAGTTGATTTGTGCGGACAGGGCATCTTCGCGAGTGGATTGCGAGGTCTGGGCTTGCTCAAGCTGCTGTAAAAGGCTCAGCTGAATCCTGAGGTTCTCCAAAGACCGCGAGGACACCATGCGCTTCTGCGTCCCCGTCATGTGAGGCCCCAAAAAGGAACTCGTTCCCAATGAGAAGCAGAAGATGAACTTGCCGGGCAGCATGCGCGTGCTCTCATGTCTCACCAACGGCGGGATGATCAGGATCTTGGTTATTTCCGCATTGGGATGCTCCTGATAGTGGAACTGAATCTCCCAGAAGAAGTGGGCATGGACGTTGTAGCCGACATCGGAGGCCCCTTTGCAAATCTCCAGCCTGCAATGGTTTCCTTTGCCGCAGGCCCTGATTTTCTCCAGCATCATGTCCACGGAGCAGTCGCTCCCCAAAAAGCTCTCCTGGGGATGGCGGGCGACGGAAGCCCGTTTCGCAAATGGTTTCGCTGGAGGAACTTGAATCATCAGACATTCCTTTTCCGTTTCACATTCCGTTTATTCCATGGCAATTGTGGACAGTTAACGGAAAGCTAAACCCTACTAATGTACTATGGTTTTCAAATTCGCCATGACGCATGGAATATGTTTTCCCCTGCCCTGTCGCCGCCCCCTTCACCGCCGTTGGCCCCCAATGGCCGGCGAATTGGGCCTCCGCCCTCATGGCATGCGAAATGAAAAAAACGGCTGGAAGGGCCCTGGAAGACCCTTTTGGTCAAACAGGTATTAATATACAGGGTTGCATGCAAAATGCGAGGAAGGGCCATTCCAGTGAGTTTAAAGGGCATTGACCCCTGAAAAAGGGGTCCACGACTGCCCTGAAACGCAATTTTGCCCCTTGCAAGACATCGGCCCTTTTTCATGGCGTTGGGGCCATGGCGGACACCGTCACTGCTGTCACATTCGGCCACAATTCAGCCTTTCAGCGATGGACATTCAGTCAAGTTTCCATCCAAAATAGGAGAGGTCGCATGAGCCGTAAATGTCCCCGCTCCCATCTCCGAATCCGATGGCGGGTCTTCCCTGCGCCGTTGGCATGGTGACCGTCATGAACGGCTCTGCGGCTCCATCCACATAAAGGGAGGCCAGCCCGCTTTCCGCGTCCGCCATCAGCACATAAGAGTGGAATTTCACGGTGCCGATGTCAAACGGCTTGCTCACAGGCTTGTTGTCCGCGCCGAGCATCTCAATGCGATCCGTGGCGAAGCGGGCGTAGCCCAGCAGCCCTTTCGAGCTCTCGTTGGCGCCGACGACCGCCGCCATATACATCTGACACCGCGGCTCCGCGCTGTCGCCAAGGCGGAACTCGGCCCCCACCTTGATCCGCTTCACGTCCATCACGTTGGTTTTGGCGTACATGACGGGCCATCGATTGCCCTCCACGCCGTGGGACACCAAACGCAGCACGGGATGGGGCCGTTCGGGAATGTTGATGACCTCGTATGTGGCCTGATTCTCCGAAGTGTCCGCTGGATTCCGTCTCTTGTAGCTGTTCACGTCAATCTCCCTGCTGCGCTTCAGGCTGTCCGTGTCCACAGGGGCGAAGAAGCAGTCGTAGCCTTTGCTTCGGGGATCCGGATTGTCGTCAGTGAGGGCAGCATTTCGAGTCAGACGGAACCGACTGGCGTGGATGCGGGAGAACGCGGTGGGCGCGACGCCGCCACCGAAGTTGCTTTCATCATAGATGATCATGATTTCGTTCTCCCCTGTCTCCAGAACGGAGGCGTAGCTGCTGCCGGAGCCCCTGTAGATTTCCTGCTTCTGGAAGCGTTCGCAGGTTCCTTCGAAGTCGATGAGCAGATACACATTGGGGCGGCCACTGACCAGCAGCACCGTGCCGTCCCGCAACACAATGCCATGGGGGGAGGCAGCGCCATTGAAATACGTCAGCTCCCGCTCCTCGCCCCAGGTTCGGCAGCCATCATCGCTGAAGCGCAGCTTCAGATGGCCGCCTCCGTTGTCGCGGTAGAAGGCGGCGAAGCGACCGCTCTTCAGCTCCAGCAGGGTGGTTTCGTCCGGCCCCTCCGCCGTCTTGCCCTCCAAATCCTCCGCGACCGTGCTCAGATACTGCCACGTCCGCCCCTCGTCCGTGGACTCCAGCAGGAAGGAATGGGACTTCTTCGCCCCTTCCTTTTTCCCATAGAAGGTGGCAATCAGCCGCTTGCCGTCCCGTGTCCGCAATACATCCCTATGGGCAAGCAACATGCTGGAGTAGGGAAGGTCAATGACGAAGGGTTCCAGCTGCACCATTTTGCCGTCTTCAAAGCAGCCTCGAGTGATGGTGTGCCGCACCGATGGCTTCAGGTCCCAACAGCCGATGTTGTATTTCTTTCTGTCAAGGCCTTCAAAAGAATTGATGCCGCAGACTCCCCCCTTGACGTCATTCTGCCACGTGCGCCCATTGTCCGTCGAGAGGTCACAGCATGGGTATTCCGTGACGGTATGGACGCCTTTGGAGTGGTCCATGTGGATGGAGCCATCTGAAAACCGATGGGCAAAGCAGAAGTTCATGTCTTCGCCAAAGGTCTCCACCTGCACGTCGTCCAGAGTCTCGAGAATCCCTCCTTTCAGGAAGAACTCTCTGGCCCCCGCCGTCAAGCACAACCCGATGATAACTCCTAAAATATTCCTGCTGAACATGTTATGCCTCCAGTCCTGTACCCAAGAATACCCGCGCCTGCATATCATTTTTATCGAAAACAACTTGACTACGATTTTACCCCTTGATATATCCGCTGAAAGGAAGCGGCTCCTGCATCATGGTCTCCGCCTCGTTTTTAACTGGACTGAAGTTATCAAGCACTATCCGCCAGCGTTCAAGTCCATTCACAAATGTTTCCAGCGCGGCAATGAAAGCATCTATATCCAAATATTCCAGCGGGTAGGCGCGAACAAGAACATATTCCTTTGTTCTTGGATTTTGGGAGAGCGTCGCGCCACCCGTTCCTTGGAAGAGGAAATTTGCCTGAAGGAGAAAAGCATTGTATTTGGGGATATCGTCTGTAGGCCCCTGACCGATGACACCGTAGAACAACACCGATCTATCCACGTCATTGTGAACAATCTCCACTTTCATATCATCGAAATTCACTGCAGTTATCCCATCTTTGGTGGTGATTCCCTCTACACCAAATTTTGTGGCAAATCCATCTATCAGTTCATTGTAGTCCATTGTTGTTCTCCTTATAATAGTTATAGTTGCTTATTCAAGATTAAGGGAAAAGCTAGTGTTGCACTTGACTTCTCCTGCCTGAAATTTGAATTCAGGAGGCAAAGAATTGACCGCTCGTCCAAGTCTGTCAGGTCTTTGTATATCTTTAAATTCCTTTCTTGGTATTGTATCATCATATTTTGTGAAGTCAACGCTCGCAAGACGATCAAATTCTTTTTTGGAAATTTCTAGTTCCATTGTGGTAAATGCCTTGCTTCCGGCAGTTTGAATATACTGAGTATAATTCATCCCATCATCATTCAGAATGTCAATACACTTCCCTCCAAAATCCAGTGTGGTATTAAGATTCATTAATAGCGAACCATCTGTGTCTATTTTGAGAGTGAAAGTATATTTGTTCAAATCTTGATTACTTGTAATACTATAGGCAGTTCGGTTAAGATTCGGATCCAGTCCCAAAGCAATGCCATCCGTAGCTGCTTTTATGATTTGCTGAGAAAGAAGGGACATCACGATATGCGCCTTGCTTTTCAATACGCCATTTAGATTAGCGTAGGTGGCATTCGGGTTCTTCGTCACAAACTGTGCGATTTGGTCGCGAGCCACTTTGAAATCATTGGACATTTTTACGCCATTAGGAAGATTGACATCAAAATCGCGGATAATATCTTTAGCGAATTGTGATTCTTCATCCTTGCCTTCTGCAAATAGTTTGCAATCATCAAGCAGGCTCCAATTAACCATTTCCTGGCTGGTTTGATTCACAAACGAGGCAATGGTTTGCATGGGATCAAAAGAGTCGGGGCCAATTCTACGCTTAATGACGTTCTGCAACACCGTCACCCCTTCACCATTGCCATGTACCGTTTGGGAAATGAAAAGATCAATATCTTTTGCAAGTTGTGCTGATGCCTCAGATTTTATATCATTCACAATTAAATCCGCATTGACAGAAGAATGATTGAAATTGCCGTTGAATATGTCAGTTTCATGAAAATCATTAACCGGTTTTCCAAGATAGGTATGAATACTTTGTTTTATCCTGTTGACATACATAAGATGAGCATTTGCGGTCATTGATGTCCTTACAATAAGCCCTCTTGACATGCCTGTTTTATTTATACTTCCTGCGACTATATTCTCATATTCCTTCATCACTTTTCCTGCCGTGTCGGTATTAAATGCCTCATAGATTTTGCCAAGGGTACTCTTGCTTACGCGCGAGCATAGTATATCAGCCACAAACTCACGGCATGGGCGCATGTCATCCGCGCCTTCAAGAACCTGAACAATGCTTCCATTCATCACATCATTGACATTATTACAGAATTGAGTTACTCCCTTATGGAAGTTTATTCCCGAAGACAAGGCGGATAGCTTGGAGAAATCATCGATGGGAAGCGAGGTTGCGGCCTTAATTACTTCTGTGATGACACCTTGCGGAAAACTCTTTCCATTAAGTTCTGTAATGCATTTCTTTCCTGCCGCTAGAATGGCAGGATTCTTCTGCGAAGCTTCCTTAAGCTCTGCAAAATTGGCTTTGATATCGTCAATTTTCTTTAAAACGGCATCGGTGGAACGGAACAAACCATCACCTCTGACGAGCAGAGTATCCATGTTTTTGATGACGATTGGAAGGACATCCGGATCTTCAACACAGCTTTTAATGACCGTATTAATGCGTTCATCAATCTCCTCGCTCCCTTCCACGCCTGCCATGGCATATGCATGGTTCGCATGCGTCTTCGCTTCCGCGTATGCAATCTGGACTTTGTTGACGTAATTGTCGATGGCTTCCTTCACCGCCATAATCCGGCGCGCGGTAAGCGGTTTGCCTTTGCCATAGTCCTGCATGTTCATCGCCGTTTTAACGGATTCAGGGATTTTGCTCTCGCCTCCAAATACCTCAATGACGGCATTTTTGAAGAGTTCTCGTGTCAAGTCGTTGATACTCTGCCTGTTGCGAGTGCGGAAAAGCGCGGAAAATCCACCAACGCCATCCGACTTGGCGGCACTGATCGTGCGTGCCCCAAGGAGGGAATTGCCATTGTCTATCTCTGCAATGGATTTTCCCTTGCCAACTCGTATCCTTTCTGTTGCAAAATTCACGAAATCTTGATACTGTTGAACATTTTCAATCACATTCAAAGGCATAATGACCTCTTCTTCTAGTTATCCGTAACTCCTCAAAATTGGTGAATAACCACTACTTTCCATTACTATAGTGACTATCCACGCCGTTTCAAGTGTGGATTTTTAGCCGTGCTTGAGCCCCGCAGGAAAAAACCGGATATTCGGGATTCACCTCCCGCTTTGTGTATAACGAGGAGGTCATCTAGTTCTATGGGCAGCCCGTGGCGGCAGGCGACTTGGTTGTAACTCAGCACGAGTAATGATGTGCCCTTTTGACGGCTGGAGGGAAATGAAGCGCCATCGGCTGAATCATTCACTGGCTTGGCCCGCACGGCCGAGCCTTTTTGCCTCCAGAAGGGGGAGACAGCTTGGTTACGCGTTCCTCTCCAATTGGACAGAAAATCCGGTTGTAGACGGCATGGACGTTGCTTCCCGCCGGACCTTTCATGCGCAGCCAAAGCGTGTTCCAGCCGACCCAATCTTCCTTGGCTCGATGAAGTCCCCAGGCAAACGGCAATTTCACACCGTCGGAACGGCCTTCCGGCTGCCCCACAAACGCCGCTAAATCTAGCCGAAGTTCCCTCGCACCAGCATGTTGTGGCATCAGACACAGCCCCAGACAGGTCAAGATGACCATGATATGAATCGAAATGCAATGCCGTCCCATATGGTGTTTTCCTTTTTGAAGAGATTATGGAAAATACAGGATAATCCTCCTTGTTGTAAGAACATAAATAAGGGCATGTGACCCATATTCAATACGTCACATGCCTCTTATTTAGCATTCCGCCATCTGACCGACACACTATATTTAGTGTGCAGGACAGATGACCGAATACAAATTATATATAGCCTTTCAGAAAATACAATATTCCCCCTGCCGACAATCTGCGGATTGTTTTTACGGGCCTGTAGTCCCTAAGTGATTGATATGGAGGGTACAAAGTCGCAGAGGACGGCGACTGCTCAGGGTTCTGGCTGGTCGAAGCGGAAGGAGAAGATGTCCGCATCCTTCAATTCAAAATGCAGGATGACAGTTTTGCCTGCAAGGGATTTGATGTTTGCACCGTTCTGCCATGCCATGACCAGAGACAGGCTGTCGCCGTAGAGCGGAATGGAATCATCCAGAGTGAAGTTCGGAAGGGGCTTACCTGTTTCGTCACGGATTTCACAGCGGATGTCTCCTGTGACGGATGTGGATGCGTTCAGAAGCAGGGCAAGTTCATTAGTGGAGTTGTCGGCGATCTGAATGGGTTTCATGGTGAAGCTGCCGCCCTGCATGGAGGCGTGCATGGAGACGAAGCCGTCCTGCCGGATTGTCATGCGGCGCAGGCGGTTGGGGGCATCGCCATAGTAGCCTTCCGTATAGTAGAGGGACAATTCGGACGGTGTGTTTTCCAACGGAGAGGGCGTCAGGGCCATGCCGAAGGCCGCCATGTTGTTGCGGTTGAGCCATCTGATGGACTGAAGCCCAGGGCGGACAAATGCCTCGTTCCAGAGATTGAAATGCAAGCCGTCCCGACTGGTCATGAAACCACCGTCCGACAGGCCAGGCGCGCCGTCGCTATGATCATATTTCGTCGTCCTGTTGGCGACGAAGCGTTTTGGCAGACCGATGAAGACGGCAGGACTGTTGATGTAGGGCTGGATGGCGTTGGTGTACAATTCGATGGAAAGCGAGTTGGCGTCGTAGACGAGCGCTTCCGGTTCCGACCAGTTGATGGCGTCCTTTGAAACATGGCGCTGGATGCCGCGGAAGACGTGTCCATCGACATCTTTGCAGAATCGTGAATACACCACGTAGCATGCGTGTACGCTGTCATAGAAGATGGTGTTCTGCGAGTCGAAGGCGCCTTGGGTGATGATGGGCTCGGGCTGTGCCTTCCGCCAGTGGGTGCCGTCAGGTGAGACGAACAGATAAAGCCCGAATTGCAGGCCGCCAATGGCCTTGTATTTTTGATCAGGCGGACAGAGAGGATTGCTGTCATAGCATGCGGTGAAATTGTGGACGGGATTTTCGTTCATCCATATGATGTTGTTGTCCTTGGAGCCATCCCATTCGCAAATGCCAAGATTAGGCTTCTCCCAGTGGATACCGTCCTTGCTTTCCGCGTAGCATGCCACTTCATGATTCACATAGCCATCGAGCTTGTAGGCCTCGCCTCGGTAGTACATAAGATATTTCGTGCCGTCGAACATGACGGTGTGGTAACAGCAGGTGTTCCCTTCCCACGGTTTGTCGTAGACCATGCACACTTCCTGGTCCTGCGGAGAATGCAGTGTCAGTTTGGCGTCACCGGCGGTTTCGGCAATGTGCTCCATGTCCCAAAGCAGCTCCGGGGCCGAAACTGGCGTGACCGCCCATGCCGCACCAAGGAGACATAGACAGGTTGTAAACAGAGTTTTTTTCATGGTGTTTGTCATGCCTTCAGGAGAGAATTGAGGTGGAAAGACAACCATATGCATAAATGGCCCTTGCCGGCCTTTTCCTCAGCCGACAAGAGCTCTATATCACATGTGATTTGTCTACTTAATGTTGAATTCAGAGCCTTTTTCGGGGAACAGCCAGATGCCGTTGGTGGCCACATTGCTGAGGTCCATCATCTTGAAGCATTTCAGAAGGCCTCCCGCATCATGGGATGCGACATGGCCATCGAGGAACGCCACATTGCAGCGGCCATCATGGGTGACGACGAAATGCCCCGTGTCCGATATAGTGACCCACGTGCTGTACCACTGGGTGGGTATCGACTGCTCCAAAATGTCGCCATACATGATGGTGCTGGAGGGATTGGTCATGTAGCGGGTCTTATAAACGCGCACGGTGCCGCCGTTCTTGTTTGTCCAGGCTCCCGCGCAGGTTGCAGGATACTCCTGATAGAAGACGTTGGCGTAGGATTTGCGGGGAGTCTGCTCGATGTCGATGTAGTCACCCGCCTTGGGGCAACCCACAATGCCGGAGCTGACCTCAATGTAGCCGCCTGCCATCAGGTGCGGCGCCCAGCCGTAGACATCGGGATTGCCTCCGCTGAGAGTCACGGAGCCGATGACAAGATTCTCGTTTACGCCGCCGTGAATGAGAAAACCATTGTAGTCATCGATGTACAGCTGACTTGCCTGCATGCAGCCACGGATGTTGGAGGTGCAGTTGATGGTGATGGCTTTTGCCTTCGCCTTGGCCAGCGCGGGCAAGAGCATGCCGGCAAGGATGGCGATGATGGCGATGACGACGAGCAGTTCGATGAGCGTGAAGGCTTTTTTCATTTTTCTTCCCTTTCATGGAGTTTGTTTTCCAGCTTCCATTACCCCCCATTTTTTAGGGGTACAAGGGCATGAAACGTCTGGCATCAATTAATTTACACCGCCAAACGCCGCCTCAATATTGATTTTATTAGGAAAATCAGCCTTTTTTCTTCGTTTTTTCCTCATCTGTAAAAACATCATTGCGCCCTCCGCATTGTCATTCCCCCTGACACGAAACCCCTGACATGGCGACTGGAAAATCGGAGGAGGCAATGTATTTTTGTTCATTGTGTTGAGACGAAAGCCGCCCGGCTAGGGCGCGTCAAGACAAATGTTTTATATCATGTTTATTATAAATAATCTACAACTTTTTCACTTTTGAGCACAAGGAAAAGGATCCATCATGAACATGATGTGGAAGACCATGACGACCATGCTGCTTTGCTGTCTGGCAGCTTCGGCGGCGGACCCCGCGGCCCGCTCCGTGCATGGCACGCACGTGAAATACAGAGTGACGCCGGACGACATACCAAACTGGGGGGAGATGTTCGTCAACCATGAGAAAAACGGACGCAGCGGCCATCTTTCCCACGCGCTGGTGGAATACAGGAAGGGATGCGTCATGGCGTTCTACTCCAACTGCTCCGGCACCCGCGACTCATGGGCCCCCGGCCACAACGGCTTCGGCTGGCTCGAATACAGACGCTCGGTTGACGGCGGTAGGACATGGGACGAGCCAACCGTCCTGCCGGTTCCGTCCTCATTGCGAAGCCTCCGCAGAAGGAAATGCGTGTTGGAGGTGAACCAGGTCACGGCCAGCCGTCTGCCGCCTAGACTGACAATGCCCGCGTGCGGTCATCCATCGGCGTGTTGTTGATGACCTGGGGATAGGACCACGTCTTCCCGTAGTCCCGGCTCTTGCAGATGATGGCAATGCAGTCTGACGGAACGATTTGTGCCGTTGCCTCCGGCTTTCGCGGGGGCCATCTCTGCCCATGGGGGCGCACCAGTCAGTCACTCAAGTCCCTTTTCGTGGAACGGCGAAAAGGGAGACGGATGGCTATTCTGTTTATTCTGTGGATGTTAATGGGGATTCTTGCGGGTTGCGGTTTTCTTCATGTTCCGCATGAATTCATCAATGACGCTTTCCGCGGAGTCGTTCCCAAGCTTGAGTCCGTCGGGAAGGAACGGCTTGTCGTTTTGGCAGCGCAGCATGTACTGGCGCGGCGTCATGCCCGTGACCTTCTTGAAGGTGGCCCTGAAATGGCAGAGGGAGCGCCATCCGGTCTGATGGGCAATGGACGTGATGGAGAAATTGCTCGTCTGGAGCATGTCGCAGGCGCGGAAAAGGCGGGTGATGATCAGATACTGCTTCGCCGTCACATGGAGGTTGCTGCGGAACATGCGCCCCAAGTTGGACCTGTGAATGCCAAGGGCCTTCGAGACCGACGAGAGGCGGAAGTCCGGCCGGCAGACGTGCTTGTCAATGTACTCGGCCACCTGTCGGAAGGAGTCCCCCTTGGCGAAGGCATCATGCTCCGCAAGCGCCTTCTGGTAAAGGTCGATGATGGTGAGGACAAGAGGCCTGACATGCGCGGACAGGACATCCCCATGGGAGGGCATATCATGAGACGACGCGTCGGCAAGCTGCTGAAGCAGCGTCAGATGAAGCCGCAGGATGTCCAGGGCCTGAAAGGACACGGTCCGCTTCTGGCTTCCGTTCATGTGAGGTCCAAGAAAGAAGTCAGGCCCCAATGAGAAGCAGAAGATGAACTTGCCAGGCAGCATGCGTGTCGTCTCATGCTTCACTTGGGGAGGAATGACCAGGACCTTTGTGATCTCCGCGTTGGGATGCTCCTGATAGTGGAACTGAATCTCCCAGAAGAAGTGGGAGTGGACATTGTAGCCAGGCTCCGTGAGGTTTTTGCAGATCTCCATGGGGCAGCGATTGACTTTTGCGCAGGCCCTCAGCTTCTCCAGCACCATGTCAACAGGACATTCGTCCTCCATCAGAACCCCCAGCGGATGGAGGATAGTCATAGGTGGCGTTTCTGCTTTCCTGTCAATGAAACCCATAGCAGTTACCAGATAGAAGTTAGCGGTTGTGAGTTGCCGTCGTGTCTGTGCGGGGGTCTCCGCGCCATGGGTTCAGCAGGGGCGGATGCAGGGCAGCACGGCATGGCCTGCCGCCCCATTTCGGTCCGTGGCGGTGCTGGAACGGCTGCGGGCGGGCTCCAGAATGAAACGCAGCGCATCGATGCGGTCGTAGGTCTCCGTATTGCCATTGCCATCCTCATTATATAGAACGACTTCTGCAAGATACTGCCCCGCAGTGAGATATGAGGTGTCAAAGAGAAAGTCAGCCTGATTTTGGGCTCCATTTCTGGCGCCGTCGGACAGGCAGCCGCATAGAACCACGCCCACGGGCAGGCCATCAATGGTCTTCAGATGCAGTTTCAACCACAGGGGCGCCTGAGGGACCTCGCTTTCCCACGTAATGCGGAAGCGGAAGGTCTCTCCGCAGGTGAAATGGGGCTGCTGAACCTCTGGCAGCTCCAGCTTCAGCAGCTGGTGGCGAAGGTTGCAGCGGCTTGTCCGCAGGGTTTCAGAGACGTCAAAACAAGTGGTCATGGCAAGATTTCGGTTGCGCATATAGGCGGCGATGGCTTCGTCCGTGCCTCCGTCAAAGATTTTTCGCCCCTCCGCCAACACAATGCAACGCTGGCAAAGGTTTCGGACCGTGCTCATGTTGTGGCTCACATACAGAATGGTGCGTCCTTCCTGGCTGGCCACCTCCTTCATGCGGGCGATGCATTTGTTCTGGAAGGCCACGTCTCCCACGGCAAGCACCTCGTCCATGACCATGATTTCGCTGTCCAGATGGGAGGCGATGGAGAAGGCCAGCCGAACTCGCATGCCACTGGAATAGCGTTTGACAGGGGTATCGATGAAGCGGCCCACTTCGGAGAATTCCACAATGCGGTCAAATTTCCGTTCAATTTCGGATTTGCGCATGCCAAGGATGGCACCGTTGAGGTAGATGTTCTCCCGCCCGGTCAGCTCTGGATGGAAGCCAGTTCCGATCTCCAGCATGGATGTGATGCGACCATTGATGTAAATATCTCCAGATGTAGGAGATGTGATGTGACAAATCAGCTTGAGAAGGGTGGACTTTCCTGCGCCGTTGTGGCCAAGGATGCCCAAAGACTCCCCTTTGCCGATGGCGAGGGACAAGTCGTCCAACGCCAGAAAACAGTCCCCCTTCTCAGAGGTGACGACGCCCACGCGGCTGTTGGGGTCCTCTTTGTGCCGCAGCTGGGCCCACCAGGACTGCAGATCCCGCCGCAAGGTGCCGTGGCCGATGGCGCCCAGCCGATACTCTTTGCTCACATGTTCCGCCAAGATGGCCAGCTCGCTCATATGGTGTCCTCCACATCCTTTTCGATATGGCTGAACAGCATCAGCCCCAACAGGACAACGCACAAGGTGACGACCCAGCTGATGCCATAGAACGTCCAGCTGAATTCGCCGCAACCAAGCCACGCCTGGCGGAAGGCATTCAGAAGGGGCGTGACAGGATTGAGCATGTAAAGGGTATGCCAGCGGGAACCCGGCTGAAGCGGCGGTCGGCTGAACATGTCATAGGCCACTGGAGAACAGAAGGACCATAGCTGGACGCCAAAGCCCACCAGCAGCGTCAGATCCCGATATTTTGTGGTGAGGGAGGAGAGGATGATGCCTGTGCCAAGGCCGAGAAGGGCGACATGCAGCAGCAGAACAGGAGTCAGAAGGAGCAGAGGCGTCGGATGGACGCTGACTCCACGGAAAAGGTAATAGGCCATGAACCCCATGAAGAAGAGGAATTGGATGCCAAAGGAGATGAATTGGGAGAGGCAGGCACTGATGGGAAGGACCAATCGGGGGAAATAGACCTTCCGTAAGATATGGATATTGGAGAGGAAAACCATGGCGCTGGCGTTGAGACAGCCTGCAAAAAGTCCCCATAAGATGTTGCCACTGAAGTAGAAGAGGAAATTTGGAATTCCCTCCGCCCCCAGACCGGCCAGGTTGCCGAAGAAGATGGAGAAGACAACCGTGGTGAAAAACGGCTGGATGACCGCCCAAAAGGGCCCCAACACCGTCTGCTTGTATCGGGCGACGAAACGCCGATGGACCAAAAGGAAAATCAGGTCCTTGCAACGGCCAAGCCCCCGCCAGTCCAAGTCTAACAGACGATGGCGAGAGGTAATATGGGTTGTCCATTCCTGCATTTGCATGTTGTGATGCAATCGATCCCGTCCCCAAATTTCCAACGGCCATCCCCAAAGGGATGCATACATCTCCTACTGTAGCCCACTTCCTCTTCCCTGCAAATGACAGAGGCGGATTTTGAGTCCTTTGGGGGCATTTTCAATCTCTGGACAGGGGGCTCCATGTCCTTTTTTGGAAAAAACGGGAGACTGGCTTGATTTTATCAAAACGGGCATTATTTTATATTTGTTTTTGAAAAAGACGGGACGTAGCGCAGCCTGGTTTAGCGCGTTTGACTGGGGGTCAAAAGGTCGCGGGTTCGAATCTCGCCGTCCCGACCATTCATTTACCACAAGGCACTTGGGTCTTTGCCCGAGTGCCTTTCTTTTTGCCTTTTTGAGGGGAATTTTCGAGGTGAAAACGCCCCGATGACTATATTGTAGAAGATTTCGGGTGAATCCCGCCGCACCGAAATCCCCCGTTTTCCGATTTATCCACTCCATACCCGTCGTCGCTTCGCTCCTAGGGCCGCTGCTATAGCGGGGCTATAGCAGCTATCAGACTATCCGCTTCGCTGCACTCGCGTCTGCGTCTTCCAAAGTCCCGGGACTTTATCCACCGTCCAATTGCAACCGACCTTGGATATAGTCAGTTACGCTTATATTGCATCCATTTGTGTTATCGCAATCCGTTCTGGAAACCACAATGCACGAATGGCGGAATCTTCTCCGCGCCGTTTACGGATTCACCCTCGTGCTTGAGACAAAGGTCTTTTGCCAGCCAAAAGTTCAAGTTATCTCAATCAACCTACCAGAAATTGATACGGAATTGGGATTTTATGGTATACTGAATTCAGCCCAGCAGAATTGATGAGTCCAAAAGGAACGGGATGATTCCGACATAGACAATGCCCTGCTCGTCGTTTGTGGCTGGCCGGAAACCACTAGTCACGACAATCTTTCGGAAGAAGTCGCCTGTGTTGAGCAACGGCAGCGTCTCCTGCGCGCGCTTGTCCTCGTCAGGGATGACGAATGCCGACTGGACATAGATTTTCTTAAGGCCATGGTTGACCACGAAGTCAATCTCATGCTGCCGATGGGTCATCTGCCCGTCAATTCGTCTGACTATTGGAACGACCCCCACGTCCACGGAGCAACCACGCGCAATCAATTCGTTGTAGATGACATTCTCCATAAGATGCGTTTCCTCAATCTGGCGGAAGTTGAGTCTAGCGTTGCGCAGTCCAATGTCCTCGGCGTAGTATTTCAATGGCGAGTCAAGGTACTCGCGTCCTTTCACGTCATAACGTTTCACCCCCTTTACCAGGAAGGCGTCCTCAAGATACGCGATGTACTTGCTGACTGTCGGCTGTGTCGTGGAGTGCCCCTGCCCCGAAGAAATGGTGTTGGCGATCTTCGTCGGGTTCGAAAGCGAACCAACCGAGGAGAACAGAACATCAGTGACATTCTCCAGCAGATCGCCGGAGGAAAGCCGATGGCGCTTGACAATGTCCGTGAAGTAAACCTCACGGAAGAGCGACTGAAGATAACTTCTTTTCGCGTCATCCGTCCCCTTCTGCAGGATGACGGGCATCCCTCCCCAGAGCAGATACTGTTCCCACGCCTCCCCCTTCTCCAGCCCGCTGCCTGCCAGAAATTCGGAGAATCCAAGCGGATGCAGACGGACATCGTCGCCGCGGTCACCGAAATTGCTTGCAATGTCGCTGGAGAGCATCCGCGAATTCGAGCCGGTCACATAAACGTCCACATTGGGAATGTGCATCAGCTCGTTCAGCACATCATAGAACGTGATGTACGCGGAGTTCCTGTCCTCAGGAGCAATCCGCTTTAGTTTCACGCCAGGCGCAAGCACCTTGCGGCACATCTGGATTTCGTCAATGAAGACATATTTCCAGCCTTTGCCGCGGATTCTTGACCGAAGATGCTCTCCCAGCGCAATCGGGTCCCTCAGACTCTCGAATCTCCGCTCATCCAAGGCTATCTCGACTATCTGCGACGGCTTGACGCCATCCTCCAGAAGATGGCGTTTGAACTGATTGAACAACAGAAAACTCTTCCCGCACCGACGGATTCCCGTGATGACCTTGATGAAACCATTGTGACGCCGCTCGACAAGCCGCTGCAGATATGTATTCCTCTGAATCTCCATCCTTCACCTCAAATCTTAAGCTTTAGGCTTTAAAATCCAGTTTCATGAAACGCGATTTTAAATAGTAATAATATAGCATCTCTGCTCTGTCCCGCCAATTGATGCGGTGAAAAACACGCCACTGCATGAAAAAACAATGCCTATACCCTAAAACTATCTGTTCTACACTTTAAATTCCCGTTAAATGTTACGCGATTTTAAAGGGTAAAACTTGATGCTGACTGTGGATGACTGAATGTTTCTGACGCAAACGGCGATAATTTTCAATGAGCAGGGGAATGCGCGGCGGTTTTGTTTAGCGATTCATTCAGACGAGTTTCTCCTTTGGCGGAAAGGACATGTCGAACTCCTAAGATTTTCGACTTTTTTTGCGAAGTTCTCTTCCTTTTGCCCGGTTTTTCTTTAATACATCATCGACGGATGGCTGGCAAAAGGATTGGGAAATGCACCTGCTGACAGAGAAATTGGCTATTGCGTTCGTCTCTTTGGCAGTTTTTCCCAATACGTCATTGACGGAGAAATCATAGCTTCGGGAAAGAAAATCATTCCAAGGGGGAGAACAAGAAGCGTCATTTTCTTTAATACGTCAGTGACGGGAGAAATGCCAAAATGCGTCAGGATAACGCTCTCTTGCGTTCATGCCATTGAAGCACCGACTGATGAATCGCGGCCTCTGTTCTGGAACAAAACGCACTTTTTTCATGGAAATGGAAAACAAACTCCATTTTTTCTGAATATGGGGGGATGGAAGCAAAAAACGCTGATCCCGACCTGTTATTTCGGGAAAAATACCGAATTATACATGTGACGGAGGGGGGGAAGCTCTCAACTTGGCTCAAGACATCGGAGGTCGTGATGACGGGAAAAATCGAAGAAGTGTTGCGGATTTTCGGAAATCTGTTGGATACATAGGTGACGGACAATGAAAGCGACGGCACGAAATCAGTCCGAGTGTTTTTGAGCAAGACGGCGACTTTTTTTCGGCAGTCCATCCTGCCATTTTCAAACAACACCTGAGTAAAAGAGTGAGACGACAAGGAGATGATTCAAATGGACAATGGCAAGAAACAGCGGCGCAATCGGCTGTTGCTGGCAACTTTTTCCGATTGGCATGTGCGGTTTTTGGCGGAATCGGGAAAGAAGTACAGTGATGCCAGGGAGCCGCCATTTTTCGGCGGATTCGTGACTTTTTTGCATCGGCATGTGTCATCGCCCCCTTGAATTAGCATTAACGACAGTGGGCGATCCATCTTGCAATCCGAGGCCTCCCCGGAACGTCCTCTGGCGGCAATCACGGGAAGGCGATGTCATCGGACGTGTTTTTTTCACGGTTGTTTTGGCAAAAATGCCCGTGAAAGTCGAATGCATAGGTGACGGGAGAATCATCGAAAGGCAGCCACTGTGCCATCGCCCAGACACAAGAGACAACCCACAACAACCACAGGAGGAAAGAACAATGAAGACATGACACAGGAACACACGCGGAGATTTCGTGGCTGGCGGCGAGCCAGCCGGAACACGGCGCGGGCCATGCCCCAGCGCCTCAAATTCCAAGGGGATTCAAATGACCCAGGTTATTCAGACTACAATTGACAACGATTCGTCGGGAACGAGGTGTCTCGTCCCCATTGAGTGTGCCGTGGCATACGGGCAGGCTGGCCTGTCCGTGCTCGCGGCATCGCGGGAAGGGAAGCGCCCTCTCGCCCAGGACTGGAAAAACAACATGACCCATAGGAACACGGAACAGCAGACAAGGGCGGAATGGAAGCGCTACCAGCCAGACGCGCTCTGCATCGTCTGCGGCAAGGTATCTGGCAACCTCGAGGTCATCGACTTCGACAACCACGGCGAGCTTTTCGACAAGTGGAAGGCAGAGGTACCGCATCAACTGTACGACAGGCTGGTCGTCGAGCAAAGCCAGTCTGGCGGTTTTCATGTCGCATACCGGTGCAAGGAGGAAGTCAAGAAGGGAAACAAACTGGCCTATGGCGAACGCAACGGCAGACGGACGACGCTCATCGAGACCCGTGCCGAGGGCAACGTCATCCTGTGCGCACCATCAGACGGCTATGTCCTGAAGCAAGGAGACTGGCGCAGACTTCCGCTCATCACTGCCGATGAACGTGGTGTGCTTCTCGCGGCAGCCAAGGCTATGGATGAATGCCAGGAGGATTCAAAGAAAACGGTGGAGACACCGGGGGGCCGCGGTAACTCAAACCACATCAATCCACCCTTGTAATGACTTCTGGGAAATCATGCCGATAGATGACTTCAAGCAACGGGGCGATATTCGGACATGTCTGGAGAAGGCGGGATGGGTGCGGCTGCGCACGGATTCCAAAGGCGAGGAATAATGGCGTCGCCCAGGGCAGCCTGTGAAGGACAGGCACGGCGCGACGCTCAACAACGGGGTGTTCCACATCTTCTCCAGCAATGCAGCCCCCTTCGAGATAGACAAGAACTATGACAAGTTCGATGTATATGCCCTGCTGGAACACGACGGCGACAAGACCGCCGCCGTGTCCGCACTGGTGAAGGCGGGATATGGCAGAAGGATCGAATGCACTGTGGATATGACAAGCATGACATGCAAGGGGAAAGCAATGATTACGAAAGCAATGGAGGAAAGCGTCGGTAATGTCGGCGTGTCGGCTGTCGGTAATGGTGTCGGTAATGTCGGCGTGTCGGTTGTCGGTGACGGCAAGAGCGAAACTGACTGGCCGCCGATTGCCCTTGCGCCCGTGGTTCTCCCGCCCCCTCCTTTCCCGATCGAGGCGATGCCGGGCGTGCTTGGAGAGATGGCCCGTGCCATAAGCGCGACGTGCAAGGTCCCGGTGGCGATTCCGGCGTCCGCCCTGCTTGCCGCAGTCGGACTGGCGATTGGAAGGAGCGTGTATTTCTTCGTGAAGAAAGATCTGACGGGGCGGGCTAACCTCTACATGCTCGTCTTCGCGGCGAGAGGCGAACGCAAGAGCACGGTGTTCTCCCCTGTGATGGCTGGCTTTCGCCCCTGGCTCCTGGAGAAGCTGAAGGAATACAGAACGGCGATGTCGGACGCGGCAATCAGCGAGGCAAAGCGTAACAACATCCGTCAGCTGCTGGCGAAACCGCTTCAGGACGACGAGGAGCGCATGGAAAGGCTCCACGCGGATCTTGTCCAGACGGAAGGCCTGCTCGCCGCCCTGCCGTCAAATCCCGACATCTTCTGCAATGACACCACGGACGAGGCGCTCAAGCAGCGGCTGGCGCAATGTGGCGGTACAGCTGGGATATTCTCCGACGACTCGCGCGGGATGCTCAAGCAGATCATGGGGGTGCGATACAGCAAAGACGGCGACGCCCACGACGACACCCTGCTGGACGCGTTCGACGGGACGAAGGACCTGAACTACGAACGCTCGCAGCGCGATGCCTCTTCTGCTTTCCTGAATCATGGGTCGGAGAGGTGGACGAGGACGGCAACCTCCTGCGCGACTATGACGAGACAGTCATCGACCCGATGCTGGAGACACGCTACTCTAACCTGATTTATGGACTAATGGAGGCTGCGTACAACAGGAAAGAGGTCGAGTATGTCGGGCTGACGCCCGATGCGAAGGCCTTCTGGATTGAGCGGTTCCGTGAAATCGAGCGGGAAAGCGGCATCCAGGGAATCTACCACAATGTGATTGACAACGCCATACGCTACCCGACTCAGGGGCTTCGCATCGCCCTCATCTGCGCGGTCGTCAACGGGCACGCGAAGATTGAGTTGGAGGATATCCAAGCCGGCTTCAGCCTGCTTTCCTACTACATCGCCTGCATAGAGCGCATCCATGCGATGTACTCGGAGTTCCAGCTTCCTGCTGATTCGAAGCGCATCCTGCACCATTTCCAGCGACACCCGAACAGACTGTTCTACACATTGCGCGACATCTACAAGGACATGAACATGAAATCCGTGCAGGCAGAAAGCGCCGTCATCATACTTGCGAAGCGGAACTACTGCCGCATGGATGAGAAGAACCGCATCGAAGTCAATCCGCAGGTGTTCACTCTGGCTGACTGACAACCGACAGCCGACACACCGACAACACCGACAAATGGCAAGCTGGTCAAAGGGCAGAAAACCTGCCTGCCCCCCGGCAGGGGTCTTCCCGGGGGTATTCCTGGAAAGGCGGGCGGAAGGAATCGGGGGATGTCGGAGGCGTAGCGGTACTGTCCGCGTCCGCTTTTCGGCGAGGGGGGCAAGATGGGTCAGGAAGCCCCTGGGGTGGGTTCTCCCCAGGGTGCATCTCCAGGCAGGCTGACGGAAGGAGTTGGGGGCATAAGGACAGTTGGTTTCAGGGGGTGCCGCTCTCCTTGAATGGGCAAAGAGGCCCGAATAGCCCCCCCGGAGCGGGTTCTCCCCAGGGTGCATCCCCAGGAAGGCTGGCAGAAGGAGTCCCTTTATAGGGCAGAGTTTCCGCGGACGTCCGCTTTTTGAATCCCTCATGCCAGTTCAAAGAGGCCGCGCACGGATGCCTTCCTGAAACGGGGACGTCTGGCGTGGCGTATCTCCTCGAAAATGCGCCCGTAGAGCGTTTGGGCTGGCGTCCTGCCGCCGTTTGGCATCCAGAGACCGCGCTCGACCGCCAGACGAACCATCTCGGCGGTGTTCATCGGTCGCCCCTCTGCGCGGAGCACCTTGCTGGCGGCGGAGACCAGGGAGAGCCGTCTCGGCGGTCTTTGGGGAACAAGCGACTCGACGGGCGGCAAGGCAACGGACGCGGGAAGCGTCTCTGGAACAATGCCGTCATCCGCGACGACCTCCAGGATGCGCCGCACCTTGAACACGCGCCCGCTCCTCGGGTTGCGCACCATCCACGCCTCGCCGCACTTCTCCACGGCAACGGCGGTGATGACGTACTGGCCGCTGCGAACACGCACGCGGTCGCCTTCTCTCACTTGAATCGAATCGTCCATTGAATCTGCTCCTTCTGGTCTGTTTTTCGCTCATGCGCATTACCAAAGCGCATGTTCGGCGGTTGTCCAGCCGGGGTGCAGGATAATCCAACCATATAAGGAGGTTCACGACAGAAAGACATACGCACAGTCTCCCGTCACGGACGGGAGGGACCGCCAGGCGGTCCCCGAAGCATCTCGGCATCGGCATCAACGGAGGAAAAACAATGGCAAAATCCACGCTCCCGCTCAACATCCAGGAGGCTATCAGCCTCATTTCCGCGATAATCCGAAGAATAACGGAGAAGCGACTGGATAAAGGACAAACGGAGAGCTTGTTAAAAGGCGTCGCGGCGGCAAGCGCCGTCGCGGGCTGACAACCGCAACCGCCCCGGCGCGTCCGGGGCACAACCAGAAGGAACGAGAATATGACAGTGAACATGGAAATCCTGCATCGGCAGATCGATGCGCTTGAGAGGAAGAGCCTCTCGGAGCTCCAGACGCAGTTCGAGGAGCTCTACGGCTTCGTGCCGGGCGACACCAATGCGAAGAACCTGCGGCAGCGCATCGCCTATCGCTTGCAGGAGATTACCCTGGGCGGCCTCTCCGAGGCGGACAAGGCGCTTCTGGACCGCATCGCGGACGAGGATCCGCTGGCGAACCTCAGGCCCGACACCGCGCGGAACGATGCGCTGGCACGGGGCGTCCGCTACCGCAGGGTATGGCAGGACAAGGAGTATGAGGCCGTCTCGCTCGGCAATGGCAGGTTCGAGGACAACGGGCAGGAGTACCGCTCGCTCTCGGCGGTGGCGAAGGCCATCACGGGGAAGAAGTGGAACGGACTGCTCTTCTTCGGCGTGAAATCCAGCAAATAGGAGGCGAACATGGAGGAATGCAAAACGAAGCGTTGCGCCGTCTATACGCGCAAGTCTGTTGAGGACGGCCTTGACATGGAGTTCAACTCGCTCGACGCCCAGCGCGAGGCGGGCGTGAGCTACATCGCCAGCCAGAAGGCCAACGGCTGGGTCTGCCTGCCAGAACGCTATGACGACGGCGGGTTCTCGGGCGGCAACACCAACCGCCCCGCGCTCCAGCGTCTGCTGGCCGACTGCGAGGCGGGGAAAATCGACATCATCGTGGTGTACAAGATCGACAGGCTCTCGCGCAGCATCTGCGACTTCGCCGACCTCTCCAAGAAGCTCGACAAGTGGAACGTGGCCTTCGTCTCGGTCACACAGGAGATCAACACGCACACGTCCGCTGGGAGGATGATGCTGAACATCCTGATGACCTTCGCGCAGTTCGAGCGCGAGGTCATCGCGGAGCGCGTGCGGGACAAGATGGCGGCATCGCGCAGGAAGGGCAAGTGGGTCGGCGGCACAGTGCCCTACGGCTACCGCGTGGAGAACCGCAAGCTCGTGCCCGAAGAGGCGGAGGCCGCCGTGGTCAACCGCATATTCGCGCGCTACTTGGAGGTGCAGTCGCCGAAGCTCATCGCCTCGGAACTGAACGAGGCGGGAGTTCTCAACAGAAGCGGGCGAAAATGGGACACGCAGTCCATCCACCGCATCCTGACCAACAGGCACTACATCGGCGAGGTCGAGTATCAGGGCGCGGTTTTCCAGGGGGAGCATCAGGGCATTGTCGCGAGGGACGTGTGGGACAGATGCCGCGAGCTGATGGCCGCCGACCCGCCCAGAGCCGACCGAACGCGAAACAGCACAAGCCCCGCGCTTCTGCAGGGCATCCTGCGCTGCGGGCACTGCGGATGCGCGATGACGCCTGCGATGGCCTCCAAGGGCGAGCGCAAATACCTCTATTACGTCTGCACTCATCACGCAAGGCATCCAGAGGCTGATTGCCCCATACGGCAGCTTCCCGCCGGGGAAATCGAGGCGCAGGTTCTGGCGCAGCTGCAGAAGGTGATGTGCTCGCCTGAAATCACGGCGGCGGTCTCGCGGCAGACGGGGCTTTCGCCGAGGGACGTCGGCGAGGTCTGCTCGGACGCCCTCTGGGAGGAGGCGTCGCCTGGCGAGCACCAGCGCCTGGCGCAGATTCAGCTGGCCTCCGTCACAGTCCATCCGGACCGTCTGAGCCTGGAGCTTCGCACCGCGGGGCTCAAGTCCGTGGCGGAGGCATATTCGGCAAGGCAATAGGAGAGGATCAATGGAAGGAATCATCCACACCATACTTGAAAACGGCAACCTTGAGGTCACCATCCCCATCGCCCTGCGCAGCCGCCAGGGACGGAAGCAGATCATCACGCCCGACGGGGCGGAATCGAGCCGCAGCCTGCTCGCCGCCTTGGCGCGGGGACGCCGCTGGCAGCGGCTCATCGACGAGGGCAGGTTCGCCAACATCAAGGAGCTTGCCACCGCCATCGGCAAGGACCCGTCTCAGATTGCGCGGGCCATCCGCCTGACAAGGCTCTCGCCCGCAATTGTCCACCGCATCATCGTCGGCGACACGCCCGAGGGAATCTCCCTTGCGAAGCTCCGCGGCGACCTCCCCGTCAAGTGGAGCGAACAGGAGGAGATGCTGGTGGGGAAGGATTCATAGGAATCCATATATAATTCGTCTCAATTTGGCACAAAACGTGTTGTGGTAATCGAAATATCGTGTATATTTAGTAACCTAACAAGTTTTCCGATCGTCTTTTGTTCCTTGGAAGGTGGTCTTTGTTTGAAATGCGATAGTGAGGCAAACACATAACTTGAAACAACCGCATTCCGACGATCATCAACCTTCCAGGGAAACAAACATTTTGTTTTCGTGTTATGGGATAAGCCAATGCAAACTGAATCCAAAGAAAAAATCATACCGTATTTGACTATCCAAGAGGTTTGCCAATACCTTAAAATATCCAATGAGACGTTGTATAATTGGATAAAGGTCACAGATATTCCGGCGCATCGTGTCGGAAAACGTTGGTTGTTTGACAAAAGTGAACTGGACAAATGGATTAAGTCAGGCAAGGCTGCAAATCTATGAGCACTAAAGTAAAAAAGATAGACACACTCATGACCCGTCGAACGATAATGTCCGACGAATTGCAGAAGTTATTTGCTTGTAAACCAGATACAAGTGCTTCAATTTCTGATTATTATGAAGCGGTGGTGATAGATAATTGCCTCCTTAAATCTTCAATGTCAAGCAGAAAATTAACTTTTTCCTACTTGAAAAATATGTATGCCCTAGACATTGAGAAGCCAGTTTTTCGTGTATTCAGACGCCTGTGGACCGCAGACAAAACGATTAACGGGCTTTTATGTCTTCAATATACCTGTTTGGTAGATTCTGTACTTAAGAAATCTGTTTCATATTATCTTTCTAAACAAATTGATAGTTTTTTGACGACAGAGGACACATACAATTGGGTCATCCAGAACTATCCTGGGCGATTCTCTATAACTTCCGCAACAACCATTGCAAAGGACTTGAATTCCAGTTGGTATCAAGGGCATTTCTTCAAGGGAACACACCCCAGAATTCGCATAAAACCGATAATCGCAAAAGAAAATGTTGTGTTTGCGCTTTTTTTAGCTTATCTTGCTGGGTATCGGGGAATGTTACTCCTGGACAATGAGTTCACCACTTTTTTGGAATTGCCCCCCAACGAAATCCTTGCTTTCACCGAAAGTGCTGCAAAATGCGGCTTGCTAACTCTGCGTCATTTGGGGGATGTGCTGGAAGTTCAGTTTCAAGTGAATCAACCAGCAGGAGGTGGATTATGAGCAAGGTAAGCAATCTGCTTTCTTCCTATCAGGAGTTTATCGCCTTGCCATGGGCAACAGACATTGCCCCCAGCCAGCGCGTTATATTTGGCATCTATGATCCTGCCGATGAATTGAAATTGAGAGCGATGATTGACAACTTCGAGATTGCCACGAAAGAGGCTCATCACGATTGGCATTCGCTTGACATTGAAAAATCCTTTTCGGAATGGATTGTATCCATGAAATATAAGCAAAAATATTTCCAACGGCCAGAACTGATTTCTTCAATTCTAGAACGCTTTTCCATATATTTGGAACAGGATATCAGGAGCAAATGCAATATGCATTTGACAAATGCCAACGCCGTGATTGCCATATATGGTCTTGGAGCACTTTATGGATTAATGAAAGTCAGTCAAATGATTGAACTGTTAGCACCGTCGTTTTACGGGCGGTTACTTGTTTTCTTTCCTGGAAGCTATGAGAATAACAATTATCGCTTGCTTAACGGCTACGATGGTTGGAATTATCGGGCAATTGTCCTGAATAAATGAAGGTGAACAAAAATGAAGAACGCGGATATCTACATAACAGACCCTGCTAACCGTAAACTGGAAAACGATGGTGTTGCGGATGTCAACAGCAATTCAGAGGAAGTTCTCCGCTATGAATTGGAGACCTTCGTCTGTGATGGACAATATTCGGATGGTATGAAGCAGGTTCTTCAGTCCTTTCTGAAAAATATATCAAAGCCCGAACAACCTGCCGTCTGGGTTAGCGGATTCTATGGTTCTGGAAAATCCCATCTGGTTAAGATGATGAGCGTACTATGGACAGATTATGAGTTCAAAGACAAGGCGAAAGCCAGGGATATAGCTGGACTCCCTGATGAAATTCGCAGTCTTTACAAAGAGCTTTCAGTTCAGGGACGTCGCCTTGGGGGTCTTCATTCTGCAATTGGGACACTGTCTTCTGGAGCTTCAGAAAGCGTAAGACTACTGATACTCAGCCTTGTTTTCAAATCCATCGGTCTGCCTACTAACTATTCACAAGCCAAATTGATTTTATGGCTTAGACGACAAGGCATTGAAGAGCAGGTAAAAGCCAAGATTGAGGAACTTGGTGGAAACTGGTTGGAGGAAATTGGTGATATGTATGTGGCGGACACATTGCACGAGGCTTTGGTTGCTGTTCGTCCAAACACATTTCCTTCTCTAAAAAGTTGTGCCGATGCTTTGGGAAATATGTTTCCCAACAAAAGTGACGTAAGCAATGACGATTTTGTCAATACTCTGAATGAAGCCTTGTCTCGAAATGGGAAATTCCCATTAACCCTTCTTGTTTTAGATGAAATGCAGCAGTTCATTGGGGAGGATGGTGACCGCGCGTTGCTTGTTCAGGAGGCCATTCAAACTTGTTCCAAAGCGATGGCAGGCAAGCTATTGGTCATTGCCACTGGTCAGACGGCTGTGAATGGGACTGCCTGCCTGAGCAAGATAGAGGGACGTTTTACAGTGCGCATAGAACTTTCCGACACAGACATAGACGCTGTCATCAGAAAGGTCGTCTTGGCCAAACGCCCTGATGCTCAAAAGAAAATCGCAGATGTCCTGCAAAGCAACATCGGGGAAATTTCCAGGCACTTGGGTGGTTCGGAACTCGCATATATGCCCCGTGACGAGAAGTATCTAGTCGCCGACTATCCCATTCTTCCTACTCGCAGACGATTCTGGGAACGGACATTGCAGGTGCTTGACCAGACAGGCACAGACAGCCAATTGCGTAATCTGCTATCCATGAATCTGAAAATGGTTCAAGCGAATGCAGATTGCCAATTGGGGACTGTTGCTCCGGGCGATTATCTATTCTTTGATTTGGCGGAGAAATTACTTCAGAACCGAATTCTTCCACGTCCTATCTACGAGACGGTCATCCCCTGGTATCGCAATGGCACACTAGATGAAAAACTGACCGCCCGAGCATGTGGTGTGGTTTTCCTCATCAACAAACTGGTTTCTGGAAATAAGGATATTGGGCTTGCCGCCACCGTAGATGTCATTGCCGATTTGCTGGTGGAGGATTTGAAGTCTGGTAGTACTGAATTACGGAAGAGACTGCCTGGTTTGCTTGACAAATGCAAGTCGCTGATGAAAATCGGGGATGAGTATCGTATTCAGACAGCCGAAAGTCTTGAGTGGACGAATGAGTTTCTCAGCCAGCAGAATATGTTGAAGCAAAATATGGTTTCCACAGAAGCGGAACGTGACAACCGCCTGAAAACTCTTTTCAATTCAGTGTTTTCGACAAAACAAATCTTACACGGCAAATCCAAGATTCCTCGTAACATTCTTGTGGATTTCAACAAGCCAACCCTTTCTTCTGAAAGCAAGCACACTGTGACCTTGTGGATACGTGATGGCTGGCATACAGACGAGAACTCCGTCCGTGCAGATGCACGTCAGGCAGGGCTGGAATCTCACGTGATTTTCGCTTTCATACCCAAATACTCAAGTGATGAACTCCGTCAGCAGATTATAGAATTCAAGGCAGCGGAAAGTACGCTTGCATCAAGAGGCAATCCCAACACGCCTGAAGGTTTGGAGGCGCGTGATGCAATGATTTCCACACGCAATCTGGCAGATGCGAAAATCAATGATCTCCTAAAGGAGATAATCGAGCAAATAGTCATCTATCAGGGAGGCGGCAACGAAGTTCATGGGACAACAGTTCAGGAAAAGCTAATGGAGGCTGCCATGATTGCCGTGGCACGGCTTTATCCTGACTTTGACCAGTCAGATGCGCCAGAATGGGCAAAAGTCTATGACAAGGCGCGAACAGGCGTTCCAGATGCTTTGAAGGTTCTTCAGTTCAATGGCGAAGCCAAAGAACATCCTGTCTGCAAGCAAGTTTTAGGATACATTGGTGCAGGCAAGACTGGTACGGAAATTCGCGAGCATTTTGAATCGCCATCCTTCGGTTGGGGACGCGACGTTACGGATGGCGCATTGCAGGTACTTCTTGCAAGCGGCGATTTGCTTGCCATGGGTACTAATGGAATCGCTCTTGATCACAAAAAACTGGAGCGAAAAGCCATTGGTGCAACGCGTTTCAAACTTGAGGCGGTCGTGATTTCCGCTGTTCAGAAAATAGCCTTGCGCAAGTTGTTCCAGAAGTTGGGGCTAGTGGTCAGTCAGGATGAACTGCTTTCCAAGGCTTCTGATTTCCTTGCAAAGTTGGAAGGGCTTGCTTTATCCGCAGGCGGCGAAGCCCCGCGTCCAGAGGTCTCAGACCTGTCAATACTTAAAGACATCAAACTTGCGACTGGCAATGAGCAGTTGATGCAGATATTCAACCAACGTGAGGAACTGGAAAAGCATATTTCAGAATGGCAAGAACTGAAGGTTGCCATTGAAAAACGCATTTGTGCGTGGAATGACTTGGAACGTCTTGCTGACTATTCAAAGTCTCTTGAGGAGGCTGAACCGCTCCTTAAGCAGGTGGATGCCATTCGTGAACAACGCCTTCTGCTTAATGAACCCGATATGGTTATGCCGCTTATCAAAAAACTGTCCGACATCTGCCGCAAACGTCTTGATGTTCTTAAACAGGATTATGACAGTGCATACGGCAAGGGGGAAGCGCAGTTGGACAACGACGAGAATTGGAAGAAACTCTCCCCTGATGACAAGCACTCCATACGTGCTGTCGCTGGTCTGCTCAGGCAGGATACGGACATTGACGTGAAGGTGTCCACCACAATGGAGATTCTGAACACGCTTGTCACGCTGTCGTTCAAGGCATTTGGCGATAAGGTTGCTGCCCTGCCAGGGCGATATGCAAGGGCTTTGCGGATGGCGGCGGAGAAATTGGAGCCAGCTATACAGTATAATCCATCCTTGCCATCACGAATTCTGAAAACGGATGCTGATGTGGATAAATGGTTGGAGGATGTCGCCAAACGTCTGAAGCAACTTCTTAAAAACGGGCCCATCCGGATGTGAGGGAGGAGATGCAAAAATGCTGAAATCATTTACGTTGAAAAACTTCAAGAGCTTCAAAGAAGCTACCTTGCAGCTGACACCAACCGTCACGTTCCTAATCGGGGCAAATGGCTCTGGCAAGAGCAATGCATTGGAAGCATTGCGTTTACTCAACTGTTTAGGAAAAGGGGAGAGTCTTAGGGATTTTGAAACTAAAGTCAATTCTCAATCACCTATTATTCGAGGTCCATCTTCAGAATTAATCAGACGTGGAGAGATGAGTTTTTGTTTAGAAGTTAAAATTGAGAATAGTCCGAATGAACTGTTTTTTTCTTTGGATATTGGTAGAGACAAACAAACAGAAGAACAGGGGAAAGTTCGTAATCTGGTTTTTAATTCAGAAGAACTTAAAGATTCATCAGGGAAGGTTATTTATTCTACTTTTGAGAATAGCAATCCATTACCAAAAGTTGTTAAAGCATTTTCAGCAACTCAAGGGCAGGCATTATTTATTGGGCTACAGGCTCTTTCCTTGTTGGTCGCTTCTACACAGCCTTCGATTCCTCAAAAACAGATAAAAGAACTCAATTTCGGAACGATGATATTAAAAAATCATTTTTCCAATATTCATTTCTGGAATTTTAATCCAGAGAAGATGCGGGGATATTGTCGTCAAATGGAAACTGTCAACTTAGCAGAATCAGGCGAAAATTTGTCTGCTATTTTGGAAAAATTGTGTCAGAATTCTCAACTGAAACGGGAAATATTGGACTTCATCAGAAGCCTTCCAGAACAGGATATTGAAGACATTACTTTTAGCATAACTGACACTGGATATGTAATGGTTCGATTGGAAGAAGAATTTTCATCTAGTCTTAATTCCATGACATCTTATGCTTTGTCCGATGGCACCCTTCGTGCTCTTGCCATCGCAGCGGCCTTGTATGGTGCGCCAGAAGGTTCGCTGATTGTCATTGAAGAAGTGGACAACGGCATTCACCCAAGCCGCATCAAGCATCTCGTTGACAAGATGTACGAAATTGCGGCGGAACGTAAAATACAGATTCTAGTAACGACACATGACCCAGCCATGATGGATGCCATTCCGCAACAGGAAAAGGCAAATGTCCTCTGCTGCTACAGGAACAAAGAAGATGGATGCAGTCGCATTCTGCGGTTTCAGGATTCCCCTCAATATATGGATTTTCTCACTAATGGTCGATTGGGAAGTTTTGTTGCCACGGACCAGTTTGACAAACTGGTCAGGCAAACAGAAGAAGAACGTGCAAAGGAGCATAAGGCTTGGTTTGAACAGTATCAGAAAGAGCAAGACGAGTACTACGAGAAATTGCGTCAGGCATTAAAGGAGGATTGACACTATGTCGAAAGGACTTATACTGCTTGACACCTCCGTAATGCTTGAAATACTTCAAGTGCCAGATAAATCAACACCTGGGTCATCTATCCCAGATAGATTCAATGCAATGCTTGGCTCCAATGAATACACCTTGTATCTGCCAATAGCCACAGTGATTGAGACTGGCAACCATATTGCGCAGATCAAAAAGGGAGGTGGAAATGTCCGCCGAATTATCGCTCAGGAGTTTGTTAATAAAGTCAAAATGGCCATTGATGGAACAACCCCGTTCAAAGCACTGGAATGGGAGGCAAGGGAAATGGCAGACTGGATTGTTTCTTTTCCTGATTGTGCAGCTCGTGGTGAAAGTTTTGGGGACCTTTCCATTATCGAGCAATTTAATAGATTATGTCAACAACCTCCTATGAAACAACCGATTCGAATCTGGTCTGGTGACGGTCATCTGTCCTCATACAGCCGCAATTGGGAGGAAGAAATATGACCCATTCTCCTTTGGACAAATCATACCGCAACCATTTGGGAAGTGTTGTGGAAGAGGCCCGCACGATAGCTGAGGCTGCCGCATACGAGGCGTTGAATCAACTGGGCGTCGGCGATGCCAGCGCACCTGCGCATTTGGACGAGACGCAGCGTACGTTGCGGAATCGTCTGCGTGCCCACGGACGGCAGTTGGGCGACATCCGAACAGAAGCAGGGCAGGAAGTGTCATATCTGGCGGAGGAAATCGCCTACGAGCAATGGCATCGAATGATTTTCGCTCGCTTCCTGGCTGAAAACAATCTGCTGCTTTACGATGGAGTTTCCATTACCCTTGCGGAGTGCGCGGAACTCGCAGAGGAGGAGCACTATGACTCCCAATGGACACTCGCCGCAGAATGCGCAGCCAAGATGCTCCCGCAGATTTTCCGTCTGGATTCCCCTTCCTTTGAATTGCATTTCGCTTCGGACAAGATGCGGCGGCTGGAGGCTCTCCTGGCCTCGCTGGAAACCGAGATTTTCCAGGCATCCGATTCCATTGGATGGCTCTACCAGTTCTGGCAGACCAAACGAAAGAAGCAAATCAACGACTCGGAGGTCAAAATCGGGGCAAAGGAACTTTCCGCAGTGACGCAACTTTTCACCGAGCCGTATATGGTCGCCTTCCTGCTGGACAACTCCCTTGGAGCTTGGTACGCCGCTCCCAAATTGACGGGCAAGGTATTTGAGAGCGAGACGGAGGCTCGCGCCGCCGTTGCTACCAGCGACATTCCGCTGACCTATCTTCGCCTAGTGCAGAATGAAGACAAGACCTGGACACCAGCGGGGGGCACCTTTGAGGCTTGGCCAAAGTCACTCTCCGAATTCACGCTCCTTGACCCGTGTTGCGGCTCGGGGCATTTCCTTGTCGCATCGCTACTGATGCTGGTTCCGATGCGGATGGAATTGGAGAATCTGGATGCACGTTCTGCCGTGGACGCCGTTCTTTCCCAGAACCTTCACGGGCTTGAACTCGACCAGCGTTGCGTGGAACTCGCCGCCTTCGCCATTGCTTTGGAGGCGTGGCGCTATCCCGCTGCGGGTGGATACCGTCCATTGCCGCAGTTCCATCTTGCCTGTGATGGCGTTGCTCCGCAGATGAAGCGTGAAGAGTGGATTCGCCTGGCGAAGATGGCCGCACGCAATCTGCCTGGAGGAGACCCGAGTTTGCTCATTCCAGAAGTGGCAGAGCCTACGCTATGGGAAAACCAGCTTGTGGATGCTATGGGTAAGCTCTACGACACCTTCCTGAACGCTCCCATCCTCGGCAGCCTCATCAATCCAGCACAATTGTCAGGTGGTCTATTTACTGCCGACTATGCGGAAGCCGTGAAAGTCCTACAGCAGAACCTCGCCTCCGCCAATGACGATGCCCAAGAGGCCGCCATTGCCGCCCAAGGCATCGTCAAGGCTATGGAGTTGCTCCAGAAGAAGTACACGCTTGTCATTACGAATCCACCGTATTTGGCAATTAGACGTCAAGGTTTTAAACTTCAAAAATACAGTAAGGAAAACTATAAAGATGCCAGATATGATATAGCGACGGTTTTTATTTCTAGATGTCTGGACTATTGTCAAAATTGTGGAACAGTCAATTTGGTTCTTCCCCAAAACTGGTTGTTCTTAACGAGTTATAGGAAATTTAGAGAAAAACTTTTAAAGACATATTCAATCAACATTGTGGCAATGTTGGGTGCTGGCGCATTTGAAACGATCTCTGGTGAAATTGTTAAGGCTATATTATTTTCGTTAGATTTTCAACAAAATAACAAATGTATTGCTGGACTTAATGTTTCAGACAAAGAAGATAATAATCAAAAGTCTCTTGCATTATTAACCAATGACTTAAAGTTGTTAGAGCAAAAACAACAATTGGCTAATGCAGATGCACGAATCGTGATAGGCGAGCTTAATAACTGCGATTTGCTTAATAAATATGCTGATGGTCTTGCAGGTATACTTAATGGTGATTCTCCTCGATTTCTAAAGTTGTTTTGGGAACTTCAAGACCGTCATAGCTTGTGGAGTTTCCAGCAGACAACTCAAGATGCGACCTCCTTTTATGGAGGTCTTCATAATCTTGTTTTTTATGATGAGGAACATGGTCATCTTCGTGAGGAAGAATGGATTCGTAGAGAACGTTTGCACAATTCAGATCAACGAGGACAAAATGTAATTGGAAAACAAGGAATTGGTATTTCTTCAATGGGGTCTCTGCCAGCGGCACGTTTCCTTGGTAATCGCTTTGATTCCAATGTCGCAGCGGTCGTTCCGCACAATCCCGTAATTCTTCCTGCTCTCTGGTGCTACTGCTCATCGCCCGAATATTGTAAGGAAGTGCGGAAAATTGATCAGACTTTGAAAGTTACAAATGCATCCTTGGTCAAAGTCCCCTTCGACCTAGAATACTGGACCAAAGTTGCAACAGAGAAATATCCGAATGGCTTGCCTGAGCCGTTTACGGACGACCCGACGCAGTGGCTTTTCCATGGGCATCCATGCGGCAGCGTCGTCTGGGACGAGGAAACAAAACGCCTTGCCATCGGAGCTGACCGCACAGATTCTACCGTGCTTCACGTGGCTCTCGCACGTCTATTAGGCTACCGCTGGCCAGCGGAGACGGATGAAACAATGGAACTGGCGGCGGAAATGCGACAGGTGATGGCGCGAAATGCGTCACTTTTGCCACTGGCGGACAGCGACGGCATCGTCTGCATTCCCGCAGTGCGCGGCGAACAGGATGCCGCCACGCGTCTCCAGAACATGCTGGCTGCAGCGTATGGCAGCTCATGGAGTGCCGCCATTCTGGAGCAACTTCTTGCATCCTGCGACTGCGGCGACCATACACTTGATTATTGGCTGCGAAACAAGTTTTTCCTGCAGCATAGCAAACTCTTCGGCAGCCGCCCCTTCATCTGGCACATCTGGGACGGACTGCAAGACGGTTTTGCCGCCCTCGTCAACTACCACAAGTTCGACCACAAGGCGTTGGAAAGTCTCATCTACACCTATCTCGGCGATTGGATAACACGCCAGAAGGCGGACATCGCACGCGGAGTTGACGGGGCACAGGAGAAACTGGACGCAGCCGAAGCCTTGAAAACAAAACTGCTGCTCATTCTTGAAGGAGAAGCACCCTACGACATCTTTGTCCGCTGGAAATCGCTTGCTCAGCAGCCTGTCGGTTGGCATCCCGACTTGAACGATGGCGTTCGCCTGAACATCCGTCCGTTTGTTCTGGCGGGCATTCTTCGTGAAAAGCAGGCGAAATTGGGCATCAAATGGGAGAAAGACCGTGGCAAGGACGTGGAAAGTGCCCCTTGGTATCATCTCTTCCACGGCGACCGCATCAACGACCATCATCTGACGTTAAATGAAAAAACACAACTCCAATAATAGGCAAGGATTATGGATTACAAAACAACAGACAATGTAATGGTTCCTGTCAAGGAATATTCATACGAAAATGAGGATATGAATGTCCCAGAAGATGACAAGGAAACACGGGATCTTCAAAAGCCTTTTGACCCCAAAAAAATACGTGTGATGCCTCAATTTACATCCATGTCCAATATCATTATGAGATTGCAAGAGGGGCGCATCAACATCAATCCTGATTTTCAACGTGCCTCTGGAATTTGGAATCAGAAGAACAAGGAGCGCCTGATTGAGTCATTGATGATCAAGCTCCCTCTTCCAGCTTTCTATTTTGATATGTCAGATGATGACCTCTGGGTTGTCATTGATGGTCTTCAGCGATTGACGGCAATCAAGGAATTTGTAGTTGATAAAAAATGGTCCTTGAAGAAAGGCAATCTGGAATTTCTCGGAGAAGTCTGTGATGGGAAAAAGTACGATGAACTGCCTGGAGCACTACGGGGAAACATCAATGAATCTCAAGTTATGGTATGTGGAATTTTGGCAGGCACACCCCCGCGTTTGAAGTTTGACATTTTTCGTAGGATTAATACTGGAGGTTATCCTCTCAATTCACAGGAAATACGACACGCCTTAAATCCTGGAAGCATCACTTCCTTTTTGAAGGAATTAGCTGAACTACCAGAATTTAAGGAGGCAACTGACAATGGCTTCGACTCCAAAAGGATGATTGACAGGGAATGCGTCCTGCGTTTTTTGGTGTTCTTTGAGCAAGATCCTCAAACATATTCAAATCCTGATTTTGACCGTTTTCTCAATGATTATATGACTGACTTCAATGATAAAGTCCCATCAGGACCTTATCCAGAAATTGAATCAGATCGCAGGTATAAGTTAAAAAAGGCTTTTGTTGCGGCAATGGGATTGGCAAGGGATATTTTTGAAAAAGATGCCTTTAGGAAGCGTTATAATGTCAGTGATGCACGACATCCGCTAAACAAAGCGTTGTTTGAGGCTTGGGCGGTAAATTTAGCGCGTCTATCTAGAGAGCAACAGGAAAAGCTTCTTGCCAAAAAGGAGCAAGTAAAATCGGCCTTCATTAGTTTGATGCGCGATGGTTCGCTTACAAACTGGACGACAAATGAGACATTCGAAGTCGCAATTACACAAGGAACTGCGTCCATTAGTCGAGTTAAATGTCGTTTTGAAACAATTAAACAATTGATTATGGAGGTGCTCAATGCTTAGAAAACTGAAGTTAGATAATTTCAAGTGCTATAATGACATAACTATAGATTTTTCCAATTTGACAGTTTTTTCCGGAATAAATGGTGCGGGGAAAAGCACAGCCATTCAAGCCATTTTGTTAATGAAGCAAATATTGGCTAGCGGGAAAAACAAGGGAGACACCATTTTTATAAATGGCGAACTAGTTTATTTTGGAACTGTTGATGATGTCCAACCAAAATGGTTGCCTGAAAAAGCAGTGACTAATATTGAATGTTTGGGGGATCATTGCTCTGTTGATATTACAATTGGGAAGGATATTAATATTTTAGATCTCCATCAGATGAGATTGGAAAATATAGAATTTGCGAATCCCCAGAAAATTTCTGACATGTTTGTTTATTTGTCGGCCGAACGTATAGGTCCGAAAACTGCTTTTGATGTTCCAAGAGTATTGCCTGGTCTTAACCCATTTGGAAATAGGGGGGAAAATACCGCTGCGATAATTGTGGAGTATGGTGGAAGAAATTTGCCTAAAAGTATTTTCCTGAAAAGACTTTCTAAAGAAGATTCCCAAAACTCGTTGCTAGTGCAATTACAGAATTGTTATACTTTACTTGGAAAAGAAATCCGAATTCGTCCCATTTACCACGAGGATGTCGAGAAGATAGCCATGGAGTATAGTGTGCCTACCAAATATGGCACTTGGAACGCCTTTCGTCCGTTGAACGTTGGTTTTGGCTTGACCTATACACTTCCCATCTTTACATCGTTATTGCTAGCTAAAGAAGGGGATATGGTCATTATTGAAAATCCAGAGGCGCACTTGCACCCTAAAGGTCAAGTTGCCATAGGACGTTTCATTGCCTGGGCAGCAGCGGCTGGTGTGCAAGTGATAATTGAAACCCACAGTGACCATGTTTTAAATGGTATCCGTCTGGCTGTCAAAAATGCAGAAGCCAAACCAGAGCAAATCAAGTTGAACTTTGTGGTAAACGACGATTCAGAAGAAGGAGCACAGATTGTATCACCAACAATTCTTCCCAATGGACGGATTGATATTTGGCCAGAAGGTTTCTTTGATGAATTTGACAATACATTGGCCGAATTGTTTTAAGGGGAGGTTTTGAAATGATTCACATACCATATCCTCAACTTATAAACGAACTGTCCTTTGAAGAACAGGAGGACAGATATCGATTTCTTGAGAAGATAAAAACTCTTCTTGAGGTAATTGATGAAATGCATTCCATTGGTTTTAATTATCAACTTGCCTTTGTTGGTAGTTTGAAGCAAAGAATATGTGTTTCTGGTATTACTTTTGAGAAATGGCTTTTTTCGAGGGATGGTTCTGAAGAAGAGCTGGAAATCAAAAAACGTCTTAAGTCTCTTTTTACCAAAGGGGCATTAATAGAGGATATATTAAGTCTTGACTGTGGAAAGGAAGTTTCTTTTAGAGGTCGAGAACTAGGGCTTTCTGGATTGCTAGCATCCTACTATTTTGCATTGCCAAGTATTTCTATGCAGTCACAGTCATTTCAGAACCAATACAAGATTTCTTTGACAATATCGGAGCTTAATGCAGATGGTGAGATAGAAACGCACAATGAAGATGTCTATTCCGTTAATCACACAAATCAAATCAGCCAAATCGTTGATGACAACATGAATAAGATGTTAACAGAGATTGGCAATGGAAAGGATTTGCTACTTCATGCAAATGAGATGCTCTCATTATTGGATTTTTCAACGACGGCAAAAGAACAACTAGAAAAACTAAATAGTTCTTCATATATAAACAATGGCTTTTCCTGGATTTGCTTTACCTTACTGAAGTTGAATCATATTATGCATTTGACTTTACAAGATGATGATATGAATTTCCTAAATCATATTGCTCATTCAATAAGTATCAGTAACGAATCTAGACAAACGAAAGAACGATATAGGGGAACAAGAACATTTGCTTGGGATGATGGTATACAAAGGGATTGCTGGCTTCATGTGAAAAATAAAGGAAACAACATTCGCATTCATCTTTTGCCTGACCCTTTGGAGAAAAAGTTGTATGTTGGATATATTGGCGAACATTTACCGACTGTTAAATTTACCCATTGATTTGAAATCCATTTGTTGCAATTCCTATGGAAACACTCATATCTTCACTTATCGCTTCTCTCGGTAATCTTGGGCAAGTCAACACAGCCGTCCAGGTGGCTCCGTCCTGCATTCTTTGGCCTGACGGGGAACGCCAATTCGAATGTATTGTTCCAACGCTGCAGGACGCTCTCCCCAGTCTGCTTGTCTTTGGAGACTATGCTCCCGACAAAAAAGCAGGCCCTGCCATCTGGTTAAGATGCGTCATTGACGGTCTGGTTCCCGAAGTCCCCATTGGAGATGCAATCCCCGTCATCTATATGCCTGGCATCTCGCGCGGACAATTGCGATTGGTTGAGAAGTGCCCCGATGCCTTGAAGCCATTGCTGTTCCTCCAGTACCGCGGCACGTTTTTCTCTCAATACAATGGCAAAGACTGGACAGTTTTCTCGTACTTGAAGTCCAAAGATGGAGGTTTGAACCTAGATGTGGCAGGCGATGACGCTTCCAAAAGCGCGATGCTTCTGGCATTGCCGCAGTTGCTTGAGCAGGATATGGAATTGCTGAAAGGCAAACGTCTGGACAAAGACTTCTTCAACAATCTCATTGCAGGGGGAGATCCAGTGAGAGATGTTCTTCAGTGGCTGAATAAGGGAGATGCCTGGCGCACCAGCCGTTCTGAAATACAGTGGAAAGCCTTTGTGGAACTCTGCAAGTCCAATTACAGTTTCAATCCCGAAACTCAAGGACACGCGAAAGGCCTGGAGTTGTTTGCCAACCGCAAGGGAGTGTGGAAAGCTGTCTATGACCGTTATGAGGAAGCATACACGGCATATCCCAACATTCCAAAACAGCTTTCTGAAATGAAAGAGCCTGAGTTCGGGCTTTTTGCCACCGAAGAGGAGTTTGGTGGCTGGCCACAGTGGAACACCTATCAGGAACAGAATATATCCCGCGAACTTGGTTTTATATGCAATATGCCTCTTGACAAGGCTTCTTCACGTCTTGCGGAACTGGAGAAACAGTATGCGCATAGACGGAATACATTATGGTCCAGTATGGGCTTGACTCCAATTGTGGATGCTCTTGGACATCTGGCTAAGCTAGTCGAATTAAGTCGAGAAGGTTATTTGAGTGACTCTCTAGAACACCTTGCCGATTATTATGACAAACGTGGATATGTTGTGGATTTGGAAGCGCTGCAAGCTATTGGACAGCTAAAGAACAAAACAGAACGCGAGCTTGTCAAGCGTGTTGTCAGGCTTATTTACCAGACCTGGCTGGAAAAGCTCAACAACCAGTTTCAGGCTCTATTGAGAAAGCAAGGCTACGCATCGTCAGTGAATCTTTACGACAGCAAACTGAAAGTCCCTTGCTGTTATGTGTTTGTGGATGGACTTCGCTTGGATCATGCACACCTCTTAAAGAGTTTATTCGTTAATTCCAACCTTAAGATAATTGAAACATATCGTTGGTCCCCACTTCCTACTATGACAGAAAACTGCAAGCCTGCCGCAGTGCCCGTGCAGATTTCCATAGGTGCATCAGAAGGCAATCTTGACTTCAATCCGTTAAAGGGAACTGGTCTGACTTTTGACAAGTATTTGGAGAAGCAGAATATCGTGCGTGATAGCTTAAATACCGAAGATTGTTCTTGGAAGGAGTTTGGTGATATTGATAAGACAGGTCATAAATATGGCGGTGACTTGCCCTTGCATATTCATACGATTGTCAAAGAATTACAGGATATTGTTATTGGATTGTTCCAGGATGGATATAAGACCGTTAGAATTGTTACAGACCATGGTTGGCTATGGTTGCCAGGCGGACTGCCGAAATCAGAATTGGCTGTCGGATTGACTGACGGAAAATGGGGACGGTACGCCGCCATTAAAGAAGGTGCAAAGACGGATGAGCTTCAATTGCCTTGGCATTGGAATAAAGATATAATGGTTGCGTTCCCGCCTGGAATTTGTGCGCATCGCTCCAATATGGAATATACGCATGGAGGGCTATCGATGCAGGAATGCCGTTTGATGGAATTGACCTTGACTGAAAAAGTTCCAATGCAACAGACTGTCAGCATTGACAATGTTATTTGGAAGGGGCTTCGCTGCCGTTTCCACTTGCAAGGACATTACGAGGGGTGTAAAGTTGCCATTCGCAGAAATGCTGTGATGGAAGACAATGAACTGCCTGATGGTGGCCTTGTCAAGGATGACGGGACTGGTTCTCTCCTTGTGGGCGATGATTCGCTTCTAGGTCAAGCCGCATTTTTGGTTGTTTTGGACATAAATGGAAATGTAATTGCCCAGCAATTGATTTCAATTGGAGGCGCGGTATAAGATGGAAATGGATGCCCTTGATAAATTGGCAAACTCTTCCTTGGACGGTTATTTGGTTCGCAAGGATCTCGTTCGCACTTTCAGCAAGCAGTTTCCAGTTCCCACTTATGTGGTTGAGTTTCTGCTCGGGCGTTATTGCGCCAGTACGGATGACGACGAAATTGCAGAAGGTCTGGAAGTTGTGCAACGCCTTCTTCAAGAGCGTACAGTTTCTGCTGGTGAAGAGGAACTCTTCAAATCACGCGCCAGAGAACTGGGAAATGTTAAGCTCATTGATATCATCACTGCGCGTTTGGATGCCTCAACAGATTCATATGTTGCAACATTGCCAAGCTTGCAGTTGACCAAGGTACGCATTTCCTCCGAATTGGTAAAAGAACACGAGCGAATGCTAACTGGTGGTTTTTATGCTGAAATCACATTGAACTATGATGCTGCAATTGCACAGGAGAATAATGGACGTCCCTTTGGCATTGAAGCATTGCGCGAAATTCAGCTCTCGCAGCGCGATGTACTTGTCAATCTCAATGCTGCACGCAGAAAATTCACAACAGCACAATGGAAGGACTTTTTGCTTCGCAGCATTGGTTTTGAGCCAGATAGTCTGACAGAACGCCAGAAAAACGCCTTGTTCCTGCGTATGGTCCCCTTTGTCGAACGCAACTATAATATGATTGAACTCGGCCCACGCGGTACTGGCAAGAGCCATCTTTTCCAGCAGATTTCGCCATACGCACATCTTATTTCAGGAGGCAAGGCAACTGTTGCCAAGATGTTTGTCAACAATAGTAACGGGCAGCGTGGACTTGTTTGCCAGTATGATGTGGTCTGCTTCGATGAAGTCTCAGGCATTTCCTTTGACCAGAAAGACGGCGTGAACATCATGAAGGGCTATATGGAGTCTGGAGAATTTAGCCGTGGCAAGGAGAGTATTCGTGCTGATGGAAGTATTGTCATGGTCGGTAATTTTGACGTGGATGTCGAACATCAGCAGCGTATTGGACATCTCTTTGGCCCACTTCCACCTGAAATGCGCAATGACACCGCTTTTATGGATCGAATTCACTCATATCTGCCAGGATGGGATGTGCCGAAGATTGACAAGAGTTTGCTGACAAACCATTTTGCCCTTGTCAGTGATTATCTATCAGAATGCTGGAAACAATTGCGTCAGCAAAGTCGAATTAGTGTGCTGCAAGGTCGAGTACGATTTGGAAGTGCATTAAGTGGGCGTGATTCAAATGCTGTAAACAAAACCGTCAGTGGCTTATTGAAATTAATATCTCCCGATTCGCAATCTGAGGTTTCAGACGAGGATTTGGAATGGGCAGTGCGATTGGCGATGGAAGCCAGACGGCGTGTCAAGGAACAGCAAAAACGGATTGGCTCTGTGGAGTTCCGCAATACACATTTCAGTTATGAGCTTGGGAATGCGGGCTTGGAAAAATACGTCTCAACTCCAGAGCTTCAAAGTGAGAATTGTATATGTGGTGACCCTCTTGAACCTGGGCAGATTTGGACTATAAGTCCAGGGGGACAAGATGATGAACCTGCGGGTTTGTTCAGAATCGAATGCAACGCAGGCCCAGGAAGTGGCGTCAAAATCTTGAACAAGCCAGTTCCTGCGGCCTTCAAGGAGAGCGTAAACCTAGCTGAACAGAATCTTTATATGAGTTCTTCTAAACTCATAGGAGATATTGACCCGCGAAAACATGAGTTCTCAGTTCAGTTGCAGTCATTCGATCCGGCAAAGTCTGGTGCGAAACTTGGCATTGCCACGTTGCTTGCATTATGTAGTGTTATGTTAGGCAAAAGCATTAAAGGCGGATTAGCTGTTGTTGGTGAACTCAGCCTCGGTGGATCCATTGAATCACTGTTCAATGCCGTAACGTTGACAGAAATAGCCATTGAGAAAGGTGCATCAATGATACTAATGCCTGTCAATTGCCGTCGTCAGATGATGGAGCTTTCGGACGAAATGGCCACAAAAATTGATATTCGGTTCTATTCTGATGCTAGAGACGCTTTGCTAAAAGCATTGAATGAATAAACTTCATTGGAGCTTTCAACACCAAAAAATGACACTATGTATGTCAGACTTCACATTTGTGCTCACCTCCTAATTCATTAACTCAAAACAACAATAATTATGAACAATAGATACTTCATAAAACTCGATGCTGTTGACAACGAATATAGTTTATATGAATCCCCTCGGGAATCAAAATGTTGGGGACGGCTTCTTGATGAGTATGGTTTCCTAATGGAAGATTCATACAATTCCGAGTTAATAGACATAGAAAAACTCAAAAAACTTCCTGGTGCTATTATTGTAGCTGAAGCGGGAATGGGAAAAAGTTATATAACGAAAGAAATCATGAATATTATCCCCGAAGATGAATGTATGTATATTGAACCCTGCCTATTTACAAGTAATCCTCAAGCTCTTGAAACTGAATTCGCCCAAAGTAATTGGCAATATTTATTAGTCGATGGACTGGATGAAAATCCAAACATTATTTCCATTCTAATTCGAAAACTTTCGTCTCATGTGAATGGGAAACACATATTTCTGACTTCAAGAAGCATACAGCAACTAAAACCACTGCATGAACGTCTTAATTTGCCAGTGTATATTCTTTTGCCGTTTTCTGAAAATACTGTTCGTCAAATTGCACAAGACGAAGAAATAAAAGGGAATCAATTCCTTTTTTGTGTCAAACAAAAAAACCTTTCAAATATTTGTGCCAATCCCTTAGGTTGCAAACACCTAATGAAGATCTTCAAAAAGGGCACATTGGCAAATACAACAAATGAGCAATTATGGGTAACCGCTATTCTAGAACTATGCTCTGAAAATGGATCTGATACATACGACTTAAAAGTGAAAGAGGACATAGTTACGAAACAGAAATGTTATGACATGGCTACTAAAATAGCAATTGTCCTCAAACTTACAGGAGAAAGTTTAATTCAAAGAATCGGTGAAACGGAGACAGATGGAAACCCCGTGGATTTTTCACGCTTCTTCTCAAGAAATGAATGGGGTATTTTTAATTCAATTCTGCATCGAGCTATCTTCACTCCTGTCGATAACAACACTTTCCGTTTTTCACATAAATCATATTATGACTATTTTGCATCTGTTGGACTACAAGAATATGTTCCTGAGCATACTTGGATGTCGATAGTATGTTCACCGAATGGTGAGGCAATCTATCCTCAGTGGGAAGACGTTGTTGCCTGGTTAGCGACCCAAAATCAAAACTGGCTGAACTTTCTTCTTGATAAACAACCAGAATTATTATTGCTTTCTGATTCCTTGATAAACTCTGTTGGCACAGCAACACTTTGCAAATCTTTGCTTGGGCGTTCAAACGACTTAGACTATTGGAGTTTAAATAAAGCTACTCTTCTTCAACGGCTTCATTGCCTCAAGTCTTCAGGGATTATTCCTATCTTGCGATCAAGTCTTGCGAAAGAAGCTAACAATTCTGAACGTGAAATGGCTATCATTATTGTTCGTGAATGTCGTATGAACGAACTTGAAGAAGAACTAGTGGCTATTTTCTGTAATACAAATGAGGAGCATTCTTTAAGAGTTTCCGCCGGTTATACACTTATAGAAATTGCAAGCGTCTCATCTCGAGAAGAATGCAAAACAATCCTTTCCGATGAGCATAGTTCTTCAGATTTAATTGGATTGCTTCTTCAAATGACTTGGCCAAAGTCTATTTCAATAGAAGAGTTTTGGCCATATATTGCAAATTTCAATAAGCATTGCATGGATAGTTTATGGATTTGGCTTGAGTTTGATTTCCCCAATTCCCTTCCAAGTTTATCAGAAGACAAGGTTTTTGAGATACTAAAATGGTTAGTCAATAATGTAGATTTTAAGTCTAATGAAGATAGAAAGAAGACGATGCTTCGTCAAACATTGACAATATGTTGGAATTTGTATTGTTCACCAGAACGATATGAGATAATTGGTAGGGGAATCTTGCTTTTCACTCAACATTATGAATATCCTTTCTTTGAAAATAGCATTCACGATGTCCCAAGAGACATCTGTTGTTCTTCCGAGGACTTTGCAACTGCAATTGAACAAAGGCGTGAACTTGCAAAAAGAATGATAGACTTGTCGGATATAAATGGAGACGAAATAACTAATATTTCATGCCCAATTCTTGACAAGAATGACATTTCTTTTCTATTTGAACATATTTTATCTTCACTCGAGAGTGTCTTGCAAAGAAAATGGTGCTATTGTCTTAAAAGCATCCAAGGACTCATCCCACTTCCCGAACAGAGTGAGAGTTGGAATCAAGTGCATTCTCTATTCCCCGATGTTTTACAATATGATGCTGAACAAGAAATCATATTGCGAGAAAAGTCCAGCCAGGAATGGGAAAAGCACCTGAACGAATTGCGAATAAAAAAAGAGAGAAATGAACAGAAGAAACAACTGGCTTGTAAAGATAAAATCAATCTTGTCAAACAATTTCTTGCCAGTGGACAGGCATATCTGAATTTTAACTTTATCGCTAACACGATTGTTGGCATTGATAATCATATTTCATTTGATTATCTCAATAGTAAAGTTTGGCTATCCTTATCAGATTTAGAAAAACAATCATTGATTATTGAATCCAAAACATATCTCCAGAATTCTGCTACTGTCCTTAAGAGTGGTGTTATCACTCCAACCTCCATTCTTGCTCTTCATTTATTGGAAAGAAGTGCTCCGAATGACTTTAAAATGCTTTCTGGTAATGTGATAGACAAACACTTACCAGAACTGTTTTCTTGGTTAGAATGCGATAAACATCAATTCGAATTATCATCTCTATTGCAAGCAATTGTAAACCATTTCCAAAATGCTTTTAAGAAAAACTTGCTTTTATGGCTTGACAATTCAATGCTGGAAGGACGTTTTCCAAGTTTGAGAGTAGTAAAAAATGTTATTACTCCAGATATTCTTAATGATATCATTGACCATATTGAACATATGAAGATATCAGATAAAATGGAGTTTCTGGTGCTAAATGAGATTAAAAACAATCTTTGGAAATAGTCAAGGGATATGTCAGCAGAAAACTATCTACTTTGCCAAATGATATTTCTTGTGTGGGTCATAGATTCTCCATATTTGTTTTGGATTACATGCCCGAGATGATCATTGATTTGGTACAGAAACTCCAAGAAAAACCAGCTTGGGGAAAAAAGTGGCTTGAGGATGTCATTCATGTTCATGTTTACCAGTATCCTCTTTTACCTGTGTTTTTTAAAGCCCAAATTGAAACGTTAACCGATTTTTATATTTGGCTTCATCATAATTATCCTGCAGAGAATGAACCCAAACACGAAGGTGCATTTACCCCAGATACATATGATATGATTTATCGTTTTATTTTGGAGATTTTTAATTCCATAGTGAATTATCCATCAAACAATACGAGCCATGCTATTCAGCGTATTGCCGATACGTTCCCTAATGACTTGTGGTTACACGATTGGATTAAACGAGCAAAATACAAAGACCTATCCAAAAATGCAGTGTTTTATTCAGAAGATGCTATTTTTCAACTAATTACTAACAAGAATTCAATCATCATAAATTCTCCAGATGATATATTGGCGGTGGTGGTAGAGGCTATAAATGCCTATCAACTTTATTTAACTGGCACTCAATCGCCACGTGTGGAAGATTTGTGGAATAATATAAATAATGTCGATATTAAACCTAAATACGAAGAAGATTTTTCTGACCATCTTAAATCATATCTAACTTTTTATTTCAAAAATGAGCATATTATTATCAATCGAGAGGTGCAATTGAATAGAGGTCGAAATGGCGAGGCGGGATCTCGAACTGATATTTGGATTGATGCATTCGAAGATTCAACTAACCAGCGGATATCTTTATGCATTGAGGTTAAAGGAAGTTGGAACGCTTCCGCTAAAACAGCCATGAATGATCAACTTATTGCCAAATATATGAATAACGATGGGGCTGATGCAGGAATATTGCTTATAGGATGGTTTCAATCTAAACAATGCCCTCAAAAAGGCAACATATGGAACGATGATCGTAGCAAAGCAAAAGAGGAAATTTTAAAACAGGAACAACAAGCACGCAATAATGGTTTAACAATAAAAGGGATGGTAATTGATTGTGATTATCGAATATAAAGAACCTATGGAATCCCAAAATCCATGCAGACGATGACCTCCAGAAAACTATACGGCAAGCTGAACTCGTTCATGGGAACGATGCGCGACGGCACGGCCAGGAAGATGGTCGAGGGGCAGCAGGCGCTCATCGATTATCTCCAGACGATGCTGTCCATCTACGAGGTGAAGCTCGCCGAGGCGACGGGCAAGGAGCGTCCCGAACTGACCGACGCCGACCGCGCCAGGTTCGCCCGCGCCGCCCACGGCCTCAACGCCGACCAGCTGGAGCGGAACGAGCACACGTGGTCGCCAGGGACGTTCATGGACTGGTACAGGGAGCTTGTGGCGGACAAGTACACCCATCGGACATATCCCGCCAGACGCGGACGCCCCGCGATGGACCAGGAGACCGTGGACGCCATCGTCAGGATCGGCAGGGACAACTCCAACTGGGGCTACGAGAGGATTGCCAACTTCGTCCACTGGCTTGGCTACAATGTCAGCTTCATGACCATCAAGCGACGCCGACCGAAACCACATCATATTTCCCGAAACTCCATAAAGGTCTGGCGATAGCGTTTTCCTGTCAGGAGGCATAGGCGAATGAATTATCCACCTAAAAATTGGTTGCGGAGCGTTGTTTCACGCAATTCTTTTAACCCCGATGTTCATTGTCAGTTTTGTGGCATACGCAGTCCCGACAGTGATGGAGGCACTCCTCGATGCGCAGGAACGGAATGTCGTTCTTAACTTTCTGCTGGAACAATCGCAGGATACAGGGGGCAAGGTCTCGACTGATTCCACGATTGGACATAGTTGCTCCTGGTTGAATCGGTTGCCGCAGTCCTTGTGGACGCGGACAATGCTTTGCCATCGCTTTGGAGAAAAGCAAGTCGAAACCGCGAAAGGAGGTGGAAAAGGATGAAGATTCTCTGCCTTTCA
>JAEEGL016473098.1_pt1 | contig 51429 bp, 40 predicted proteins | sample 9134231 | NCBI WGS metagenome assembly JAEEGL01 (sample SAMN16246548, study PRJNA631951) | gut metagenome | biome: gut microbiome; feature: rumen; material: fiber-attached | host: Bos | place: Iran: Karaj | collected 2018-10
GAACTCTTCGTTCACTTCTCTGCATCGCTCAAGGAGAACACACTCTGGGAGAATGCAGGTTACACAGTGGCAGAAGAGAAGCTCACTGTAAAGAACGCTGTGAAGCCACTCTACGACCTTGCTGCCCTCAAGAACATTGACGGCGAACTCACAATAAGCGAGACATCAGCAAGCGTGACTGTATCAACAGACGCTTTCAAGGCTGTATTCAGCAAGTCAAGCGGTACTCTCAACTCATACTCATACAATGGTGTTACACTCGTGAACAAGCCAATGAAGTTGAACCTCTTCCGTCTCCCTACAGACAACGACGGCTCTAAGACAGGAGCATGGGACAACATGGGCATACGTAACCTCACCGTAAGCGGCAAGGGTACAGAAGTGACAAAGAGTGATGACGGCAAGACTGTAAGCATATCCATGAAGAGCCTATATAAGGGAACAGCTGGCAACGAGTTTGACGTACAACTCGACTTCACGGTATGTATCAATGGCGACATCCTCGCCAATGCATTCATCCGTCCTACAGCCACAGGCGCAATACTTCCAAAGATTGGATTCCGTCTTGAGATGCCTTCAGGTATGGAAAACCTCACATGGCTCGGTCGTGGACCTTGGGACAGTTACGTTGACCGTAAGGAAGCATGTCTCCCTGGCACATACGTAAGTACCGTAACCGACCAGCTTACCAACTATATCAAGCCACAGGAGAACGGAACAAAGCAGGATGTACGTTGGATGAGTGTGACTAACGCAGAAGGAACAGGTCTCCTCTTCTCTGCACCAGACATGATGTCATCATCAGCACTTCACTTCCGTCCAGAGGACAACTACACCAACGGCAATACACGTGCTAAGCACCCAACAGAGTTCAAGACTTGTGCTCCTACAATCGTATGTCTCGATGCAAAGACACGTGGACTTGGTAACAACAGTTGTGGACCAGACGTAATGGAGAAGTACGAGCTTCACGCTGGAAACACATCATTCCGATTCTTCATCATGCCATTGGCAAAGGGAACAAAACAGGAAGCACTCTATGAGAAGGCACGTGTTGATATGCCTGTCTGCCAGCCAGTGGATTGTTCACGCAACAAGTCAGGAAGGATAGAGTTGAAGACCAACACTCCAAAGGCAACAATATACTATAGTGTTGACGGAGGCGATTTCAAGAAATATACTACTGCCTTTGCAAACAACAACTCATGCACAGTAAAGGCTTACTGTACATCTGATGGACTCTTGGACAGCCCAGTGATGACTTACTCATTCGACATGTTCATCAACAAGAGCGGATGGAAGGTAGTCAGCGTTGACAGCTATCATGGTGGCAATGATGCCAAATATGCCATCGACAACAATACAGGTACTTTCTGGCACACAGCATGGGGAGCCAACGAGCCAAAGCATCCTCACACTATCGTCATCGACATGGCACGTATATACAAGGTGACTGCCATCACATATACAGCCCGTCAGGATGGAAACTCCAATGGTATGATTAAGGAATACGAAGCATACCTCAGCACTGATGGCAAGACATGGGGCACAGTTGCCGTAACTGGAGAATTCAAGAACACCACAGCCGAGCAGATTGCAAAACTCTCATCAGCCAAGGCGGGACGTTACCTCAAGCTTGTTGCCAAGTCAGAGGTCAACAACAACGCATGGTCATCAGCTGCAGAGATAGGTATTCAGGCAAGTGCTGACATAACAGGAATCAACGGAGTTGCCACTGGCAACTCCCGTTCCACGTTAACCTACGATCTTACAGGACGCATCATTGACGCTCCATCTAAAGGCATTTACATCCAGAATGGCAAGAAATACTTGATTAAGTAAGGTCTCCGTAGTTTCAGAGTTAATGAAACCATACATATAAGTTAGTGGTTAACTATATCAGACTTACCCATTAAGTCTAATATAGTTAACCACTAACTCGTATATACCATTATTTCATCTGATTTTACACCGACATGACCTCCGACAACACCTCCGACATTTGTATCTTTGGCAATAGTCACGTTGCCTATTTTCACATCGCCCAGCCTTTGTTTATAAGATTTAATAACAACATCTTACGCCTTATCAACTTTTTCAAGTACAACCCAAATGCCAGCCTTGTCGCTACCTTCATGTCGGATTATTCCAGCCTTTTGCATTACCGCCAAATCACGCTCAACAGTACGCTGAGTTACCGACAAAGTTTCCGACATTTGTTTTACTTTCACATACGGATTTGATTTGATTGTGTATATAATAAATTGTTGACGCTCATTAAGTTTTAACGCATCTGCATTTCCGACATTTACACCGACATTTACACCGACATTTACACCGACATTTACACCGACATGGTCGGAAATAGCCTTATTGACCTTGCGCATAACAACAGCCATCACACCACCACCATTCTCTTCGATTGTCGGTAATGGAAGATTGGCACGTTCAAACTCCTCCGTGATTTTCTTGAAACCACGTCCCCATGATTCCACGAAGCCAGCCTTAAAGAAAACATTGGCGATGTTGTGATTGCGTGGATATGATGAGTGTTTACGCATCAGGTCGGCTGGAGTCAGTTCCCTTGGCAGCAAACCATAGTTCCATAGCTCCACGCTATGATCATACACACGCATCTGAATAGCAGGTCCTGTGTAGTCCTTGTGCGAAATTGCATTATATATCAACTCACGCAGAGCTTGTTCTGGAATTTCCAGTTTCTCCACTCGTTGCATTCCTTCATAATGAATAGGAGAGTAAAGATATTTAGTACGGAGAATATCGACCACACGGTTTGCCATCTGGATGATTTATGACTTTGTAGATATTTCGTAATGCAAGATGGAAAAGGAACAAAGCTTCCGTTCACATCATCCAAAGCTTTGGTGATACTTATCCAATTAGGAACACATTGCGTTCCCAATTATACAAAAGGGTGTATCAAAACATCGAGTTTTGATACACCCTCATCATATTTTGTAGTGATTACTTGTTCATCACCTTCTTGCCTTTGATGATGTAAATGCCCTTACCGATATGGTCAGTACTGCGACCATTGAGGTCAAACACACGCATTGCGTCATCATCTGTGCTGACATCCTCAATACTATTTGGCATAGTGTCAAACAGTATTGAACAACGCTTCCTTACACTGGAGATTGTTGAGTAATCCATGAACCAGCGGTATGGATTCAATACAACAGATGCGGATGATGCACCAGCAAGTGTTCCGCCACTTAGTGCGTAAGATTCATTTGCAAACATATCATCCTTCACAGAGTAGTTGCCTGTGAATGTGAACTGTGACGTGCCTGTGGAGAATGACTTAGATTTCTCCTCCATCTTCCTTACACGCATATCGTTCCACACCATTGTCTTCTCACCCGTTGTAGCAGCCTTGACAAGATAAGGAGTGTTGGCTTCCAGCTCGCCATCCTCTACAAGAGCACAAAGGAAATACACATTCTCACTGTCTTCCTTTACACCAACAACCTTTCCGAATTCAAGTTCGCCACTAAGAGAACTGACAGGAACAACGAAAGGAGTGTACCACGCCTGCCAGCTTGTATTCCTGAAGTTGCGCACGTATGTGGCTTTCTCTGCTATCACCTCCATGTCGCTCACAAAGTCAGTAGTACCGTCATGAGCAACAACAGACTCTACGCCCCAGTCATCACCTAACTTGTAATAGATCTTACCCTTGTTGCTCACCTGTCCCTTCTTTGCAAGGAATATTCTTGGTTCGCTTACGAGTGACAGTTCACCAAGGTTGTCGTTGCTGCACTTTGACAGGTCAATCTTATTCAGATTACTGTTAGTGCTGAAGCAAAGATTCATCTCGGCTATGGCATCACTACTGAGTTCGCCGATTACAAAGGCATCGTTGTCCATCACGTCATAGCAGGCAAGCTTGTCATCACCTACTATCGCCTGTGGATAGATACCATTGTATGTCACCTTACCATCCTTTATGGTAGAAACAACAATATTCGTAAGGTTACACTTCCTTACCTTGGCTGTACTCAGTCCTTCAAGGCGAAGCTTGATGAATGTGCCCGAAGTACCTTGTATCACTTCGTTGTCATTGCTGAACACAATCATTCTTATCGTTCCGCCCTTGCTCACACTACCGCTTACGGCATCATGAGTATCTACCATCTTGCCGTTCCTTTCCTTCTGGGCACGTGACGTAAACTCATAGTCACCTGCCGTATAGGAGAAGTCCTCGCCTATGGTAAGATCAAACTGCATTGAGGTTATCAGGTCATTAGGGTTGTTCACGGATATCTCCACCACCCAGTCGCCATTATCCTCCACAGGAGTTGTCACTCCGAATGTCACCTGTGCCTTGGTTGTCAAGGCACAGAGTGACGCTATCAATATAAATACGATTCTTCTCATCTTTTACTTTATTATTATCAATGCAATCAACAATGGCACGTCAAGTGCATTCACACGACCGTCCTTGTTGATGTCTGCATTTGCAAACACGAAGTTCTCCACAGGGCGATTAAGGATGTAACCGTTCATTGCACCAAGGTCAAGAATGTTTACACGATAGTCGCCGTTCACATCACCAAGTATCGTACTTGGTTCCTGCGGTTCTGGTTCCGGCTCAGGCTCGGGTTCTGGTTCCGGCTCAGGTTCTGGCTCCTCTACCATCTCTGGTTCGTCTGGTCTTGCTGGAGCAAACTGGAATACAGCCACAGGACTTACGTCCATTGTACCCATCTTCATTGTGTATGACAGGTTGGTTGATACAATCTTATTACCCACTTGCCAGCCCACAAACTCATAAAGATTCTTCACCGTAGCCGTAAGAGTGAAGGACTCCCCCTCTGCCACCGAAGTCAGGTTCGTCTTTGCAGTACCACCTTCTGCTATATTTACACTCACATTCACCTTATGATATATAATCACAGGTTCGTCTGGCTTTATCTCAGGTGGAGCAGGCTCACCAGGAGTCTTTGGAGTATAAGTGTAGTTCGCTATCAGCGTATCGGCATTGGCTGTCTTACTGAAATAGAAATAACTCTTCGTACTTACTACCGCTCCCGTCCTCTTGTTTGTCCAGTTCACGAACGTGAAGTTGGTCGAAGTACCTGCCGACACATACACGCTTCGTCCTTCGTAGTAGTAACCGGCACCCGACAGAGACACACCAGCCTCAGCAGGATTAGCCATCAGCACAAGTCCCGTCAGTTCCAGTTCCTTGTATTCTGCCACAAGGTGAGTCGTTCCGATTGTCGTGGTAAGGTAATAACCCGTAGATGTACTTAGCGTTACACCAGTATCTACATTCTTCCACCCCACGAACTTCCACTTTGATGCCGAGGCACTTGTGGATATATACACCCTTTTGCCCACGTCATACGTACCGCCTCCCGACACCGTACCTGCACCTTCAGGTGAGACCGTCAGCACAACCTTGGCTGACACTCCCGGTTCCGAAGGCAGGACAGGATTGAAGCCGTCATCGCTCTGTGCCAATGCCGAAGCGTGACACAGAACCATAAGGACTATGATATTTAATACTTTTCTTATCATAACGTCTGACCTTTACGGGGATTAGCGATTCATTTGCTTGCTCACCTTACCGTTCTGACGGATGATGTTCACACCCTTGGTAGCCTCATCCTTACGACGACCGTCAAGGTCATATACCTCTGTAGCACCATTGATGCCATCTGCGGCAACACCTGCCACCTTAGTAGTCTCATTGCCGAGTACCACATAGAAGCGTGATTCGTTCACACCCTCACCTGCCTCAAATGTGTATGCACCTTCCGTAAGGTTTACTGTCTCGCCAGTCTCCTCGTCATGGAGCATTACGTCCATGTCGCTACGCAAAGCGTTCAGAGTATATTTGCCAGCCTTTGGAGTTACGATACCAATCACCACCTTGCCTGTGAGCTGAGGACCTTCGTTGATTGCATACTGTATGCCACGGCTCACGGTATATATCTGAGCCACATTCTCGTCCATGCTCATCATCTTGGCAGCATCACAGCTGAGTTCATAGTCATCAGTAGCCTTGTTGTTGATGACGAAACGTGTACGGTCAGCCTGTGTCTCGCCCTCTGTACTGATTGCGATGTCAACCACCTTGCGCTCCACATTGTCCTTGGCGTTGTATCGTGCCCTTGCCTCTGTAGCCTTGGTGATGACAGAAGTTGCCTGACAACCATCGGCATTGAACTTGAGAGACTTCACGTTGGCAGGACATTGTACAAAGAATGGCTGCATTGGACGCAATGCATATTCATCATCCTTTGGAGAGTAAGCATTGTATGTAGTACCGTTCCATACAGTTATTGGCGCATTGAGTTCCAACTTGCTGATGTCGTAGTAAGCCATGTAAGGGTTTCCTACGAAGTTCCAGCCTTGGTTGGCAGCAGTAGATGATGTGTTTGCAGCAAGCTTTGTTGTCACGTCGTATGGCTGGAAAGGCTTGTCCTTGTGAGCGTATGGAGCAGGGAATGTGAGAGCAGTAGCCTTGGATGTCTGGATAATATAGCCAGTTCCTGCAGTGAGTGTACCGCTATTGACACGTGTCCAAGCGTAGCCTGTTCCGCTGCTTGCACGCTTGCTTCCGTCGTACTTGTATATAGCCATCTGTGCATCTTCCACACTTCGCTCTATGTCGCTTATGTTCACGTCGTATGGCAAAGTGATGAATCGCCACTTGAGTGCAGGCATATCGAGTTCAATCTTTGTTGCATCACTTGTGATACGCTCTGACTTACTGATAAACATACCTGACTCGTTACTGTTTGCCATGAACAATACACTACGGAAACTCTGTGCATCATTACCAGTCATGGCGAGACTTGCACCTGCCTTGAGCGTAAGGTTCACCTTCTCCATACGCACATCACCCATATCTGTGACATTACTGAGAATCAAGTCAGTCAGCACATCAGGGTTTGTTTCGTAGTAGTAGAAGTGCTTCCAGTAGTTGTCAGCCTGATACAAAACGATAGAAGACTCTGGCACACGCAACTTGGCGGTATAGAGAGTCTGCATATTGAATGGTGTCTCGCCTACCATTGGAGGCGCAGGAGCGTTACAGTTGATGGTCTTGATATTGTTTGAACCTGCAAAACATTGAGTCGGAATCTTCGTGATTGATGCAGGCAGAGTCAATGTCTCAACACCAGTACAACCGTAGAAACAGTTTTCTCCGAGTTCCGTCAGTTTGTCAGACAAGTCTATGGTCTTGACTGAAGAGCATCCATTAAATGCATTATTTCCAATGTAGTTTATCTTAGGAAGATTGACTGCTTGTAACTTGCTGCAACCATTAAACGCACTTAGGCATACAGAATCTGCTTTTGAAATATTTGCTGTTTGCAAATTACTTGCGTAGCAAAATGCCTCTGTACCAATATATGTCACACGTGGTGCATCAAGTGATTTGATAAAATTACATCTATTGAAAGTTCCTTCTTCTATACGTGTAACATTAGGAAGAGATATGCTCTTCAATGAATCACAATTATAAAACGCATATTTACTTATTGTAGTTACTGATGCAAAATCGATAGAACTGAGTTTACTTTTTTCGATATCATAGTAATACCAAGTATCACCTCCCCAAAAATTGATACTTTTTGCAGCAAATGCATACTCTCCAATACTCTTCAAATTTGGTGAAACAAGTTTTTCGATCATATCCTGACTGTAAAATGCAGAGTCACATATTACCTCCACAGACGGAACTGAAACACTTACGACTCTGTTTTCTGTACATTCAGACACATCAAAATATGAATTCCACGACGATGAATCTTTTACCCTATATCTATATGCAACAGAGAAAGCTCCATTACCGACATACTTCACTTTAGGACACGAAATACTATTTGCATTCGCAAGAGCAAAAGCATACTTGCCAATTGTATCTGCAACAGCAAACGTTGCATCTATCATCTTGGACTTAAAAAATGCGAAAGGTGCAATCTTCTTTAGCTTTGGTGCAGAAACATTTGTCAATGACATACAGTTACTGAAAGCGTATGCTCCCATCTCAGTCAAATTAGGTGCATCAATCTTACCCAAGTTACCACAATTTTCAAATGCGTTATCCTCTATTCTGCTGACGTTATCAATCGAGATAGCTTTAAGTCCTATGCAATTCTTAAAAGAATTACTTTCTATGACTTTTACCTTTGGCATTTTTACATTTCCTAAAGATTTACAGTTATAAAAAGCATCTTTGTCAACGAACTCCAAATTATCCAGTGACAATTCTGCCATAATATTGAAATCCTTGAATGCTTCATTGTAAATATGTTGAACACCCTTACATCCTTCCAATGTCACCCCATATTTATTTCCAATTCCAGAATGAACATACTTCACCCCATCAGGTACATATACATAGCTTGCCTGACTAAAATAATTCTTCTCAATATCAACAATATTATTCGACATCTTTACAGCCTTAATTGTACTGAAATTGCCAGACGAAGGATATACTCCAGATGCCTCTGTCAAATCAAGACAAGTAAGCCCCATTTCGCCAATTGTCTTCCAGTCATATTCATCCAATGGACCTATAACTTTCAGGCCCTTAAAATCCGTAAGATTATCATGTATTTTCAATGCTTCTGCACCAAGAATACCCTCACGATTCACTTTTACGACATCAATGGTTTGGATTTCGCTATTAAATGTTGTAGTCTCTACTGGTGTTAAGCTAATCGACGGCCAAAACATAAAGTCTTTTTCGGAATCTCCGGTTCCTTCATTGTATTTAATCACTAAATCATAAGTACCCGATGAAAAAACAATATCATTATAAATATGATTTCCCAAATTCGTTCCGTTATCAAAGTAATACCAATTGTTACTTGAATTAGAAGAAAGCGGAGTTCCATTAAGAGTTACGACACAACCATCAGAATATTCTTTACAACCATAATAGAAGTTGCAATCATTACCAATATTTAGTCGAGTGTAGTTATCAACTGTGAAATTAACATGTAACTCATCACCAACATTAGTAGTACCATAACCACTAAGAAAATAATTACCACCAGTATAATCTTTGTCCACATTATAATACAAACTTCCATTAGTGTTAACATATAGGTAATCGCGACTATCAGTATAAGCATAATTTACTTTACCTTCTACCCCATAAGAATATCCTGGTGTTACAGTCACATAACAACTTTCATTTACGCCACTACCATCATTTGCAGAAACTGTGATGATAGCGGTTCCGACCTTGTAACAATATATTTCACCACTATTATTTACAGAAACAATTTTTTCGTCTGACGAAACCCACGTGTAATTACTTGCTGTTTGGGGGCAGCAAATTGGGGATACAGAAAAACTCAGCTTTTTTTTATGATCATTTATTCCAATATACGTATCATCTAACGTAATCTTCTCAACTTTCTTTACCGTTACATTACAACTTCCGCTAACGCCACTACCATCATTTGCCGTACAAGTAATAGTTGCAGAACCAACAGAAACACCGATGACACGCCCTGAGGAAGAAACCGTAGCAACAGATGGATTAGACGATGTCCACGTAACATTTTGCGACATACTTGAATATGAAGAATATAAAGGAACAGACGTCACAGTCAAATCTTTACTTGAATTTATTGCCAAGTCAAAATTATTTCCTATAGATATAGACGTAAACTTTGGTGCAGAATCTGCGATTCTGATATTATACACTTTGCAATACCCATCGCTTCCTTTCGTCTTTTTGTACGACGCATTCAAACTATAAGAATAAGTATAAGAATACGTATTCTTCAAAATATACGTACCAGTTTTCTTACCACGAATATAATAACCACCTAAAGTTAAATATTCATCTTCTCCGCCATTAGTTTCATAATCGACTAGCAAATACTTGTTAGCTGAAACTCTTATATTATCCCAAAAATATGATGTAGAGTTATCCGTTGATGTCCAGTCATCGTATGCCCATGAGTTCAATGATACGCATAGCATCATTGATATGAGCAAGAAAAAGAATTTGAAACGTGTATTCATATAGTAATATTTTTACAAGTTGTTTATTTATTAGTTGTATTCTTCTGCTTATCTTCCAAGCAGAACCAAATGCGATTTAATATCTTAACAGGCATGCCTTTAGTCAAAGCTATCGACCTTGAGGTCTTTATCCCAGTTAATCAACTGCTTTGTGTCGCTTCCCTCGCCTCCTGAGCCAGAAGGATTGTCACTTCCAGCCAGAATACTCATGCGCAGGCGTGCCGTGTGTTCCATAGCGTATGGGACAATGTACTTATTCTGCTTCTTCATAATAGATAGTTATACTATGCCGACTCCTTGCATAAATAATATTGTTACGTTTCACCTCACATATAGGCACAAAAAAACGTGGAGCCAGATACTGTTGCTCGTTCCACATCTCTAGGCTCTCGCATTGCCTTTTCCTGTCGAAACGAGCAACGCCGAAAGCCCCACGTAGAATGTATAATGACATACTACAGACAAAGATGTACAAGGACACAATAATCCTTATACACTCGCTGAGGTATGTATATAAACATCCCAAGGGGCGTTCCCGTTGCTTTGTTTTTGACAGGAAATTTGAATTTGCGAGATTCAGAGATGTCAAAATCAAAGCGTACAGTTACGCCTTTTTATGTCCATAAGTCTTATCCCACCCACCCAATCAAGGGCTTTCGGTAGGAAAAGATACCACAAAGTTATGAAAGCAATCCCTTATAACCAAATATTTGAATATAAAATGCAAAAAACAACAATAAAAAGCACGACCATCATTCCATTTGACATGGTTAAGAGCATCTTCGTGCAATTATTGGTGTCCGTAAAAACTTTTATCAATTTCAGCAATCACTCATTTCTCAGACAGTCAGAGCTCTCCGGGAGTTAAGGCGAACTACAGAGTTCCTTTGTCAGTTGCCAAGATATTCTCGGTAACTGAACCTTTCCACAATTCACCAGATGGTAATCGTCCAATCTACAAAAAGCTAATATCATCTGTAGGATTGAACATACCATCATTCATTTATATTCCTTCAAACGCTCTGTTTCCCACTTTTTGAAATGAGTTGCGACCTTACTCCTAACACGATAACCAAGGGAGATTATCATATCAAGATTATTCAAGTTTCGCAAGTGCTCAACTTGTTAAGGTTATTAGGTTTAAGGTTATCAGGTCGCTACGCTTTCAGGTTTGAATGTTCTCTGCTACAGGTATCAAACCTGATAACCTAAAACCTGATAACCTGACAACCTCTCAACTGTAGCTTGCGGAAGTTGAAACCACTAATTTTAATATAGTTACCCAAGCACGAAAACAGACCCGTTAAGAGACAACTACATACCTCTGTATTCTGCTATAACTTCATCCGCAATATATCCGTTACTGAAAGTATATAACATAGTTTCAGGGTTATGCAAATCATCACAGGTCTTAGACTTATAAAACAACTCCAATGCACGTTCAGGAGTGATTCCAAGCTGTTCAGATAGCGTCATCACCACTCCACCAATCTTATACCACATTTGATCTGGACGTAACATACACTACAAATTTTGTGATTCAACAAAATGAAAACAAGAATCTATTATCTCTTGATTGAGAATACAAATCTGATTATTAGGCTGGTGTCTTGATAATTCAACCAAAGCTGCTTCTGCCGACATTCGACCGTTTATATAATCCTCAACCGTATCAATAACATTATCATTAGCCACACCACCTTCAACGACATCATACTCTTGCCATAGGCATTTTCCTTTTCTGTTTCCGACAATAAAATCAAGCCATGCTCTGTTATATGAATCAAATTTAAGATAGCGGAAACTTTTAAGAGCACTATCAATATCAAACTCATATACATTAAGAACTGGAGCCATTAGTTTTCTTCTACTAATTCTCTCAGCCCATTTAACCGCTTGTTCCCTAATGTCAGTCACATAAAATCCTTCGCCAAAATCAAGATTGCGACGTCCCAACGAAACAAGTGGAGACGGAATCTCTATGATAGAGCCATGATATACCTTCATAGTTTTACTCCTTTCTTCTTTTCCCAATATTGCAGAGTTTCAACCAAATCGGCAGTAACATTTTCACGACTTTCTGTGTGCAATGTGTCATAGCAAGCAATAATATAATCATGAATCAATCCCACATTATTCATGCGCTCATATATCACAGACGGTTTCTCTCCAAGTGCTAATGCAACGGACTCAACACATGAACATACAAATATCATTATACGTTCCTGCTCGGTAGGATAAGAATAACCATTATCCCAAATATATGTTTCTTTCGATTGACTCATTGTGCTCATAAGAATGTCATTATGCAATGGAATGTCTTACAATATCCTATAATGTTACAATTTCTTTATGTTTGTTTGCAAAGATACGTCATTTGAACAATACAAGCAAACATTTCAAGAAAGTTTAAGTTCAATGCAAATGATATTGACGCAAAATAGTCATATCAAGATTATAGTATGTCATATTGTATGATTTCCCATCAGATGCAGTTGTATGGAAATTCCGAACAACTACATTATCATGTATATGCTTTTTTGAGGGATGACAAAAAACATGCGATTTCGTTGTTTTTTTGTCTCGTCCTCTTATAGGTCTCTTATACTTTCGTTGAAAATCTGATACTTGTCTGCAAAATAGCAGAGGAACAGCGGACTTACAACGGAGTTACATAAGAGTCACTGCCTTGGATGGGCAGACAAAGAATACTTGTAGTGGCATGTTTCTGGGAAAAAATCCCATCATTGTCTATGACTCTCAATCACCATTTCCATCTTTTTGCGCCGATGCCACCGATGCCACGAATGCCAACTTGGCATCCGTGACACCCTTAATTTTATATCACATATAATAATACAATAATAATCAATATATTGAATAGCGTTTTCAACATTTCATCCATTGTTGTAGTCATACTCTTTGCCACATGGCAAAGTTGGCATCGGTGACATTCGTGACATTCATGGCATAAACTCACCTTTTCACATTCCTGTTCCTGTCATCCCATGAGTCTGTGCCATACCAAATATCCAGATATTAGCCCGACTATCTTTCCATGTATGTTTTGATGCTTGCGGAAAAGGTTCATCCATCTTTTACACGGTCATGTGTATTCATCTTGTTGCCTTTTTATTCTTTAGGCTCTTCTTCAAAAGGAAGTGCATCCATGTATCTGTCAAAGTCGCTTTGGAACAAGCGGTCTTGTATGACACGATACTTTTCAAACTCCGTTTCTGCATGTTCTTTTGCTTGTTCGGCAGTCACTTGTCCAGACGTTTGTAAAACTTCGTTACCACCAGCAACAAGGATGGTATCTATCCGTTTCGCCCAATCTTCCATTGTCATTGGAATATGACGTTTTGCCATTCTTTCTGCCAGTTCAAGCACACCATTCACCAGCTGTCCCATGTCTGCCAGTTCCGCCTCCTTGAGATAGTTCTTGGCAATCACAACGTCAGTCTTTACGATTTTACCGTCTGGTGCATTCTCCCACGAAGTGAGTCCCATGTGTTCCTGTTCTGCATCAGCCCGTTCCACAATCAGTTCTGCGGCAGTTCGTCCATGAACAGCATAATGCATCTTATTCTGCATCATCTTGAAGAATAATCGTGTGGTTGGAGCATCCCGATTGTAGTCAACTGCCGTGGCATAAATATCTGTCAATTTCTGATAGAACCGTCGCTCGGAGAGACGTATCTCACGTATCTCTGCCAACAGATGTTCAAAATAGTCTTCGCCGAGGAACGAACCGTTCTCCATTCTTTTCTTATCCAGAACATATCCACGTATGGCAAATTCACGTAGCACACTTGTTGCCCACTGACGGAATTGGGTTGCACGGATGCTGTTCACACGGTAGCCAACAGAAATAATAGCGTCAAGTGAATAGAATGCAGTCACGCTCTGTTGCGTTTTCCCTTCTATTGCACCATGCTGAGTGGTTATTTCCATTTTGGAAACAACCACTTTTTCATCCAATTCACCTTCCACAAATATATTTTTCAGATGTTTGCTGATAGCAGGAACTCCCACACCAAACAACTGTGCCATAGCTTTCTGTGTACACCAGACAGTCTTATCCTTGTAATAGACTTCAACGCCCTGTTCCTTTCCCTCTATCTGAAAGATTAGGAACTCAGCTGTGCTATTTCTTATTTCTCTTCGATTTACCATATACTATTTCTTTATATATTCAACTTCCGCAAGCTACAGTTGAGAGGTTGTCAGGTCTGTACATGGAAGTGAATAGTGAAAAGTGAACCTTTAGCTCGACGGAGTCAAAAGTGAAAAATCAATTTTACTCTGTTTCCTCTGTGCACTCTGTGTTGAACATCTCCACCGCGAGACAGGTATCAAACCTGAAAGCGCAGCGACCTGATAACCTTAAACCTAATAACCTTAACAAGTTGAGCACTTGCGAAACTTGAATTCTCCTAATTGTATCAGTCTTTCATAATGACTCCATGAAAGCTGTACTGACATTGCGATTCCATTCAGCTTGTGGTTGAAACGCTAACTCCAAGTTGCTCTGCAAGCCATTTGCCAGTTTTTCTTTTGTTCAACCAGCACAACCCTTAATCTGTTCAAATCTCCTATTGTACTTTATTTAAGTTTAATGCAAAGGTATTAACAATTTTCGGAATAGCCACGATAAAGGTTTTCTTTTTATGAGATTGAGTTTTACATAAAAGTACACCATTAACCAATTCTGCAACATGCTAATGCAGAATTACTCTTCCATGGAATTGAAGTTGTTTTATCCATTCATATCTTATGTTTTTTGCAAGATCTCGCTCTTAAAGGTATACACCGTCTACCTTTTAATGCAATTTCTTGCATGACGTATACCATAATGTACAGATTATTCTTTCTATAATACAATATGCCACTTTACAACTCGTAAACATGATGCTTACGAGGTATAAAGTGGCTTGTTTGGTAGTGTAAGTATAGAATATAAGTTTTTATATGAGATAAAGGAAAGCGAAGAGCTTTTGACACACAGAGTTAATGTGCGACTTTTTTTACAAGCTAAATCCAAAAGACCTAATATATTTCAGCAAATCGGTCATATATAGACGACGTTTGTCTATGTAGCTATCGTAATTGCCTATTGAACGTCGAAGCCATGTGTATAATTCTGGTGCTTTGCTGTTGGTTGGCAATGTGTGGTACTGACTGATATAATCCTTTACGTCCTGACATTTAATCAAGAATTCATATTCCTTAGTTGAACGAGGATAACCAAGACCGTCATAATACTTGACGGCATCATCGAACAATCTTTTTTGCTCATCTGTCATAGTTAATTCTCCTTTCGTAACATGGTAGTACCAGTTTGTTAGTGTGGATTCATGTACACTTCCGTTATTGCCAGGGAAACGATGATAAGTTTCAACGAAGTCCTTAAACATCAGAAAGCGTTCTTCAAATCCATATCGTTTAACCGTCGATGCAACCACATATTCATTGGGATAATTTTTTGAAGTCAATCCAAAATAGCTGCCTTCAAATTCAACAAATCGATGAAGGTCCTCATCCACCATCGTTGCCGCTATGCTAGCTTTGGTGGTGTTCTGAAAGTGCTTAGTCACACTGTCATACAAAATGTCTATATGCAGGGGGACATCTGAAACACTCAGTAAATCAACAAGAAGACTTCTAATATTACCGAAATAGATTCCCTCCCAACTATCAAGTGCATAGCACGATGTTTTACCGACCGCCTTAATATGTTTATGCTTGTACATAAAACTTTTTATTTGCTGAGGGGATGAATATTTGTGATCTAGGTATCGCCTTTTAAATTCGTTAAAAATATCTTCAACATGCATCGGCTTACCTTTTCTATATAAAATATCGTATAGTTCCTCTGAAATATCAATGTAATTCTGTGGTAAATATAGACTGCCATTGTCTGTAATTTGTAATTTGTATATGTCTTCGGCAACATACTTAATAAGTTCTTTCATTTGAGGCCTCAATGGCTCTGGAACTGATAAAAGTATGGAGTCTATTGTAATATATGTATCAGACGAATATTTTGCATCTATAATACTTTTGAGTTTGTCATGACATTTGATGAATCCTAAGCTCGCGAAATCCTTGTTTATTAGTATGGTGTGTCCCATAATATTCTCTGCCTTGAGATCACTCACTAACGAAACTATTGAAGCAAATACTTCAAAATCTCCAGGAAGACTTTCTGCGTCTTTTAACATGAAAAAAACTTCCGTTTTTTCACAAATGAATGGTACTTCAAACTGTTTTTTATAAAAAATCCAATCTTCATTTTTTGCTAAAGCAGATTCTTCCGCCTCTATAATACCATTTTCAATCTGTCGACATCTTTCACGGGAGAGTTTAAGAGCGTCGGCTATTTCATTTAGAGTTCTTTTCTTTCCATCAAATATACCGTGTAATAGACAATAAAACTTGTTAGACTTGTTTTCTGACAAACGAAGGTAGTGAAACATCAGGAATAACAATGGAGCATGACCATTCTCATTTATAAAATCGATCACATTCTGACGTTGGCTTCTTACCAAAAATGGATAATCTATTTTTATATTTTCTGTTTTAATTTCATCGTCGGTGAGTTTCGATGCTCGGTCAAACTCTCGTCTGAAATCCTGATTAAATTGGAATATCTCCGTAAGTGTTTTCGTCATATTTTGACCTGGGCAAATCCTACTATAGGAAGCCAAGGGTTCTTCGGCATACTTTATTAGATCCGAGAAATGAGGAATGAATTTGTGTACAAAATTCTTGCTTCTGACACTCAACCTCAATTCAACCTGCTCCTGATATTTCTTTTCCAAATATTTATTCGCAATTGGTGACAAAAAATATTTGGCCACCTGCTCATAGCTGAAATTTTCCATTCTCATAGCAAAATCCATATTTTTCCGTTTGTATTCTGCATAGATGGCCATTTCCGCTAGCTGCGCACTTTCCATTTCTGCCATAGATATTTCTATGAATTGTTTATATGAATGGCGAATTGCAAGATTTTCCTCTTTAGAGAAATCTTCAACGACAGCAAGCATATTTTCCAAATCACCAGTAATCAAGAAATGGAAATCACATGGTTGAGGATAGACTGCTTTAAGATAATCTTTTACTTTCGAATCACCAACCGTTACTACATTATAAGCATCAGTTATAATCTGTACAAGACGTTCTCCTAAAGCGTTAAAACATTCTTCTTTTGTCTGCGAAGAAGGTTTTACATAAATTTGTATCATCTTGTTAAGAATTGGTTCAATCTCAGTGTACGACTTACGACCAAATTTTCTGATACTAAGCAAATCCTTCGGCGTTTCTATATTATTTAGAACTTCGCCAATTGTTTCCATTCCAACTTCATGTAAACAATTGAATGTACGGACTGAGATTTGTCCCCAGTCGTACAATTCCTTAATTGTCGTATCTAAATTCATTTCCATATCGCTTTACTTTTTACGTCTTAATTCTATTGTTGGGTGAGTATCATATTCCTGTTTCAACTCATAGAGTTTTGTTCCTGGAGTAATAATGTCTTTTCTAAAATTTGTATAGAAATTCAACAAATTGAGAGCATCTTCAGATGTGACAGTATCAATCTCATCTCGCGTGAAAGTATTACGGTGAATAATGTCAAGCACATTTTGCTTTTCCACCTCATCCAACGAAGTCATACAATGACTCCAGCATTTTCTCCAATGGTCAGTTCCCATAGAACACTTTTCATCAAGCCACTAAAAAAAGAAACGATAAAGAATGAATGTCTCTGGCATTTCAAGCAGTTCGAAATATTCCTCTTCAGAAGAGCCGAAGGCCTCAAGAAAAAAGGACATACCCTTTCCTATCTTACCCTTTGTGCTATTTAATATGGCTTGTACCGCTCGTATATATTTCCGATTCCAATATTTTCCGATATAGTCGCGGTTATGTGAATAATCATCAACATCACTTTTTCCCTTTCGAATCGGATGATACTTCATAGGAAACGAGTATATATTTACGTTTAACTCATCACACAGCTCAACATTAATGCGTAATCGTTTATACAAATCAACGGGCTTATCCATGAAGTTGTAAAGCAAATAATTTGAGAAATCTTTTAGCCCTGCAGCAGCACTCATGCGAATTGCTTTGTTGTATGAATCGAATGTTTTAATGTCGTCAAAAGCTATACGCAACGGACGGACTGCAATTCTCGACAACTGAGTAACAATTTCTTCCGTAAACAATCGCGCATCAACACCTTGATTAAAATCCACATATCTCGCCTTTGGAAGTGGATGATGGTGTTTATCGTAAAACGGCTTAATTTCTTCATAAGCAGCTATCAAAGATTCCTTTCTGGTTGTTGACAGTTTGTTAATATGATAGTGACTAATAATCTTATAAACTTCATAAGACTCATCACCTCTCAGAGGTTTTAACTTCTGATAGAAATCTTGTATCAGCGCCTGACTTTTCCGTATGTATGCACGGTCATTAATACCATTTTTAAGATTGCGAATAGAAATGTCGAGCAAATTAGGCTGAACAAACTTTGCCCCTTTTCCAAACCCTGATGCGACTATATCATCTATAATCTCCTTGAGGTTTTCTGAGGCCAAAACGTTGTTGTCCATTAAGAGTAAATCTTTCTGGTCGCCATATACCTCTCGCACTTTTTCAACACGCTCACGCATCGGTATGTAGGGAATGTAATTGCTTTCAAGTGTTGGTACAGCACAAAATGCACAATGACGAATGCAGCCACGAGTCATATAACCATAGAATGCATTAGACATTGGATATTTGTATTCTATTTCGTCAAGTATAGAGTAATCAAGTGGTAGATTGTCAATAATCTGGGTGTCTCCCTTATCCAAAACCCCTGGAGTGCCGAGAATACCCACCCAAGGCTTAATTCCTGTAGCTTCTTCTAGCTCCTTTGGTTGAATAGAAGCAAGAACACCACCAACCATAAGATCTTTATTCTTCTTTACCAGTAGCTTCGCAAAGTTTATAGTTTCTACTGTTATATCCCAATAAAAAGTAAACAATGTAGTTACCCCTACTCTGTCCCATTCGGGTTCTTTCTTCCAACCACCTTTCCAATAGAAGTCTTTCCACTCTGACAATTTTGCCAACAAGATCAGTTCCATGTCAGAACGCTCGATGGCAATTTTGTCAATAGCCTCTTTTTTTCTAGTTTTGATATACTCAATAAATTCATCACGTTTCAACCACCAATCGATATTTTTGTCTGTATTTTCAAAATCTTCAATACATCGATCGGCTATACGTTCTATTACAAATAGTTTTAAGTCTCCTTTGAAGAAAGTGACATCCCATCCACCTAAGTTCTTATAATAGGTGGAAATCTTCATTAAGCCAATTGGTGGGTATTTATTGGCATAATTCGGTTCAATTAAGAGAACTTTCTTTCTTTTAGACTTCATCATTAAATTCCTTCACAATTAGCCTTTCCATTTCGGCAATTAATTTTTGGTCATGCTCATTATCTGGGCAGAATGAGTTCAATACTTTAAAGACTCGACGCAGCAACCATACCTCACTTGGGTCGAGCACTTTGGTTAATGGTTCAATTATATCCTGTTGACCAAGAAGTGGTGTTGATGTTGGTGTAACAATATGTTGACTAGATAACAATGCTTCATGTTGATATGTTGTAGGTTCCTGAGCGAAAACTGGTTCATGTTGATTACCCATAGACGATGAGGATATTGTTCTATTATCTGTATCCAGTGACGTTGGGAAATCAATATGTGTTTTTTTTGCCTTACTTGGGGGCACAACATTCGTTCTTGGCTCAATGTCATCTGATGGAACAACTATAGGTTCTTCTTTTGTAGGAGCGACTTCTTGAGAAGACATTTCCAGAGCGGGCATCGTCGTAGGCCTGAGTATTTCTTCACCTATTTCTTTTGCCACAAGGAAATCTGGCTGATACAACAACAACATTCGTTTTATGGCTTCAAAACCAGTAATCTTCAGAAGCTTTTCAAACTTACCGATACCGCGGTTATTGATTAAATCTTTTGCGTTATAATCAATGGCTCCACCATGTTCTTTGATACGCTTAATTCCATCATGTATTTTGTCGATACACTTCTTTGCCTCATTAGCTTTCGTATATAGAGTTTTAAGATTCTCAAAATATAATCTTAACCCATTTACTAAAGCTTTAGATTCTGGAGTTGGTACTAAACCATCACGAGCACCATTAGGACGGATGTTTTTGTGAGTTACAAAAAACTCACCATAAAAATAGGAATTACTTCTATCTTCCTTCCAATAATCTGAACCAGACAAGAGATTTGCATTACCAATTTGAATATTATGAGCTCGGAGTCGAATACCTGCAAGTTTATCATCCTTTGGTATCTGAATGGTAAATTTTGTGAGTGCATACCATCCCCAACCCAGCATACCATATTTTTTATCTTCTATCTTAAAATATTCTAGGTTGTTAATGTTGTCTTTAGTGCCTTTAATTGACAATCCATACTGCTTTTGTATTCTCGTATCTCCGACAAAAATCTGTACCTTCTCTAAGCTCTCATGTAGCGTTTTGAATTCTGGATTATCAGCAGTACTCTTGTAAATTAGAGTGTTTTTAAACTCAGGCTTGTATTCAACAGGAGCTACCTCTCTCAAATAGTCACAAACAGCCTCATACTCCAACAATGATGGTGCGGCATCATCTTTTACTCCTCTTAATTCTACTTCGAAGAAATGATCAGATTCTTCGGCAGGAATTGTCTCTCTTTTCGTACATTCATTAATTACGTATGTTGCAAGATAGTCTTCTTCATCCTTCTCAACCATCTTCCAAATTTTATCAACATCAAAAATAATTTGTGTACCAATGGCTTCGCCTTTTGCTGTAGTTCGAAATACCAGTTCATGACAATAACCGCCACCTACCAAACGTCCTATACCATACATGCCAGCAAAGCTTACTCCATCTTTGTTTGAAGGAGAAATGTCAAGCAATGTCCGGACTGCATTAGTAGCTTCAATTCCAGTACCATTATCTTTAATTGTAATAATCTTTTTGTGGGCATCTATGTTAATAGTTACAACACCATCTTTGGCCTGATTCAACACATGAGTCTCTATTGCCTTGTTGATAGAATCGAGTGCATTTTGCACATACTCACGATAAATTGTTCTTTCGTCAGAGTACAGCTGAAACATCAGCATACTTAAAATTTTTTTCCTAACCTCTGAATTATAATTCAAATTATTATCCATAATTGTTCTGTCTTAGCCGTTGGGGAATTGTTTGTAAGCTGGTCTTGGAAATTTCACATTCACAAGTGAGCGCAAAGCTGGATTAGAAATGATGTACTCACCTGGTGAAAGACGCGTCATCATATTCTGATACACTTTCGGTATATACTTGTAGTCAGGTTTTGAAACTTCGATTGCATTTGTTCGTCCGTATGCTTGTGTTGCGCAGTTCCCTTTTACTCTGTCATGAATAGCACTACGGAATTGCTCCACTGAGAACAAAATGATTCCCAGTGAACGACCACGCTCAGCAATGTCAAGTAATTGCTTCAGAATTGGTGAGTTTTTAGGAGCATCACTCGAAGCATACTTATTCAATTCATCTACAAAAAGGATGATCTTGTCAGGGATATCATTTCTATCACCATCAAGTTTCAAATCATAAATGGCTCTAGCAACAGTACCAAAAACAAAACTTTGTGTATTGCCGTCAAGACGAGCAATGTCAATTACCATCACATTGTTTGCTCTGAGGTGATTCTGAATCTCGTTTGTCAAGTCAACCTCATTTACAAGGCTTTTCCCAAATACATCATTTGAGATGGCTTTACGAATACATCTCTTAAATTTTCTCCAACTAACAACCTGAATTTCCTTCTTTTCATCTACTGAGCCTCCAGCTTTGGTATACTCATCAATTGTATCTTTCAGAGTTTCCCACTTTTCAATATTCTTAAACCTTCCTTCTTCGTTCATAATGAAGTTGGCACAGGCTTCAAGAGTATTTGTAGGGTCATCCTCATTAGCAAGTAGAAGGTCGAGTTTGTCTTTGTTGTCTGCAAAGGTAAACTTGTAAATAAAGGCTTTCTTGTCTCTCTTCTGTTGCTCAATATCACTTGGCGCTGCATAAGACTGCACTTTTGCGACATCACTTTTACTATAGGGATAGTAATAGCGTACATTCTCAAATGGCGTATCTGTCAATCCCAAATCAGAATAGATCTGTTTGTCTACGCTACCTAACTCTTGATTAGGTTCATCAATAGCCATTAAATCACGACCTTTCACATTGAAGAAAACGAAAGCGCACGTATCTCCATTTTCAAGCCTAAATTTGCTCTGAATGGCTCTAAGCAAGAACATGGAATATGACGTCTTAGCAGCCAAACCAGAAATACCAGATATGTTGATGTGTGCACCATCTGGTCCAATTAGAAAATGTGAATCCAAGATAACTCGAACGTTAATTTTGTCTTCACCTTTATACATTTCAAGGTAGCCACATACAAGCGGATTCTTTACATCATCATCTGTCAATCCGAGTGCTTTCTTCACCTCTTCTGCATCGCAAAGCGAAACTTGTTGACCATTAAGAACTGGTGTATAAATACCAGCTGTATTACCACTCACACGCGCGCGAACATAATTCATTCCCAAGCGATTCATATTGCCAATTTTTTCGTCGGTGTTACCAAAATCGCTGGAGATATAACCTGTAAAATGACTGGGAGCATCAGTGATATGATTGATCTCCTCAATTACTCCGAATGTGATTGAGCCCGATTCGTGATTGACCTTTACTACATCGAATGGGCTTAGAATCTGTTTTTTGTCTGTCCAGAAATAGAACTCGTCAATAGTTGACGGACATTTCTCGGTTGCAGAGACTTTTCCTATTACTTTTGCCATTTAGAATAAGTTTAAGATGATGTCTGAATTATAATACCTAGATTTACAGTAACTTTCTGTAAGGAAAACAGGATAAAGATGATTTGCCCATCTTGTGTCATTTCCATAACAAACAGGATAGGCTTCGTTAATGAGATTTGCACTAATGGTATTTATCAAATCGGTATCAATTTGTCCTTCATCGTTAATAATGACCATCTCGCACTTCACCACATCAGAAAAATTAGTCTCACGAAAATCACTATTACGTAGACGAAGATACCAAACAGCATATTGAACACCATTTGCTTCTGATGTATATCGGTATGCTTTTGTCCTTTCGAAAGGCTTTAAACTTGCTATAGTTTTTGAAAGTCGGTGTCCCTCGTAGTCAGGTAGTAATTCGGGATCAAAACTTTTTGACACCCCTACAACATACCGATAGTTTTCACGAAGCATCGTTTTATCTGGTCGATTGACGTTTGAGAAACTTGGATTATACTCCAATGAACCATCTTTAATGAGGTAATGTTCATCGTCCAAACGATTATGAGCACAGAGATCAGCAACAAGTCGTTGCTCTTCATCGGTCATTTCTGCCTGAATTTTTGCAGTACCTCTGTTCTTATAATTGTCTTTGTCAGAATTGAGCTTATCTTTCTTGTCTGTCTTATAAAGTAGAATCTTGTCTATCTTGATTCCAGCTTCACTAATGTAAGGAAGCTGACTCAACTCCTCATTTATTTCATCACAATACAGACGACAAAAATCCTCTCCTTCATCATCAACATCAAAATCATCAGGCAGAGAAATTACAACCTTATGGTTAGTTTGGTAGGGATGAAAAGTATCTCTGTCTTTACGCTCACAGCAACCTACTATAATCTGACCAGCAAGAACAGGAAAAATTTTCTTTCCGATGGCCATATCGTCAACCTTATAGACATGACGCGATCCATCTAAAAAAAAACAAAATATAGGGCGGGAATAATCTATCAGCATACGGTCAATATTTACCGTAGGCACTAAGGTTAAGTCTGATTCTGCTATATGACTCTTGTTGCGTGTAGAAGCTGGCTTATCATCATAATCTAGTATGTCTGTATCTAGGACATTGAGGCTCACCTTGTTAGTTTTATAACAATGGTAGTTGCCTTCACCTCTCTTGACGATATAATCTAGTATTTTGCCCATATTATGACTGTTTTGATCAATGTCAAAGTTAGAAATACATTTGAATCTTTTCCTCCAGAAAAACCAATAATCCAAGGTCTTGTGAATATTTCTTTCTCTTGATATTGGTCTTTCAATTCATCTATGATAGCTCTGACTCCCTGAGATTTTATTTATTTCTTTCGTCTAAGCCTTTTCTTGATTCATTTCAAAAGCTTGAAATGATTGACTTTTTTAAATTCATAGAAACAGGACGAGGAGACACGTTTATCGCATCTCCTTTTGATGACATAGTAAGTTTGACACCATTACCTTCAGTATCCCATATAATTTTAAACATATACTATCTGTTTTTTACTATATGGGAAACACATAATAGTATAATCGCTCTTGAAAACGAAGCATTCAGCTGATTGCATAATCTTTGCAATCAACATTCTCTTATCTACACGCACACTCATAGCCGTACTCGTTTAGGGGTACGACAATAGCATACAGACAAAGTTCTTAGAAAATTCATAAATCGGCCAGATTTTAGTTCTAAAAAATGTTGTATAATTTTAAAAAAGAACGTACCCTCTTTTTCCTTCCGTTTTAGAACTAGGTACTGGCCGGTAACCCCACACGTAAACAGATATTAGGAAAAAGGGGTACGCCATAACGGCGTATCCTTATTCCTAAGGTTTACGTGTGTTAAACTTGGCCAGTTTTAGTTCACAACCTCAGTTATAAGATACGAATCTTATTTCATTATGTCACACGGATATGGTAAGAATACCACATCGTGCCTCTGCGCCCTAAAGCACAAAGCGATGCAAAGATACAGATTTCTGATGATAAACACAATAAAGAGCATAAGCATTTTTTACAATCAGATAAAAATCCATAGATGACTTTAACATAAGGACTCTACACAAAAACATTCATAAGAATGCAACAGGCATGCTTTTCCTGAATACCAGTTTTAAATTGTAAGCACTTTCCGTGTTTTAGTGGTATTTTCGGCATGTTATTTAAAACATTGCAGTTAAAGCAAAAAAAACTTTCACGAACAAAATTTTTTTTCTTCGCGAAGAAAAAATTTTTTCATCACGAAGAAAATAAAATTAGCCCTTTTTTGAAACAATGAAATGTGAAGATCTTTTTTCATTTTGTTTATGCTTTCAGATTGTAAGTAATAACACAGAATTGCATAACTTTATTTATTATTCATTGGCATTAGAAGCATACCGAGCGCATAGTAAATTATAATTTGAAAGCATTAATCAACGTATCCTATAAAACACACCCATATCTCCCATCCGAAGGATGTATATCTCACGAAATTGACACTCATATCTCACGAATGGGAGATATGGGTGTAAATTCAGCGAGATATGGGTTTCTTTTCTTCTTTCCACCAATTAGCCACGAATAAGAATCACGCAAACTGTTCAAGAGTTTGACAATTATTATATGTCTTGTATGTTAAAAGAATGCTGCAAGGTACAAAGGAATATTCTCCATCCAACCTTGATCAACATAATCCTTCATGGAAAAACGTACTCCTTTCAGTTCTGGATTATTATTGATGAACGTTCTAAGCGACTTCGACTTTACGTTTTGCTCCGCTTTCACTTCTACGGGTAATACACGGGAATCCATCTGCAACATGAAATCTATCTCTATTGTAGAATTATCCACACTATGATAGAATAATGTGTAGCCTCTTGAGACAAGTTCATTATGCACGTACAACTCTGTGAAAGCACCCTTATATTCACTGAATATGTTGTCACCAATAAGGATTGCATCCGTAGGAGCGTCAACCATAGCTCCCATAAGTCCAACATCAAGCATGAACAATTTGAATGCACTGAAATCTTCATAGAATTTAAGAGGCATCTTTGGCTCTTTTACTCTGTTAACCTTATAAATCAGTCCTGTATCTATCAACCATTGAATGGCAATCTCAAATTCTGATGCTCTCGCTCCTTTCTTCAACGAGCCATATAGGAATTTCTTATTTTCTTTTGCAAGCTGAGACGGAATGCTGTTCCATACCATATTGATTCGTGGAATCTGACTGATAGGTGCATGTTTTGAGAAATCCCTTTGATAATCAAAGAGTATTTGTTGCTGTATATTACGGACATCATTCAATCCTTTACCATTAACAAAAGCTGAAACAGCTTCTGGCATACCTCCAACGAAATAATACTGACGAAGACATTCCTTATAAGACTCGCTTAAAGTGGCTATCAGACCATAGTCCTTACTACGGAGTATATCGACCATCTTTTCTTTTCCTAAAGCCATAAGGAATTCCTCATAATTCATAGGAAATATGCGAAGCATTTGTACTTTGCCGACAGGGAAAGACGCATTTTCGTGTAAAGACAATCCAAGAAGTGAACCTGCAACTACGATATGATAATCATTTGCACTTTCACAAAAGAACTTGAGACTCTCAAGAGCCCTTGGACACTCCTGAATCTCATCAAGAACAATCAGCGTGTCTTCAGGTGTGATGTTTATGCCAGATATAGCAGATAAAGCAAGAATGATGCTTGAAGTATTTGTATTACGCTCAAACACACTTCTTGCCTTATCGTCTCTGTCAAGTGTGAAGTATGCAACTTTGGCATACTCATTCTCGCCAAATTCCTTCAAGATATAAGTTTTGCCTACCTGTCTTGCTCCATTAAGTATGAGAGGTTTTCTGTCTTCCGACCGCTTCCACTCTACAAGTTTGTGATATATAGTTCTTTTCATCGACTTCTTACATTTATTTGGACGAATAATCGCTGCAAAGATACATTTTTTCCGACGAATAATAGCCAATACATCACACTTTTTTGGACGAATAATTTGTAAGTCCTACATTTTTCCTGACGAATAATCAGGCATACATTACACTTTTCCTGACGAAAGAGGCTACCATTCAATGAAAGTTTGCGATTAAATGACTCAGAAAAATCATGTAGAATCATATTACTCTCGTACTCTACTTCTTCATCGGTTTATCGGCATCAAAACCAGCACGGATATCTTCGAGGGTGAGTTCCTGAAGCTGTTCCTTTGTGGCATCAGTTGTTCCCGCAAGACGATTTGCCTGCTTCTGAATAGCATTTTCAAATACGTTGCGGGCAAAGCGGGCATTACCGAAGTTTCTGTCCTTCTTTGCGACCTTGAGTTCCATACGACGCTTCAAGTATGTCTCTGCATCCTTTGTCATTGTATATTGGTTCTTCTTCATATACATCTTAAAGATGTCCGTGAGTTCCTGAGGCGTATAATCGGGAAAATCCATGTAACGGGTGAAACGTGACTTGAGTCCCGGGTTAGAGTCGATGAAACGATGCATCTCGTTCCTGTAACCTGCGATGATGACAACAAGACGGTCACGGTAATCCTCCATACGCTTAAGGAGCGTGGATATTGCCTCCTGCCCATAGTCGCCATACTGGCTTCCGTCCGGAACAAGGGCGTAAGCCTCATCTATGAAGAGTACTCCATCGAGTGCCTTCTGGATGACAGAATCTGTCTTCACGGCAGTCTGTCCCACATATTGCGCAACGAGTCCGCTACGGTCAGTCTCAACTGTGTGTCCTTTCTTGAGCACACCGAGGTCCTTGTATATACGTCCCACGATACGTGCAACGGTAGTCTTACCCGTTCCCGGAGAACCGTAAAACACAAGATGGTAGCTCACCTTTGCCGTCTTGAGTCCCTGTGCCTCACGCTGCTTCTGTATCTTGACAAAGTTGGCAAGTGAGCGCACATCCTCCTTCACGTTCTCCAGTCCGATGAGTTCATCAAGTTCCTCGTAAGGATCGCCCTCAAGAGGTTCATTGACAATAACAGAGTCCTTGGGCTGTTGCACCACGGTACTGTCCTGCTTAGTGCTGTCGCTTTCCGTCTCTGTCTCATCGTCAGCAAAGATTGCCCACACGATAAGTGCGAAGAACATCAGTACAAAACCTATAGATAAACATCCGCATCCGTTGAATACGTCTCTCTTTGTAATATTCATAATCGTTATTTTTTGTAATGCTAAATCATTGAGAAGTCATAAACACCCGCAAATTTAGCGAAAAAGTCGGTAAGAGCGAACGTAATCATGCTTTTTTTGTCACAGAATGTTTGGTCAGTTGGCCATAGTGCATTAACTTTGCACCGCAAAAACGACGGAAAAGGAGATTCCGAAAACCTAATCCGCATTAACTAACAGGTAAAAAGAGTAGGAAAAAACTATTAAAATTTGAACAAGAAAGATTTATGAAAAAGATCGTTTTGTCTGCACTTGTTGCAGCATTTTCATTGTGCGCCAATGCACAGTATGAGTCTAAGGCTGGCGACATCGCCCTCGAAGTAGGCTTCAACCCATTCTCTAACAGTTTCAACACCATCAAGCTCAACGGCGGTTCAATCCACGCAAAGTACTTCATCAACGACAACACTGCTGCCCGTGTAAACCTCGGCTTCGGATACGAGGGTACATCTGACAATTTGTATTCTACAAACTCTAACGGAGATGAGGTAAAGACAGAGTGCAGCAAACACGCTGGTTCATTCTCTCTTGACCTTGGTGTTGAGAACCACTTTGCAAATGCAGGTCGTCTCGATCTCTATGCAGGTGGACAGCTCGGCATTGCAACAACATTTGGTGGCGGAAAGTTTGGTAACACAGAGGTTTCTGGAGCTGCCATCTCAAGCGGATGGTCAACAGGCAGCATTGACCCTTGCGCCACAACATTCAGCCTCAAAGCATTTACAGGTGCGAACTTCTTCGTATATAAGAAGCTCTATGTAGGTGCAGAGTTCGGTGTTTCTTTCTCTAACAGGTCATACAAGGACTACGAGGTTACTATTGATTCAAGAACAACCAAAAAGAAAAACGACCTCAGCAAGACATCATTCAATTTCTTCGCTGAGCCAGCTCTCCACCTCGGATGGGTATTCTAACTTTCATGGCTCTGCCATGAAAGAGTTAAAAGTTAAAAATGAAAAGTTAAAAGTTGAGTTGAAAAGTTAAGAGTTTCTATACTCAACATAGAATACAACAAAGAAAGTTCCCGGCCAACGACGGTCGGGAACTTTTTTAATGGCGGACGGACTAATGTTAGTCACTTAACGGACTAATGATAGTCGCAGGTACGGACTAATATTAGTCGGTGATACGGACTATCGATAGTCGCAGGTACGGACTAACGTTAGTCCGTTCGGCCACTATCGGGAGCTATTTGTACAGCTCAAGATACTCGTATGTATTGCCCACGATATCAAGGTATTTCTCAAAGTCGTGACGAGCAATGACAACCGTGCCACGACAGTCGTTGGGATGAAAACTGAGGGTTTCGGCATCTTTCAGATTAGCATCGAGGAACAGATGAACGTGATTCTCCGTATCGTTGATGAGCCCGAATGGAGAAACACTACCTGGTTCAAGTCCGAGGTACTTCATCATACGTTCAGGCGAAGCAAACGAAAGTTTGCCGCATGATGGTAGTCCCTGTTCCACGAGCGAAGCCTTGAGACGTGCCTCAAGGTCATGGATATCGAGGTCATGGTCACAATGGAAGCACACGAGGTAATGTCTGTTACCCTTATGGTTACGCAAGAAGATGTTCTTGCAATGTATGCTTCCGTCATCCTTCCACCATCGCTTTGCCTCTTCTATCGTCTTGCCCTCCGGGTGATTGTAGCAAGTGAATGGTATGTCGTGCTCTTTGAGGTAGTTGAGCACCGTTTCTTCTCGTGTCATAACGTTGTTTTTTCCTAATAAATAGTGATGGATTAGTAATGAGCAATGACAAGTTTCTCCAGCAGTTTCTCGCCAAATCAGTTATTACTCATTAGACATTAACATGCTTTACTATTCTTTACCACAAAAATGTGAATCTTGTTTTAGTTTGCTGCAAAGGTACGAAAAAAGTCTTCCACTTCTACTAAAAGCGACAAGTAAACACACAAAAAAAAACACCACATAACCAAAACAAAAATAACTGTTCAACTGTTCTCTCCCCTATCCTTCAATACTTGCTGAAAAGAAAGTAAAATGCCATTGAAAGCAGCATTCTGTCACGACGAAGTGAACACAAAAGTGTCATCTCGTCAAAAAAAACGAACCGAAGGAATCCCGAACAATCCCCGAACCATTCCCGAAGCTTTCCCGAAGCTTTCCAGATGTATCATAATGTAAGTACAATTATGGCGAAAATAATTGGTACATTATGTAAACCGTAAGTATTATAGATTTTGTAATACAAACATTCCGTTCTAACCCTTGTGCTGTTGTTTCTTCATCTGACTCCATTGAGCCTTAGCAAGTTCCTGCATATCGACGACCTCGTCCTTTTCATCAACGATTTCAAAGCCAAGCATCGTCTCAATGACATCCTCCATGGTCACGATACCACGAAGACAACCATACTCATCAATAATGATAGAGATGTGTTCCTTCTTCTCCAAGAGTTTTTCCCAGATAACTGCCACATCCTCATCCTCAGAGAATGAAAGGATTGGACGTGCAATATCGCCAAGTTTGACATCAAACTTGTCTTCTGCAAGACTCTCAAGGATTGTCTGACGAAGAACATAACCAGTAATGTAATCACTCTCATCGTCCTTATATACAGGAATACGAGAATACTTCTTGAACTCGTCGTCCTGATAGAACTCACGGAGTGTCATACTCTCGTCAGCCATAGTTACCACAACACTCGGAGTCATTATCTCATGTGCCGTGATACTGTCAAGCTTGAGAAGATTCTGAATCATCTTGTTCTCCTTTTTCTCGAGAACACCTTCCTCAGCACCTACATTAACCATAGCCGCAACTTCTTCACGACTTACCGCAGCCTGTTCCTTGCTTCCCTTTGACACCTTGCGGGTAAGAAGTTCGAGAAGAAGTACAAGCGGATATGTAAGTACGATAAGACCATGGATGACATTGACAGCAGGAATAGCCAATATTCTCCAATACGTAGAACCGATTGTCTTAGGAACAATCTCTGAAAAAACAAGTATAAGGAATGTGAATATACCAGAAATGATACCCACGAAAGTAGCCGCAAAACTATCTGTTAGTTGAGTCTGAGCATACAAAGCTGCCTGCGAGCCAACAAGTGACGCACCTATAGTATTAGCAATCGTGTTGACAATCAAGATTGCCGAAATAGGACGATCTATGTTTTGCTTATAATCTTTGAGTCTCTGCCAACCTCTTGTACCATTATTCTCAAGCGTCTGGACAAAAGACAAAGGAGTTGAAAGTATTGTCGCCTCCAACACAGAACAGAGTGCTGAAATGACGAGCGACAATAACATGTAAGTTATTATTAGTGTCATCTTAGCATCTGTTGTTTTTTGAATTATTTACCTCAATTAAAAATGTCGCGCCGCCCGAGGCCGCGGGACATCCATCGGAATCAGGAATCATATTGTATTAAATAAAATGTATTATATTCTTTTCATAGTAACAAGGAATATTACCAACATGGTCTGCACACTATATTCTATTCGACAGAATATCATCTGCGACCACGATGAGATTTCCAGAACATCCACTTTGGAACAGGTGGTTCAAGTTCACCCATCTCCTCCTTGATGCGCTGACGAAGAATCTGCTGATAGGTTTTACCCCTTGTTATAATATTGTAGATAGTACCCCAATCAGGAATACCACCAACATTTCTGTCATCTATAAACACATCGGCATTGAGCTTGCGCGAATTATTTGCATTGATATCGCCAATGAACTCCTCTGCAGAATCGCTATTGACTGCATAGAACTCCACGCCACGCTCCTTACACCAATTCAAGGCATCCTCAAGGAGTTGACCTTCACGTACTGTCCAAAGAATAATCTTATGACGCTCATCAATCAACTTACGCAATGTCTCTGTTGCGAATGGGCGCTCCTCTCCAATCTCAGGATAACGGTGCTCAACGATTGTTCCGTCAAAGTCAACTGCTATTACCATAACTCTTATATTGTTTTTGTGTTTTAGACTTAATTATTCAAGTGTCGCAAAGTATAGATTCTGGAGGTCAGGCTATAAGGTCACGTCAAACAACCTTATAACCTGACGACTTCATATCCTATATATTATACTTCTTCAAGCTTCTGGTTTCCATCGGTATTACCATAGCCATAACCATAGCCGTAGCCATATCCGTAGCCATAACCATAGCCATAACCATAACCCTTTCCGTAGCCATAGCTCTTACCATAGCCGTAGCTCTTGCCATAGCCATAACCACCGTAACGCTTGTAGCTGTAACTGTTGTGAGTATAAACAAGACCATTGAGGATGATGTTCATATTTGGCAGGCGCTTATCAACATGAAGCTCGTTTACGAAGTCAAGGTCAGCCTTGAGAGTATAGTTACAACGAACAACGAACATTGTTGCGTCAGCATACTTGGCAATAGTAAGTGTATCTGATACAAGTCCCACAGGCGCAGTATCCATAAGGATATAGTCATACTTTGTCTTGAGGTGGTCAAGTGCTATACCAAGGTTAGCCTTCTCCAAAAGCTCTGATGGGTTTGGAGGGATAGAACCCGCTGGGAGAATATCAAGATTATCACTGATACCAGAGTTCTGAATCAACTTGTCAAGATAATCGAAATCACGTGGGTCTCTTGCGAAGTAGTTAGAGATACCTATCTCTGTCTCAGCAAGATTGAAGAGTGTTGCAAGTCGTGGTTTACGGATATCAAGACCGATAAGAAGAACCTTCTTGCCTGCAAATGCCACACATGTACCGAAGTTGGCAGCGATAACGGTCTTACCTTCTCCTGATGTACAAGATGTAAAGAGGAGCACCTTCTGTTCCTTAGAGATAACGAAAGGAAGGTTAGAACGAAGTGAACGGTAACATTCCATCATCACACTATTGTGATTCTCCTGAAGAACGATAGTACGATTACCCTTTGCCAAAGCCTTAACGTAAGGAATACTTCCGAACAATGGAACTGTAGTGTATTTTGCAATATCTTCCTTACCTTCAACACGGTAACGGAACATATTACGAATAAAATAAATTGCGTATGGAAGTCCAATACCAAGAGCAAGAGCAACCAAAAGAATCATCTGACGCTTTGGAGAAACAGGACCAGAAACCATTGGTTCCTCAATCTGCTTTGCCTTGTAAGCCATAGACTTCAAAGTAATCTGAGTTTCCTCATTCTTCTGAAGGAGCATGACATAAAGGTCAGACTTTACTGTCTGCAAACGTCCCATACTTCCAAGCTGACGTTCCTTTGCTGGAGCAGCAGAAACAAGGCTCTCATACTTACTCTGTTGCTTTACGAGTTCCTTTCTCTGGATATTCAAACCTTGCTTTGTACTTCCGAGTGCAGTCTTGATACTTGCAAGATAGCTTTGAGCCTGCTCTGTCTTCAATGCAACAGTAGGGCTTGTCTCATTCGCAGAACGAAGAAGACGTTTTCTGTCAAGCACAAGTTTGTTATACTCTGTAATCATTGTATTCAAACTTGGGTTGCTGTTACTGAGCATATTATCAGGAACAACGTCATATCCCTTCATGTTGTTAACCCACTCAATAAGAGCATCAAGAAGATGAATCTGAGTCTCAAGATCTGCAAGCTTATTTGAATATTGCATATTCTGAGTTGCATCCATTGACGCATCCTGACCATAGTTCACGATTCTTCTTTCAGCCTTATAACGTTCAAGCTCACCTTCTGACTCGTTAAGGTCCTTACCGATAGCAGCAAGACGCTGGTTGATGAACTCGCTTGTCTTCTCTGCCTCATATCTGTTATCCTCATCGGCATCCATATTGTAAGCCTTTACAAGTTCGTTGAGGTAATCAACTGAACGCTCTGGGATATTATCTGAACGAGTAATAAGTGCTACTGTTGTTGTCTTAGATGTAGGAGTTGCGCTTATGCTTCCTGCATAGCCTCCAGAAACAGCATCAATAGGAGAAATGCTTGCATGAAGAATCTGACCATTGAGTCTTGCTCCAACCATACGTGAATTCTTATCAATAACCACATTTCCACATGGTGTCTTGATAGTTGTTGGGAATGACTTGATGTCCCTTACAAACTCCTCGCCCTCCGCCTTCAACGTAACTTTAATGCCAGCACCAGCATCAACTATCTCGGCAGAAATACCTGACTTGAGTGAATCCACCTCCTCGTCAGTAGAAAGGTCAATAGTATATGGAGAATACTTGCCATATATCTCATGATCCTTCAACTTTCCTTCCATGACGTATGTGGTGTAAAGTTTCAAGGCACGAACTACGCGCTTATTGAGGGACTTGGTACCAATAATTTCAATCTCATTGTCGAAACCATTGGAACTGTTTGTAAAGCCGAGTTCCGAGAATGTATTATTAATAGATGAAGCATATCCACCCTGCTGCTTATCCTTGATAAGGATCTTAGTAGATATACTATAAATAGGAGTTGTGTAACGCAAATAAATCATTGCGGAAGTTACACATACGATAACAGAAGCAAGGAACCAATATTTATACTCCATAAATATCGCCCAAATCATTCGAATATCAAAACCAGATTCGTCTTCTGTCATTGCGACTTTAGCGTCAGTATTGTTTACCTGCATATTTTGAATTATTAATTTCGAGAATGAGACATTTTTAATGTCAAAAAATTATCCGCAAAGATAAAGCGAATTTTCCACATTAGCAAAACATCCGCTATAAAAATTGGAAATCCACATTTTTTTTCTTCCTCAGCAAAAAAAAAGAAATCCATTGTCCAATTTAACAGAAAAAAATCGCTATCTTTGCACATCAACTAAAGAAAATCAGTTTTTGAACATTAAGATACAATATAGATAATGGCAACATATATGGGCAAAGAGAGTACACTCAAAGGGTGTATCATGCTTATAGACATCATACTTTTAATCGCTGTCGTCCTTGCAGTTTATCAAATTGAGGCGATATACTACACACCAAAAATCGCATCAATCGGCAGCCTGCCAGTATTGATTGTCACATTTGTGGCAAGTTTTTTGGCAAGCTATAGCATTTATCCAGCATTGATTCAGAAGCGCATTGTCAAGTCAGAGGAAGTTGCAAGACGAGTTACGACAACGTGTCTTCTTATGTTCCTTTTCGTATCAATGCTCTTGCAACTCACAAGAGGAAATACCACGTTCCCACGTTCATTTCTCATCACCGTTGTAATTGTATATACGCCTTTGCTTTTCTTGGAGAGACTTTCTGTCAGAAGAATCTTCGTGATGCTCCGTGCCAACAAGAGAAACACAAAGAGCGTTATTCTCATCGGAAATGAGAAATCCGTATATGACGTTTACAAAACGCTTTCAAATCCTGAATACGGATATAATATAAAAGGTATCTTCTACGACGGAGAGACAGATTACGAAGAATTCAAGAACCTAAAACTCGGCGGTAACAGCGACATTTACATGTGGCTGATGGAGCATAGCGACGTACAGGAAATATACGGCTACATACCAGCGAACAATCAGGACACGATAAACATGATTGGAAAGTTTGCAGACAATCATCTTATCAGATTCTATTACATTCCTGTCATAGACGTGTTTGGAGGCAAGATATCAATGGAGTTCATCGACAAGACTCCTGTTATCGCAAAGCGTGAAGAACCGCTTGCGAATCCTATCAACGCAGCAATCAAACGCACATTCGACATCATTGTTTCATCATTGGTACTCATATTGATATTCCCATGGTTATTCGTATTCGTAGCAATAATGATTAAGATTAAGTCTCCAGGACCTATCTTTTTCAAGCAGGAGCGAACAGGACTTAATGGCAAGAACTTCCTTTGCTACAAGTTCCGAACAATGAAAGTCAACAACGATGCAGACAAGGTTCAGGCAACAAAGGACGACCCACGCAAATATCCATTCGGAAACTTCATGCGTAAGACGAACATTGACGAATTTCCACAGTTCATCAACGTATTCAAGGGAGACATGTCAATAGTAGGTCCACGTCCACACATGTTGCTCCACACAGAGGAATACTCAAGACTTATCAACCGCTTCATGGTACGTCACTTTGCAAAGCCTGGCATCACAGGACTTGCACAGGTAACAGGTTTCCGTGGAGAGACAAAGTACATCGACCAGATGGAAGGTCGTGTAAGAAAAGATATCGAATACATAGAGAATTGGACTTTTTTCCTTGACATAAAGATTATGGTAAAGACTGTAACTAATATGTTCAGCGGAGAAAAGAACGCATATTAATACAAATATTATCAAACAACGATGAGTTTTATATCTAATATTTTCAAAAAGAAAGAAAAAGAAAATGTAGGTGGAATGGAAGACTTTATGACACTTATACGTGTTTACTTCCAATGTACACTTGCATCGAACTTTGGAATAACAAACCTTGCGATGCTTCCCGACCTGGCAGCATTCAAGCGTTCGTTACACATACCAACAGTCAATAACAAGCTCGGTCTTAACGAGAAAAAAGTATGCGGTAAGATGCTTATGGATATCTATGGACTCAAAGAAGAGTTTTTCAAAGAGATAGACAAGAGCATCAAGAAGAGTTGCAAGAATCCTAATGACATCCGCAACTATATGATTGCATTCCAGGGATTCAGTCAGGAAGTAATCATGTTCATGAGCAACCGTCTTAACCTCAAGATGCGCATACCAAGCTTTTTCGGCAAACTGATCAAGAGCATCATCTCCAAGGAGGTTCACGAAGTACTCACAAGCAACAACTGGTCAGATGATGTCACACGTCGTGGTGCAGCATCAATCAAGAGATACCAGCAGATGCTCGGATTCTCTGAAGAATGGATTAGAGACTATGTTTACAATATCATAATCCTTGCAAAGAAAGCGCCAAAACCAAGCGACGAGGATGTACAAAAAGCCGAGAAAAAGTTAAAAAAATAAGCAAATAGTTTGTCAAATAATACAAAATACATATATTTGCACAGATTTGTTATAATTTACGCACATGACAGAAGAAGAGAAACTACAAATCAAAAGTTTTGAAGCGAAGGTACAACAACTCATCGCCTCTTATTCTGCGCTCAAAAAAGAAAACGAAGCCTTACTAACTACGATAGTGGAGAAAGATAAGGAAATCTTAAATCTCAAGACTATTGCAGAACAGCGTAAGGCAGATTATGACAATCTGAAAATAGCAAGGATTATTAGTGTTAGCGACAAAGACAAGAAGGAAGCTAAACTAAGAATCACAAACATGGTGCGAACCGTCAACAAGTGTATCAGCATTCTGACTTCAGAAGGCGAGTCTCTCTCAGAAGAAGAAATCATCTCAGCAGGAGGAACAGTCTCAAAAGAGGAAATCACCAATGACAAGACACAGGTCAAAGATGAGACTATTATGAGACTAACTACTGACTTAGATGAGACTAATAACTCTAACGAAAGTTCATTCAACTTTGAAGAAAACACGAATCAAGAGGAAGAAAACATTTCCGAAGAGCACAAATCTCATGAGGAGAGCATAGCCACAGAGGAAAGCATGACTCCAGCCATTGACGAAAGCGATGCAAACCAAGCGGGAACAATTGATTTTGCAGTAGAAGAAAACTCAACACCTGCAAATTCAATAGATGCTACAGAAACTGCTACAAAGGCAACGACTGTAGAAAAGAAGAACGCTAATGGAGGAGCATACTACAATGGCGGGTTATTCTCTGACGAGGAGTTTCTTGATGATAAAGACCAGGCTGATAGTGACGATGCATCCACAGAAGACAACAAGTAATTATGCCAACAAACGAACGTCTCAATATTACTATAAGCGTAGAAGACATGCAGTTTCCTATGACCGTAAGCAACGCTGAGGAAGAGAAACTGTGGCGTAAGGCGGCGGCTGACATCCAGAAACGCCTACAATTCCTACGCAGTAAATATTCATCAGTTCCTAACGAGAAGTATTACTATGTTATGGCAATGCTGACTGTCTTTGTGGATTGTGTCAAGATAGAAAACAAAGCAGACAACGCACCTTACACGGAAATGATGAATGGTATCGAGGAAAAATTGGCTGAACTCGGTATCTAATATATAACCTAAAAACATTTTATTATAAGACATGGATATCATATTAGCAATATGTATAGCAGTAGCGTGCCTCGTAGTCGGTTTCGTCTTAGGGTACGTGGTATTCAACATGATCATCACCCAAAAGAAGGAACAGATTCTCAAGGATGCCGAGATTGAGGGTGAGGCAATAAAGAAGAGCAAGCAGCTCGAAGTAAAGGAGAAATTCCTCAACAAGAAAGCTGAGATGGAGAAGGAAGCGGCTATCCGCAACCAGAAGATACAGCAGGCAGAGAATAAGCTCAAGCAGCGTGAACTCTCACTCAACCAGCGTCACGAGGATCTTCAGCGCAAGAATGCAGAGAACGACAGAATCAAGGCTGCACTCGACAAGCAGCAGGAGATTCTCAACCGAAAGAAGGACGAGGTGGATGCTCTCCACGAGGACGAACTCAAGAAACTTGAAGCCATCAGCGGACTTTCAGCAGAGGAAGCAAAGGAGCATCTCATCGAAGGCTTGAAGGACGAAGCAAAGACTCAGGCTCAGCAGTACATCAACGAGATTATTGATGATGCAAAGATGACAGCTTCAAAGGAGGCAAAGAAGATTGTTATCCAGACAATCCAGCGTGTAGCAACCGAAACTGCTATTGAAAACTCAGTAACAGTATTCCATATCGATTCAGACGAGGTCAAGGGTCGTGTCATCGGTCGTGAAGGTCGTAACATCCGTGCTCTTGAGGCTGCAACAGGAGTTGAAATCGTTGTTGACGATACACCAGAAGCAATCGTAATCAGCGCATTCGACCCAGTTCGTCGTGAGATCTGTCGTCTTGCCCTCCACCAGTTGGTAGCAGACGGACGTATCCACCCTGCACGTATCGAGGAAGTAGTTGCAAAGGTAAAGAAGCAGGTTGAGGAAGAAATCATTGAAACAGGTAAACGTACTACAATCGACCTTGGTGTTCATGGTCTCCACCCAGAACTTATCCGCATCGTAGGTAAGATGAAGTACCGTTCATCATACGGTCAGAACCTTCTCCAGCATGCACGTGAGACAGCTAACCTCTGTGCCGTCATGGCAGCAGAGCTTGGCCTCAACCCTAAGAAGGCACGTCGTGCAGGACTCCTCCACGATATCGGTAAGGTTCCTGACGAGCAGCTTGAAATTCCACACGCACTCTATGGTGCTCAGATCGCAGAGAAGTATAAGGAGAAACCAGATATCTGTAACGCCATCGGTGCTCACCACGACGAAATGGAGATGACATCACTCCTTGCTCCAATCGTACAGATTTGTGATGCTATCAGTGGCGCACGTCCAGGTGCACGTCGTGAAATCGTTGAAGCTTACATCAAACGTCTCAACGACCTTGAGAACCTCGCAAGCAGCTACCCAGGCGTAACAAAGACTTACGCTATTCAGGCTGGTCGTGAACTTCGCGTAATCGTTGGTGCAGACAAGATTTCAGATAAGGAAATCGATACTCTCAGCGCAGACATCGCAAAGAAGATTCAGGACGAGATGACTTATCCGGGACAGGTTAAGATTACGGTAATCCGTGAGACTCGTGCCGTTGCTTTCGCTAAGTAATAACGCACGATGAAATTATTGATAACATCGCTACTCATAGCAACATCAATAAATACCTTTGCCCAGAATCTGGGCAAAGGTATTACTTATTCTACGGAGCTAAGCACTACCGCAAGCTCTGGAGACTATGCTCCTTTTTGGCTTACAGCCAACCATTATGGCCTTTCAAGCATAGAGAATAACTCTGCCTACCTACGAGGAGGGCTCTTCCGTAGCACGGACACAGATTCACTACGCAAATGGAAGCTTGGCTATGGGGCAGATGTAGCTATAACCAGCAATCATACTTCAAAATTCATCATCCAGCAGCTCTATGGTGAGGTCACATATAATAAAGGTGTACTCACAGTAGGCGCAAAGCAAATGCCGCTCATGTTCAAGAACGAGGAGCTGTCCACTGGTGACATGACATACAGCATCAACGCACGTCCTATACCACAGATACGACTTGCACTTAATGACTACTGGAAGTTGCCACTCACCGATGGATGGTTCGCATTCAAGGGTCACATTGCCTACGGATGGTTCACAGATGGAGGATGGCAGAAAGACTACACAGCAGGAACAAATCTTCCACATAGCAACAATGTCCTTTTTCATAGCAAGTCGGGATACATACGTATAGGTAAGGAAAACATTCTTCCCGTAACCTTCACAGCAGGAGTACATTTCTGTGCACAATTCGGTGGTGAAGCATGGAACATGGGTAAACGACTTGACGACACAAGCGACTATGTTGGAGACTATGCAAAGATGAACAATGGTCCGAGTGCTTACTGGCACGCTTTCTTCCCTGGAGGAAGAGACGTTTCTGACGGAGACTTCGACAATGCAGAAGGTAATCAGCTTGGCAGCTATCAGGCATGCATCGAGTACAAGAGCAAGGAATGGGCAGCAAAACTATATGCAGAACATTACTTTGACGACCACTCACAAATGTTCTTTCAATACGACTGGAAGGATTTCTTGTGGGGGGTTGAAGTCACACTTCCACACAATCCTGTTGCCACAAGTATCGTACTTGAGCACATAGGAACAGAAGACCAAAGCGGATGTGTCTATCACGACCACACCGTCAACCTTCCAACACAGTTGAGCGGAACAGACAATTATTACAACCATAGTATATATGGAGGATGGCAACATTGGGGACAAGGCATCGGTAATCCGACAATCATATCCCCGATATATAACCATGACCACCGCATCTACTTCTATAATAACCGCATTCGTGCATACCACATCGGAGTGAGTGGAGACCCGACATCCGACATACACTATCGCGTACTCTACACCCACACACGCTCACGTGGAACATACGCAACTCCGAACATCGACCCGCTTACTGCACACTCTATACTTGCAGAAGCCACCTACACTCCACACCGTCTTGACGGATGGAGCATAACAGGAGCATACGCCACCACACGTGGAACGCTTCTTGGTACGAGCGACGGCGGCCAGATAACCATCCGAAAGAAAGGAATACTAACAAAATGAACAAGAAAACAAGACTTCTAACACTCATTGCCATAGTCCTGTGTCTTACCTCATGCGAGGACAAGCACAATCATCTTGGAGACCTTAACGGCAACTGGCAGCTTACATCATGGACACAGAACGATGACGGCACGCTCCGTGCCGACAAGACGAGTGGTATATACTACTCCATCAGCATCGAACTGTTGAAAATATGGAGCACAGGAACACAGTCAAAGTATTACATCACCACGTTCCGCCACACATCAGACAGTCTCATCCTCACCCATGCATACGCTTCACCCTTCGATTCGATAGTGGAGATGAAAGACCTCTCTGCCTACGGAGTTCCGCTTGATGGTGCCTTCCGCATCACGACTCTTGACAACAAGCATCTAACACTTACAAGCAAAGAAGCATGCCTCGAATTCAGGAAAAACTGAATGAGTTACGAGATGTGAATTATAAGCTATATGCCACAGCATCCTTTGCATCATCAGCATAGGAAAACAAAAAAGTGCAACCCCAGCACAATAAAACAACCACTCCATACGTTAATACGATTAAAAGGATTATAATGTCATTACCAAATCAGGAAACTATATATATTATCACAGCATTTTGCGCAAGTCTCATATTCTCAGTTATTGGGACACCATTTATCATTGCAATGTGCAAGAAGAAAGGACTCTACGACATGCCAGATGCACGTAAAGTCCACAAATTCGCCATTCCTCGCCTTGGAGGTACACTTTTCATGCCATCAATGTGTATAGGAATGGTTGCAGCTCTTACTGTACTCCACGGAGGTTTCAGTCATGAATTTACAGTCGCCATCTCCACGACAGCCATGGCAGCAGGAGGTCTAACTATCTACCTCATCGGAATACTTGACGACCTCAAAGGCATGAAAGCAACTCACAAGTTTGTCGTGCAGTTTATAGTTGCATCATTATTTCCACTCTGTAATCTCATGATAAATGACCTCCATGGCATATTCGGAATTCACATGATTCCATGCGTCGTGGCTTATCCACTCACGGTATTCGTCATACTTCTCATCGTCAATGCCATGAACCTCATAGACGGTATTGACGGACTCGCATCAGGACTATCCATACTCATCCTATGGGCATTCACATTCCTGTATTCCGCACTCGGCTCACCGATATTCACAATATTACCAGTCAGCCTTGCAGGAGCAGTAACAGGATTCTTCCTTTTCAACTACTTCGGCAAGATAAATGGGCACAAGATATTCATGGGCGACTCTGGCAGTCTGTTCCTCGGCTACATCATATCCTACCTCGCCATCAAGTACCAGATGTCCAACTGGGATGTATTCGAATATCGCGAGAACTCATTCCTCATCTCATTTTCACTTGTGATGCTCCCATGCTTCGACGTCATACGTGTAGCCATCGGCAGAAAGCTCCGTGGCAAACAGATGTTCGACCCAGACAAGACACATATCCACCATCTCATAATGGCAACAGGACTAAGTATGCACCAGACATTGCTTGTCATCATCTGCACATTCATAGCCTTCTGCATCATCAACTATGGTCTCTTCATCTTCGGAGTAGGAATAACATACATCATCATCATCGATATTATCTCATACCTTCTTCTCACGTACTTTACCGTAACAATGAAGGAACAACTATAAAAGAAGTTGTATGTTATGACATATTAGACAGAACTTACAGGATTACCTTCTGGTATGCCAGTCGTTCGTCCCCAGACAGCAAATATATTATTCCGCAGTAAGTGAAACCATGCTTCAGCAGGTTGTGCTGCATGATGGTATTGTCACGATGAGTGTCAACGCGTAAGTTCGTATCAATGGCATAGCAATAGTCTATGATGTCACGGAAGATATTGTGCACATCAGGATAACTCGCAATACGATGAATGACGTGGTACGGAAGGATGTCGTCCGTCCACTCGCCCTGATATATCTTTGCGTATGTAGGGTCTGGCGAAGGGATAAATGCAAAGTAGCCAACAATCCCTGTATTATCCACTACCACATAACCTACTTCATGCTCTATGTCGGACAATATAACAGACTCCGAAGGATAGCCATCTACCCATTGATGCATATTGCCTGACGAACGCATTATGCCCTTGGCTGCCTCTATCACACGCATGATGTCAGCCACTTCTGAACTTATTGCCTTACGTATTATTCTATTCATGATTCACGACGATGTCTTATCCAGTTCTTTACTCTGTTATATCCATCCACTCCAAGGATGGTAAGTCCACCATATTGGAAAGTCTTTGCAAGACCGAAAAACACAACCCAAAGTATTCCCTTAGCGGCTACGCTAATAGGAAGAAATGCCTGCACAAACGACAATATATAGAATGGTATGCAACAAAGCAGCACCACCACACCAGTACGGAACGAGAGTCCCCTTAACCATGCAACAATATTTTTCATCATGCGATTTTATTCATTATTCTTCACTGTCTCTGCCTTCCATGTCATCTTGATATGCTTGATACCGTCAAGCATAAAGGTGTCAGATGTCTGACTGAAGCCAACCTTCTCATAAAACTCACGTGCATACTCCTGTGCCTCTATGTCTATGAGACGAGCATGAAAATGTGCCCTTGCAGCCTCAATGCCAGCAAGCATAATCTGCTTTCCATAACCCTTGCCACGCTCAGTTGTTATCACACGACCGATAGACACTTGATTCATGTGAGTTCCAGCAGGACACACACGACACAGAGCAACAACCTTATCATCTACAGTAAGCCATAGGTGTATAGCCTGCTGGTCGTCATAGTCGAGGTCCTGATAAGGACAGTTCTGCTCAACGACAAAAACCTCCGCACGTATGCGCAGCAGTTCATATAGCTCATCTTTCGTAAGCTCAAAGAATGTTTTCTTGTGAAGAACCAGATTTGATTTCATCTTTTGTATTTGTGTAGATTAATGTTGCTGCAAAGTTAGTAATTTTCTTTAATTTACGGAATTCTCGTTTCTGAAAAATCATCAACGGGCATCAATAGCTTAAAAGCTGAGGACCTATGCCACACAGGATGCGTCAAAAAACATCCACGCTCCGTCAACAAAAGTTGACGCTGCGTCAGATTTTTATTGACGGAGCGTGGACTTTTTTTTCGATGTCTCGGAAAAGTAATTTCAAGGTTGAGAACTTTGTGTTCAAAGTTGCGCAACAGTTGACGAAAAGTTGAGAACTTTGACGTCAAAGTTCTCAACTTTGGGTATGAAGTTGCGCAAGCACGTTTTTACACCTTCTTACCATATTACGTTTATAAGTAGGTGTACATAATTATTTTTATAATGATTGTATTGATTAATGATGTAGGTTCAGCGCATAAAATAAATGAGTGTAGTGACTCCTACTCGATTGTTTTTAGGCGGTGAAGATGCGCAGTAGGCGGTGCAAGGATTGTAAAAATAATTATGCACACCTACTTATGATTCCCAAATGCGTACTGCGCAGTATCGAGGTCATTATTGCGGAATAATGACATCAATACTGCGCAGTACGGTTTCGGAACCTCCGTTTAACAGATGTTTAATGGGTGTTTAACAGCTGTTAAACGCATACATCCGAACGGTGTACGACCAGTATTCAAGCAATATTTGGACAAGAAAAAAAGAGAGGCAATGCCTCGTGACATTGCCTCCCAATATTAAATATTGATGAAGATTATTCTTTTGGTGCTTCTTCTATCTTGATGAACTGACCTACAATCTGGTTAGCACCTTTGTATGAATTCTTGTAAGCAAGGATAGTAATCTTGTCACCTTCCTTAACGCCTGTTGCAGCAAAGTTCTTAGTCTTACCATTAAGAGCATCAGCTACGCCATAAACATAAATCTCACCTGTTTCGTCCTTGAGACCAAAGTTTCCGAAAGTTTGAAGATCCCACTTGACGTTCTCACCTTCCATGTGGAATACAGTTCCTGTTACAAGATAGTAAACAGTCTTGTTATCTTCGAGAGCATGAAGTTCGGCAATTGTCTTAACCTCATGTTCGATCTTCTCAACAACTACGGCATTCTTCATTTGAGGAGCATTATTAAAAGAAGCCTTTACGCTCTGGAGAACGACCTCATCACCTACCTTGTAGTTGTCAGCGTTCCAATCAGCAATACCATATACATAAACTTCGCCAGTTCCATCATTGATGTAGAGGTTGCCATACTTAGTGTTTGCAATCTTTGTGATGACACCACGAACCTTGTACTGTGTAAGACCGTCAGCCTGTGCATTGAACTCCTTACAATTTGCAGTAACAATTCCGCCCTTCTGGCTGATTTCTGCTTTTGAGCTGTAAACTGTACCCTTGTCGTCTGTAGTGTTGAACTCAACAGTAAAGGCACGGTCACCACCTTCGTTCTTTGCTACGTTGAATGTATAAACACACTGAGTACCCTTAGTGGAGATTGAACGTATAGAGAGGATTGACTCATTGTCTGCAGAGGCAGTGTAATCAACTCCGTTACCTTTACAAGTGATGAATACTGTCAGCTTGCCACCATCTGCAGGTACAACGTCAGATTTCTCATCGTTAACATAGAGAGAATCAACCTTTACGAGTGACTTGATGCGTTCCAAAACACTTACGTTTACCATCTCCATTATTTTTCCGGAGCTTGATTCGTAGATTTTGGCAGGTCCTTCAACCATTACAATATCGCCAACCTCGATGCCAAGACTCTTGAAGTTCTTTGTACCACCAGATGCATCAAGTGTACCATAGATGTAAAGGTCGCCAGTACCATCATTGATGTACCAGTTACCGTACTCTGTATTATTAATGCTCACACACACACCTTTGACACGCACAGTCTTTCCATCACCATTAGCATTTACGTCTGCACAAGTTGAGATTGGGAGCTCAACCTTTCCGTATGACTGCATTACCTTGATGTACTGTGAGTCACCAGCACACATGAGCTTGAGTGTTGCCTCACGAGTTGAAGGAGTTGCCTCAGCTGAGAACTTGATAGAGTCATTCGTTGCATTGATTGTTGTCTTGAGCCATGCTGGAACGTCCTTGAGTGTCCATTCAGACTTTGCATCAACAGCAATAGATGCTTCACCACCCTCAACTGGGAGAGAAACGATAGACTGCGAAACACGGACAGAATCGAGGTATGTAGCCTCATCTTCCTTACAGCCTGTGAGTATTGTAAGTCCAGCAAAGAGTGCTGGGATTATATTTCTAAGTTTCATAATTTGTCTCTACTAAGTTGTTTAATTAAACATATACTTAATACCGATAGAAGCATACCAGCACTGACCGATAGTATGGCTTGGCACGAATGTCTTCACGCTACCATTTATTGATTCAGGAGTAGAATAAGTTGCGAAGCCATCCTTATCCATTCCCTCATACTTGAGGATGCGTGCCTCTGTTCCAATCTGTGGGTTGAGGTACTTCTGTACACCCCAGCTTGAGTTGAAGAAGTTCATCACGTTCTTCATGTCAAAACTCAACTGGAGAGTGTTCTTAACCTTACCTGTCTGGAGAACGAAGTCGTGCTTGTAACTGAAGTCAACACGGTGTACCCATGGAGAGTAAACGCTGTATGCCTCAGCATATTCACCCTGATGAGCAGAGAGATAGTCGTTGTTATGAACGTAAGCCATGAAACGTTCCTCGTTGTTTGTTACACGCTTGCCATCCTCGTATTTCTCATAGAAGCGGAACTGCTTGTTTGCAACCTCCTCATCAGTTGGGATGTAGAGAGCGTCATAGTTGTAACCGTCGCCGTTCATATCGTTAACCAACATGTAAGAGTAGTTGTAACCACCTCTCCAGCCTTCATAGATGAAGCTATAGTGGTTGTTGCTCTTGTCATGAAGTGTGAGAGATGCGATAAGACGGTCAGGAGTTGTGTTGATAGCGTTGTGAAGCTTGATGTTGTTAGGACCTTCAACTGTAGGAACGTATGTGAATGCTGACTCGGCATTTGAACCTGGCATACTTGTGATTTCCTTGTAGCCCTGACGAGTATATGCTGCCATGAATGACATCCACTCGAATGGACGACCTGTTACCGTGATGTTAGCTGACCATCCGTAACCCTTACCTGTGTTAGTGAGGACGAATGCGCTTGTCTTGCCACCACGGAAATTCTCAGGATATACAGGACGGTTGTCAGCTCCGTTGAAACGGACGAAGCCACCCACCTCTGGAATACTGAGGTCAGAGATGCAAGCAGCATTGACAGTCTTGTTGATGATTCCCTCTACAGATACTGTGAGTGGGAATGAAACAGGGAGGTTGTAGTCAACACCGAGAGTTGTCTTCCATACCTGTGGCATCTTGAAGTCACGGTCAACTGTGTTGATAGTTGATTGCGTTGTACCTTGCTCTGGAGTGATAGTTGCAGGGAACTTCTGGAAGCTACCATCTGGAAGCTGCTTACTCAGGTTATCTGTGCTTGTAATCTTGTCCTTCAAGGCATCCTTGTCTGCGATAAGACCACCTGCAAACTGGTTCATGTCTGCATTTTTCTTGTTGAGTACAGCAGAGCTCTGAATCATACCGCTGTTCTGTGGCATGTTAGTGAAGAACACGAGTGGAGAGTGACCTGCGAAGAGACCTGTACCTCCACGAACCTTAAGGCTGTGGTCACCGAATACGTCCCAAGAGAATCCGACACGTGGAGAAACTGTGATGGCGTTGTATGGCCACTTACCAGTATCGAGATGCTGTCCGTTGTAGTCAAGTGCAAGGATAGCATTGTTTGTCATGAGGTCACAGTTGTTGAAGAATGTACCGTCAAGACGGAGACCGAGAGTAAGCTTGAGCTTGTCGTTTACGTTCCAGTCATCCTGAAGGTAGATGCCACCTTTATTAAAACGTACTCGTGATGCTGGACTTGACTCACCATTGTAACCGTATGTAAGAGCAACGATTTCTGGAGCAGCACCACTGAGAAAGTCCTCCTTGCTTGCATAACGATAGTAACCTGTACCATTACGCATGTACTGGTTGTCTGCCATCTGGTACTCGTAAGTGAGACCACCAGTGAGCTTGTGAGCGTCGAGGTAGTATGTAACCTCATCCTTGATGTTCACTACGTCGTTGTGAACTGCATTATGATAAGTGAAAAGCTCGTAGCCGAGTGAGATGTAGTTTGCTGTATTGCCAGTTCCGTCAAGGATATCAACGAATGGGAATTCGCTTGAATCAGTATATCGAACATCTGCGATATTAGAATAAGTAGCGAGGAACTGGTTAGAAAGTTTGTCGTTTATACGGCTGTTGAGGTCAACAGACCATGTATAAACCTTGTTATCCATAGCATACATAGAGTTAGCATAAGACATCGCCTTCACACCCATACGGTCATAGGCTGATCGTGTACCACCATCCATAGATGTGCGGTTAGGTGCATTCCAGTTGCGGTTCTTTGTGTAGTTGTAACGAACAGCGAGATGATGCATATCGTTAATGTTCCAGTCAATACGACCGAGGAACTTATAGTTGCTCTCATCAGCAGGGAATGAAGAGAAAGAACCTGTATCGTAACGGTATTTGTTCCACACATGATCTGAAACCTTCTGAAGGTCTTCCTCTGTTGCATGTGAGATATAATCTTCTGCATTTTCCTTTCCATCCTTAGATGCTCTCCAACGGTTAACGACTGTAGGAATCTTAGACATTTCACCATTTACGAAGAAGAACAACTTATTCTTGATTATAGGACCGCCGAAAGTGAAGCCGTATGTTGTCTTACGGTCCTTCTCACGTGCACCTGTGATAGCCTCGCCATCAACAGCATCACCACGCATCTGTTCGTTCTTATGATAAACGAAGGCTGAACCCTTGAAGGTGTTAGTACCTGACTTAGTGATTGCATTTACGCCACCACCGATGAAGTTTGTCTGGCGAACGTCGAATGGAGAGATAACAACCTGAAGTTCCTCAATAGCGTCGATTGAGATAGGACTTCCACCACCAGGGAGGTTAGATGAGAGACCAAAGTTGTTGTTGAAACTTGCACCATCAACCGTGAAGTTGGCAGTACGTCCGTCAGCACCTGCAAAGGTCATACCGTTTCCGCCATAAGGAGAGAGACGAGTGATGTCCGTAATGCTACGGTTGACAGTTGGAGTTGCGAGAATCTGTGCATTTGAGATGTTGGTTGAAGCACCAGTCTTCTCGTAAGCAAACTTGCTGGCAGAACCAGTCACGATGACGTTGCTAAGCTCCTTAGTGTCTTCTGTCATAGAAGTCTTGAGACGGTAAGTCTCACCAAGCTGGAGAGTGATGCCGTTAACTACCTTAGTCTGGTAACCAATGTAGTTAATCTTGACCTCGTAAGGTCCGCCGACACGCATACCATTGATGGTAAACTGTCCCTTGGAGTTAGTCACTGCTTTGTAACGTGTGCCTGAAGGAGTGTGAGTCACTTCCACGATAGCACCAATTACATCATCTTTGCCATCGGTAACCTTACCGCTCATACCTGAGGTTGTCACCTGTGCCATTACTGTTGTTACGCACAACAATAAGAAAGCAGCAAAAAGAGAAATTCTTTTCTGCATAATCTTCTTTTGGAATAAAGGTTATATAAAAATGTTTGAAAAAATGTTGTTTTTTATCCTTGTCATACGGGTTCCACAAAGCCTTACGACATTCATGTTCACGTATCACGAGTTCGTTGATGTAGTTATTACGTTCTTATTCCCATATTGAGGTCATAACCTTTTTTACCTCTTGCGCCTCCAGACATCCATTATGCTTTATCAACGATACAAGAATCAGCTCTTGTACTATAGATAAAGACTCACGGAGGCTCTTAAAATTGTAAATCCCAAATGCGATGCAAAGGTACAAAGAAGAAAGTTAATATTTGTTATATAGTGTAAAAAATATTGAATCGAATGCAATAATTTCGATTTTATATCTGTTTTTATGACTTTCTATCTAATAAGAAATCAAAAGCGTGCCATTTATTACCCTATCACTATCGTTTTATATATAACAATGCACATTTTTCGCAATTATTTTCCATCTGAATCTTTACAGTTTTCTTCAAAAAATTAAAAATAATTAAAAACATGAAAAATATTCCAATTATCCTTTGTCATCTCGCATAAAAGTCCTACATTTGCGACGTGTTTTTCATAGTATTAGATTTAAGGTTAACAAAAGGGTGGGACACGGCGGTGTCCCTTTTTTATTTTAAACACTTTATAGCTCACAATATTTCCACTTAAATCTTTATAAAATGCTTAAAACTCGGCAAATCATACTCCAATAATATTCAAGCAGTTTATATTTGTCCTACTTTTATGAATAAAGTTGAACGCTTCAAGACATGAAAGTAACCTTGCTAAAATGCCACTTTTAACACATTATATATGTAATCCGGAAAGGATTTTGACACTTATTTTCATCGTTTTTCCTTCGGGATTCCTTCGGGAATCCTTCGGGATTTCTTCGGTTTATCATTTATACAATGCCGTCATAGCACTTTCAAATCATGGTGCAGTTTCGTTTTGTCCTACTTCCCTATATATGAACATCATTTCTCGGTTCGTTTTTTCTTCTTGTTTCTGTTGGAAAGTATATGCCATAAGAGCGTTCTCGATTGTTGGAGCCATGTCATAATACTTGTATTCTGCTAAACGACCGCCAAAGATTACGTCAGTTTCCTTGTCTGCCAGAACCTTATATTTTGCATATAGTTCCATGTTCCTATCGTTATTGATAGGGTAATATGGTTCCATGCCAGTTTCGTATTCTACAGAGTATTCACGAGTGATGACCGTCTTGGGATTGTCATATACCTTATTGCCGAACTTTTCAAAATGCTTATGCTCCATGATACGTGTATAAGGAGCATCATGCGAAGTAAAGTTCATAATAGCTACACCTTGATAATTTGGCTTATTGATTATCTCTGTCTCGAACCTAACTGTACGATAATCCAGATTACCAAAGCAATTACCAAAGAAATCGTCAATCTTACCAGTATATACCAACTTGTCTGCAAAGTTCCTCCAGTTCTTGTTGTTAGGCTTATCCTTATTATCATCAAAGAAATTAGTGTTGAGCATTACATCCACGCCATCAAGCATTTTTTCAATCATCTTGTTATATCCATCAATCGGAATACCTTGATAGATGTCGTTGAAATAGTTGTTGTCGTATGTGAACCTCACAGGAAGACGGCGAATAATGAATGATGGCAAGTCCTTACACTCAC
>JAEEGL010396180.1_pt1 | contig 51424 bp, 42 predicted proteins | sample 9134231 | NCBI WGS metagenome assembly JAEEGL01 (sample SAMN16246548, study PRJNA631951) | gut metagenome | biome: gut microbiome; feature: rumen; material: fiber-attached | host: Bos | place: Iran: Karaj | collected 2018-10
CTGCCCTGCTCAAAGCTTTGGGGGCATAGTTGGAGAAGGTGATGACATTGGCGCCATCGTTCACCTTGTAGGTCTCGACCTTCGCGCATCCGGCGAGGGTCAGGGCAGCTGCTGCTGCCAGAATCATGTACTTTTTCATAATGTTTGAGTGTTTGTTAAATTTATAAATTTGTTACTTGTTGTTTCAAAATCATAATACAAGGTTAGCTTCAACTTCTTCGCCCCAGTCATCTACTGCGGCGACAAATCCGCCGCCTCCGCTTGGCTTGACATCCGGAAGTACTATCGCCGGATCCCACATGCTTCCGAAGACAACCCTGTACAGTCCGCGGTATCCGGGGTTCGGCTCAAGGAGCTGGATCTTGTCTCCGATGCTGAAGACGTAGTCCGCCACGGTGGAGTTGTCGACGAGCAGGGTCGAGACGTTCAGCGTCGAGTCGCGGGAAGCCGAAGGCATCTCACCGCCCGGGAGTCCGAAGGTCGTTATTATACCGTCGATATGTCCGACCCTTGCAGTGGCATCATCCATGGTGAGGCTCCACTGGTTGAGTATCTGGACAGCCTCGTCCTTGGCGGTCACGCCCTGGGTGAGTTCGTAGGTCCTTGCCATTCCGCTCATCGAAGCGCGGACGGACTGGAGGACATCGGCGCGGCCGGCATAAATCGTGACCCAGAGCTGCGAAACGATGTTGGCGGGATAGACCGGGATACGGATGGTGTAGTATTCGATCTTCTCCTTGAGGTAGGTCTCGTTCGGATCTTCCTCATCGTCCGCACGGGTCTTGCTGCGACGGGTCGCGAGGTACTTCTGCAGGTTGGTGAAGTAGTACTGGTAGTCCTCGGTCATCTCGTAGCTGATGTCGAATTCGTCGGCGACACCTGCGCACATCACCTCGGGGTTCTCGACGACGACATCCGTAGCCCTCGTGCGGGCCCATGGTGTGTCGTTGCGGCGAAGGGTCGTCGATGCGTCAGGCCATGAGGTCATATGGTCGAACTCCATCTTCCAGTATTCTTCGGGGCTCTGGCTGATCATATACATCTTGTAGTGTCCCGGAGGGAGCTGGACTTCGCAGGAGTCGACGTTCGAAGTGGTCACGGAGTTGTAGAACGTGCCGTCGCGGAAGAAATACATCGTGACACCGCTGGGCTTGTCGCCGTCAGGATAGGCCCTGACCTGCCAGAGGCACTTGACAATCACGCGGACAGTGTTGCGGTACATCATCTCGAGAGGACGACGTTCGCATCCGACCAGCATCGTAAGCGCGAATAGGATTATCAACCACAGTTTCTTTCTCATCTTCCGTTCCTCCTCTTTTCAGTGGTTGTGAAAATATACTTGAAGCTGACGCCGGCCTTGGTGGGACCAAGCCAGTTCATGATTCCGTTGTGCTGGTAAATAAGGTGCTGGTCACGGGAGTCACCTTCATAGTAGCGATATTTGGTACCCATCCAACCGGCGCCGACATAAGCGTCGAGCCTCCAGTTCTTGCCGAGATCCCAGGCGTAACCGTATTCGACTCCGGCGGCGAGGAATTCTCCCTGGTAACCGGTGTGCTTCGGTTCGATATCATAGTAACCCACGCCGAGATCGATGCCGACAAAGTGTCCGGTCAGGATGTCCATTGGGTTCTTCTTATTGTGGTTGGAAAGCCAGCTGCGTACGCCGACATCCCATTTGAGCATCTGCCATGCGCGGTCATTTGCCCGGGTGACCCACCAGGGGAAGGTATATTCGCCATAAACGCTCCACTTGTGCCCGATCGGGAACTCGACTGCGAAGTTGGGAGTGATCAGCAGGTCGAGAAGGGCATTGGTCGAGACCGCCATGATCGGACGGACGACCGGAGGAACGGGAAGAAGCTTGGGAGCAACGATCGAATCCTTCAGGTTAAGAGTGTCGCTGACATTCACGAGGGAATCAACGACGGTGACATAGTCGATGACATCAAGCGTATCCTTCGTGGAGATGGTGTCAGCGGGCTCTTCGATTTCTTCGATGGCGACCACGGGAGCCTCAGGCGCTTCTTCGTATTCGGCGCGGACGCGAGCATAGCGCTGGCGGGGGAATATCCTGTTGAAGAGGTCGTCGTATTCGGGAAGCTCCTTGAGGCGGGACTCCTTGGTCTCGGCGGAAAGGTCGGAATCAATGATCCTGAGCACCTTGTCGCGGGTATCGTCGGAAACTTCACGGGAAGATGCGATGGAACTGCGGAGATCGTCCCAGTCCTCACCGACAGATTCGTAGGTGATCTTGTCGGAGTACTCGGGATACTTCGAGGCAATATAGTCACGGAGGCTGCGGCCGCGATCCCTGGAGCAGCGGTCATTCGCTGCGACGGTGCCGTCCACAGAACCGGCGGAGCGGACAACGATGCGCTTCACCTCGGATGCAGGACGGGATGTGATCAGGGAATCGATATAGGCAAGGGCCTCGCTGTTGGACTGGAAGTCGGGATCCAGGCTGGAACTGCCCTTGGAGAACAGGACCTTGCCGCGATCCGAAACGGAAGAAACCTTCTTGCCGGAACCTTTCGCGCCGGTGCCGGAAACGGAGGCATCCTTTTCGGAGACTTTCCTTTCGACCGAAAGACGCGCATAACGCTGGCGGGGGAAGACGCTTTCGCTTACCTCGTCATATTCGGGAAGGGCCTTGAGTTTTGCTTCCTTATCTTCGTAAGCAAGGTCGGAGTCGATGATCTCCAGGACCTTGGCGCGGGTTTCCTCACTTATCTCTTTAGAAGAAACGACGGAAGCGCGGAGGTCTTCCCAGTCCTCACCGACGGGCTCGACGGCAATCTTGCCGGCAAGCTCAGGGTGCTTCGAAACTATATAATCGCGCAGGTTGGCGCCACGGTCGGCAGCGCACTTTCCGCTGGCATCCGAAGGACCGTCGACAGAGTCGGCAGAACGAATCACGAGACGCTTGATTTCAGATGCAGGAACAGAAGCAAGCAGGGCTTCGATCGCAGCGAGGGCCTCGCGGTTCGACATATAATCGGGATCGACATCAGAGCCATCCTTGACAAAGAGGACCTTACCGAGATCAGAGACCGTGTAAAGAGCTTTCCCGGAGGCAGAAACGCCAGCACCGGACTGAACGGAAGTCCCGGCAGAAAGCCCGCGGAACCGAACTTCGACGAAACGGTAATTACGGAAGAAAGTACGGCACACAAGGCCGAAACCTGGAATCGACCTCAACCTGGCTTCCTTCACGTCAGGGTCGGCGGAAGAATCAATGATTGAAACCATCGCATCCCTGGAAGCCTGGGTGAGACGTCCGTCGGAAAGGACCGCGGAACGGAGCTCGGCCCAATACTCGGCATCAGGGGAAAGTACCACCTTGCCGGTGAACTGGGGATAGCGGGAAACAAGCCAACTCCTGAATGAACGGGCCCTGCGGGTCGAAAGATCGAGGTTGTAGTAATAGTTGCCTTCAGGGGAGGAATAAGCGACGACTTCAACCGAAGAACCATCCCCGAGACGTCCGGCCTCGACAAGTTCGTCGATACGGTTCATGGCTGACGCATTGTTCATGTAGTCAACGAGGACCACGTCCTTGTCGAAGGGGAACATCACGCGTACAGATGAATCCTGCGCGCGTAAAGAAAAAAGACCCGCGGCGAACACAACGAGGCTCAGGACAACCCTGTGGGCCGCCCTGCTGCAAGTGTTCATGAACTGACGAGTCATCTTCTTTTTCTAAAATTCAGTAAGCACAAATTACCCCCATACCCAAAACCGTGCCATGCACGTCAAAATATCATTCGGGAGGTCAGGCTTGCACTACTATTCCAACTTTCGGGATGCAAAGATATGGCAAATAAATTTATCTTCCAACACTTTTTAGAAGAAATTCCAAAAATAATTTTTAATTCGTATAATTTTTCGAAAAGAATTACGAATTCATGAATTAATAACACAGGGGGGGGTAAAAACTAAGCTGGGAGGCCTCGCAAAGGGGTGGCCTATGCGAAATGAACAGAGTTATCAACATAATCACCGCGAAAATAGCTCCTAGCTGCTATTTTAACGAATGAGAAATTTGCCAAATTATTAAAAATTATTTTTGATTATTAGCAATAATGACTATATTTGTACCCGCGGAAGCCCGTTCAGGCCCTGCAAGACATTTTTTAACCGATATATACCTTATTATATATATATATATAAGATGCTCCTGACGCTGCTTATATTTTTACCGGCCCTGATATGCCTGTTCTGGATCATTATCCACGGGTCGCTCGCCCCCAGGGCGGACTCATTCAAGTCCGTGGTGGCGCTGCTGGCCGTAGCAGGGCTATATATATTCACGGACAGCTGCTATTCGGACATGAGATCCAGCTACCGGCTTCTGTCAATAGCTGCCGTGGCGGCACAATTCGCGGCTCCCGCCATCATACCTGTGCTGATGGTATATATCAGGAATATCACCAAAAAGAACAGGAGAACCTTATTCTACGAGTACGTATGGGTTCTGGTGCCTGTTATATTGCTGACGGGCGCAACGGTGCTGTATGCAGTATGCGGGCCGGATAACGTCATGCACTTCATCAAGGATTTATACACGAACGGAGACTGGATAGTCGAGAATTACAACGGGACACTGCTCTATCCCTTCTATATCTGGATAGTCATACTTTTCCGCGTCGTCATCGGCATCGAAGCGATAATCCTCGTCATATACATCTCAACGGTAGCCCTCGAATCAAAACCGTCCCTGAACAACTACATCAATCACCTGAGGAGAGGAGATTCCATCAAATTCACGGAGCTTCAACTCATCAATACCCTGGTATGCCTTCTGCTGCTCCTGCCAAAGATGCTGTTGTCGAGGACCGTGCTGCAGGAAGTGCCATGGCTGCCTGCGGTAATGAACGCCATCCTGACCGGGGCATTAAGCCAATTTGCATATACGGCGCTTTTCAGCGAAAAAGAGTGGATATCCAGGGCGGAAATGAAAAACGCCTTTCTCTATAACTATAACTCGGCGAATAAAAGGGAAGTAATAGGAGAAATACTGGGCGAGATGCTTGACAACGCAGATACCGAGACCCTTGAAACCGTAAAACAGCACATAGTGATGGAAGAGACGGAGAGGAAGGAACCGGGAGAAAGCGTAGATGATTCCGTGCCTGAAGAAGTACATAAGGTGGTGGAGAACATAATGCATACATCCGCCGCTTCCTGGGACGAAAACAGCCTCATGTCAAGGTTCCAGAAGATTATGGTCGAGGAGCAGCTGTTCCTTCAGCCGAAGCTGACTCTCACGGACGTAGCGGAAAGGCTGAACACGAACAAGACATATATCAGCAAGCTGGTCAACAACACCTACAACCTGGGATTCCCGGAACTGATCAACACTTTGAGGGTAGATTATGCGGAGGCATACATAATGAACAACAGGGACGCAAAACAGGACAAAATCGCCGAAGATTGCGGATTCCTGAGCGCATCGTCATTCAACATCATATTCAAGAAGACTACCGGGATGACTCCAAAGGTATGGATTGCTACCGTGGACAGGGAGTCTACTAAACGAGGGACGAAATAACCCCCTATTTACCTGATAGATAGGAAGACGGCGAGACGCCGAAATACTCCTTGAAAGCACTCGAAAAGTATGCGGCGGAGGCAAATCCTGACTGGGAAGCGACCTCCGCCATATTCGTATTTCCTTCCTTTATCAGGGAAGAGGCACGTTCCATCCTGACGGACTTTATGATATCAGAAGGCGACGGGCTGCCGGAGTTTTTAAGCTTGCGGGAAAGATGGACCCTGGAAATACCGAGAACGGCAGCAAGTTCCTCAACGCCGAACGAAGGATCAGAAAAACGTTCGGAAACAATCCTGGATACTTCAATATAGAAGGAATCATCCGCAATATGCGGAGCGGGATCGTGATGAACGGGCTCCGGCACTGCGGGATCCTGCGGGGCAGGCTCACGATGCACGGGCTCTGAAACGGCGGGGGCTTTCAGGGCGACTGGAACTTCCTGAACAGCGAAAGGCTTCTTCTCCTCGACGACAGCCGGCTTGCGGGCAGAAAGGAAATAATAAAGGAGGAAAGGAAGAAGCGCGAACAAAAGAATGAGGACGAAGGTCCACCAGCGCGAGTACCAAGGCGAGGCGACCTCGACCGGAATTCCAACGGGAGCCTCGGCCACGGGCGTTGGGGAAGGTGCGGGGAAAAAGACTGAAGAAACTTCGGAAGGAATCTCATCGTCCCGGACAAAGCCGGTAAGGGAAGAGTATGAATAGCACTCTCCACGCGCATCGAGCATCCACAGGCGTCCGTCCAAACTGAAGGCAAGAGACTTGATAGAGTCGCACGGAACGCCACCCGTCAAGGTCGAATAAGAGTAAGTGCGACCAGTCGAACCCAGCCTCAGAATACCCCTGGAGGCCGTTCCTATCCACAAAGAACCATCCCGGGGACTGGTTATCGAAATTGTTACCTCTTCTGAATTTGTAACATTCTCATCAGTCGCGGCTTCCTGGGAAAACGCGGCAGCGGCGGAAAAGAGAAGAGCGGAGACACCCGCGAAAAAGGCAAAAACCCTACTCATTTACAGAAACCTTGACGAAGCGAAGGCCGCTCATTCCATGAGCAAGGAAGCGGCCCCATATCCTTCCCCCGGAAAGTTCAGCAAGACGGGACTCCCGGACAGAGTCGTCGATGCCCTTGTCGTCCATGACGCTTAAAACCTGCTGGAGGTCTTCGCCGGAGAAAAGCTCGGATGCCGCAGCGCGCAGTCCCTCCCAGTTTTCTTCACAACAGCGCACGGTTATCCTGTCTGCGGAAATCCCGAGACCGACGAGTTTGTCTTTCACCGCAGCGGCCCTCCGTCGGGCCAGGACCTTGTTCCATGAAGGCTTGCCCTCGGGGGATGAATACGCATCGAGGACGATCTTGTCTTCCGGCGAAAGCCCGGCGGCAAGGTCGGAAAGATACTTCAGCTGGAAGGCATTGTCGAGAACAGATTCAGAAAACTCCGTCGATCCGACAGCGAACTTTATCAACGGTAGAATGCGTCTGGGAGTCCCGGGCTCGGGAGCAGGAGAGACCTGCGTATCTGCGGCCGAAAGCACGGAGATCTCCGTACGGCGGATTCTCGTGAAGCAGTTCCAAAGCAAATCATCCCACGCTACCCCTCCCCAAAGGTCCTGGAGGCGGGTTTCGAGATCGGATTTGCCGCTGGATAGAAGTTCAAGCGCTTCTGATTTCCACTGCACGTCGGCGCCGAGGCACCTGACATAATTCTTGACGGACGCCCAGTCCTCGGGGACGTTGACGATTTCAATCATATCGTCGCTGATGCCAGGAAGATTTTCTTTGATCCAGGCGACCAGCGAGGCCGTGCGCCGCTCGGTGAGTTTCGTGTTCCAGGAAAGGGTCCCTTCAGGAGAAGAGTAGGTCGCGATGCGGATGCGACCGGCCTGCTGCCCGGAATCAGCGACAAAGGAAGACAGGGAAGAGAGGACCGCAGCATTGCGCGGGTCGGAATCGAGGGAAGACTTCCCGGCCCTCCAGTTCAGGGATCCGTTCCATCCGGACTGCGCGGACGCGCCGGAGATACCGGCCGTAAGGAGGGCCAGGACCAGGGCGACGACAGTGCGGATACTCTTCATCTTCAGTTACTGAAACATCCAAAGGTAATCAATTCCTTTCAAAAATGCAAGCCTCCATAGCCGCATCGAAAACTTTGTCGATTGAGAGGTAGAGATGGTAGAACGCATCGTCGCCGAGTTTGGAGTAGCGGCCGACGAGGGCGCGGACAGAAGTCAGCATGTAGTCTTTCTCCGACTTCCATTCCGCCTGCGAGGATGGACGGAGACCGTCCTTCGAAGCGGCGAACGCAAGGAAATGCTTCTCGAGACCCGCCGAATCCAGATAACGGGTAAGGGCGGGATAATCCGAGATGGCCTGGAGTTCGGCCTTGTGGTTGTCGAACCATGCCGAGGCAAAACGCATCGCAGTGGCCTTGCGGTTGCAGTCGATATAGAAACGGGACACCTTGGTGGTGTCTATGGGCACGAAGATATCGGGCACAATGCCTCCTCCGCCATATACGACGCGGCCGCTGACGGTATGGTACTCGTGGCTGCGGTCGACCTTGATGCTGTCAGCCTCGACCATCTCCCCGTCCTGGTAGCGCTTGAGGATGTCGTAGGCATAGTCATCAGCGTACGGTTTCTGGATGCAGCGGCCTGAAGGAGTGTAGAAACGGGCCACCGTAATCCTGACGCCGCTGCCGTCGGTGAAGTAAACCGGCTCCTGCACGAGGCCCTTGCCGAAGGAACGCCGGCCGATGATAATCCCCCTGTCGTTGTCCTGGATAGCCCCGGCGAATATCTCGCTGGACGAGGCCGAGCCGTCGTCGATCAGGACCTTGAGCCGGATATCCTTGAACAGCCCGTTGCCGTCTGCCTTGTATTCCTCCCGCGCGCGCTTGCGCCCTTCGAGATATACTATTCGCGAACCCTTATTGAGGAAAAGGTTGCACATGTTGAGCGCCTGGTCGAAGAATCCGCCGCTGTTACCCCTGAGATCCACCATGAGTTCCTTCATCCCCTGGGCGGCAAGCTTCAGGCCGGCCGTCGCGAACTCCTTGTACGTGGTCCGCGAGAACTTGGAAACGCGGATGTACGCGACGCTGTCGCTGACCATGAACGCCGCGTCCACGCTGTGCGTGGGGATCTTCCCGCGCGTGATTTCGAAAGGTATCGTGTCCCCTTCCCGGAATACGGTGATAAGGACCTTCGTGCCGGCTGGGCCTTTCATACGGCGGACCATGCTGTCCTGCGGGAACTTCACGCCGGCGATTACGGTGGAGTCGACCTTGAGGATGCGGTCTCCCGGCTGAAGGCCTATCTTCTCGGACGGCCCCCCGGGAATGACTTCCAGCACGATGGCCGTGTCATTGGGGACATTGAACTGGATGCCTATCCCCTCGAACTGTCCGGAAAGGTCGGTCTCCGCCTCTTCAAGCACTGCCGGAGGCATATAGACCGAATGCGGGTCAAGCTTGGTCAGAGCCGCCTTCACGGCCGCTTCCGTGACTCCCTCATAGTCTATTGAATCTACGTAATTGGCATCCACATAGTCCAGGATAAGGTTTACCTTCTTCCAGTCAGTCCCCCCGGCCTTCAACGGCTTGCGGGAAGACATCTTGTCGAAGGTCAGGACCAGCAAAGCCCCGACGAGTACCCCCAGCAGGGCTATGGCTACCGGATAGATCTTCTTCATTCGGGAATCTCCACTTTCTCCACCTCTACTCCTGCCTTGCGCAGAAGGTCTATGCCGTCGGTCAGGCGGTATTCGTCACTGTAGACCACCCTCTTGATGCCTGACTGTATGATGAGCTTGGAGCATTCCATGCACGGGGATGCGGTCACGTAGAGCGTCGCCCCCTGGCTGCTGTTGCCGGACTGGGCAACTTTGGTGATGGCATTGGCCTCGGCATGAAGGACATAGGGCTTGGTGACCCCGTTCTCGTCCTCACACACGTTCTCGAACCCGGCCGGAGTCCCGTTGTAGCCGTCGGAGATGATCATCCTGTCCTTCACGAGCAGGGCGCCGACCTGACGGCGCTTGCAATAGGAATTCTTGGCCCACACAGCGGCCATTTCCAGGTATCTTTCGTCGAATTTGTTCATCTTAATTCCTTTGGTAGAGATATCTTTTGATACTGCGCTTGGGAGTCCTTTCGAAATCTTCGGGCATGAACTCTATCTTTCTGATCTGCGCATAGTTGGGCAGAAGCTTATTGATTTCGGGCAGGGCCTGGAGAATACGCTCCTGAATCTGCGCCGGCGCCAGCCCGTCCAGTTCTCCCTGATGGTAGTCGGGATAAATCAGGGCCGTCAGGGCGCCTTCGTCTTCTATCACCAGCGAATCCACGACATAGGTGACATTGTTGACCACGGCTTCCAGCTCCTCAGGATAGATGTTCTGGCCGGAAGGGCCGAGGATCATGCACTTGGAACGGCCACGGAGGAAAAGGAACCCGTCATCATCGATGATTCCCATGTCCCCTGTCTTGAGCCAGCCGTCCGCCGTGAATGCGGCGGCGGTCGCCTCCTCGTTCTTGTAATATCCCAGGAAGACGTTGTCTCCATGGACCTGGATCTCGCCCGGGATGTGCGCAGGATCCTCCGAGTCTATCCTTATCTTGCAGCACGGGATGGCCTGGCCGCATGAACCTTTCTTCGTCTTGTACCACTTCGCGTATGTGATGAGCGGCGCGCACTCGGTCATGCCGTACCCGACCGTGAAGGGGAAATGGATCTTGCGTAGGAACCCTTCCACTTCCGGATTGAAGGCGGCGCCGCCGAGGATAATCTCCTCGAAGCGGCCTCCGAAAGCGTCCATCAGGCCGTTGCGGAACTTCTTGTAGATGGCCTGGTTGAGAACGGGGATGCGCATGTAGGTCTTGTTCCTGTCCACGAGGGGCTTGACCTGCGACTTATATACCTTCTCGATAATGAGGGGGACGGCTATGATGATGTCCGGACGCACGTCCTTGAAGGCGTTCATTATGACCTTCGGGCTGGGGATACGCGTCAGGAAGTGCACATGGGCGCCGATGGTCATTTCGAAAAGGAACTCGAACATCATCCCGTACATGTGGGCCGACGGAAGCATCGCGACCACTTCGGATTCGCAGTTCATCTGCGGCTCGGCGGTCTCGCCGGCGACCTTGATATTGGCGTACAGCGCCCTGTACGGCAGCATCACGCCCTTGGAGAACCCCGATGTGCCGGAAGTGTAGTTGATCACCGCCAGCTCTTCGGGCTTGTCCTCGTAATAATCGATGTCCCCGGGCGAGAAGCCTTCCGGGAACCGGGTCGCGAAGGTATCCGGCAGGTTGGACCGCACGGCCTGGAGCTCGGGATTGCGGGAGTACAGGTACTTCAGCGTGTTCATCTGGACTATGACGTACAGTCCCGGCATCTCGGCCTCGGACAGGCCCTCCCAGATCACGTCGTCCACGAAAAGGACCTTAGCCTCGGAGTGGTTCACAAGATAGTGGATATTGCCCGGCTTGAATTCGTGCAGGATAGGCACGGGGACGGCACCGTAAGTCAGGGCCGCCAGGAAGCACACGGCCCAGTTCGCCTGGTTCCTCGAGCACAGGGCTACCTTGTCCCCCTTCTGCAGGCCGCATTCCTCAAAGTTGATGTGAAGATGCTTTATACGTTTCGCAACATCCTTGTAGCATAGGGTTACGCCCTGGTAATTTGAAAGCGCCTCCCTCTCCCAGTTCTCCCTGAAACTTTTCTCCAGAAGTTTGTTGACGGATTTGAATTCACTCATCTCATTTAGGTTTATACACATTCAAACGTATCCCGTGCCGGTATCCGGCAAGGATCGTCGTCTCCCCTCCCTTCCGTTCATACAGGATGAACCGGCTGGGGCGGGAAGGCCATTTCGACACATCTATATGTTCGGCGACGGAGGCAAAGGCCTCGACATCCGCCCCGCTGCCTATCACGAGCCAGCGGCCTATATTGGCAACGGTACCTTCGTCCTCAAGCGCGAAAGCCTGTCCGAAAAGCAGCCCTGAAAAGCCCTGGTGCTTGTTTACCGAAGGCCTGAAGGCCGTGGACGACTTCGCAGGGCGAACGAGCAGGACGCTCTTCCCCTCCCAGCGGACCACAGCAACCTCCTTTATGTCCAGCGACCGGGCCCACTCTTCGGGGTCGGTTCCGGCTGACTTCTTCAAGGCGGCGCGCGAAGCATTGTACCGGGCAAGTTTTACAGAAGCGTCCAGATACCGCGTCCTGGCCTCGATGTATGCGGACATGTCCGGAATCTGACGCGCAAGGACGAAGGACGAAGATGCGGGAAGGACCGATGCAAGCCTGCTGTCCGAAGCCGGCTGGCCTTCGAGGAAGTTGGCAAACCAGACGTCGCTGTCCGTCCGGGACAGCAGGATGTCCGCAGAGCCGGCGCCCGGAAGATCGGTAAGGGAAACCGAGGTCCAGCGGGACAGCCCGCCCATGAACGACACGAGGTCGGAGCGCTTGAAATAGTCTTTCAGGCAATCGCGGCGGAGCCATTTCCCGGCCCCTCCGTTGTTCCAGAACAACAGCGCGGGGCCCGCCGGGGTTTCCGACAGGGCCTGGCTGAAACCTTCGGTGTCGAGGATGGATGCGCCCGTCTCAAGGTGCCTCAGCGCGGACTCGACCACGCTGACGGAACGGCTGAGGAGCAGCAGCCCCCGGCCGGAAGGCCCCTCGGCCATGTAATTGGCACATATCCCTTTCGCGGCGGCATCGGCGCATATGGCCCGGACCGCAGCGGATGTGTCCCTCGGAGAGGACAGGGCCACGAGCGGGAGCACGGCGCCGTTGTAGCACCAGGCCACCACGCAGCGGGCATGCGACAGACGGCCATCAAGACAGCGCCTGAGGACGTCGGTGGAATCGAATGCCACGGCGAGCGCATCTGAACAGCGCTCGAAGCACATGACGGCCGCGGCATCGCTCGGGATCGCCTTGAGCAGTTCCATGCCGCGGGGGAGGCTCTGGGCGGAAGGGACCTCCTCCCGGGGGGCGGCCGCTTTCGATGACCTGCGGCTGCCGCACGAAAACAGCAGCATCAGGACAACTGCAAGGATCAGGATATTCCGTACACAATTCCGCATCATCGGCACTTTACCTAATGGAGGCCCTCCTGCCTGTATTCGGAAGGCGTGAGGGCGAATCTCTGCTTGAAACTGCGTCCGAAAGACAGGGACGAGGTGAAGCCCGAACTCGAAGCCACGTCGGAGATGCTTCTGGACTCATCTTTCAGAAGAAGCTTGCATGCAAAGTCCAGCCTGAGGTCGTTGACGAATGCGGCGAAGGTCGTCCCGGCGGAAGAGAAGGCCTTGCCTATCTGGTTGTATGAAACTCCGAAACGTTCATTGAGCGTGTGCCTGCCGAAAGAAGGATCCAGATAAAGCCTCTGATTGCGTATGGCGCCTGTCAGGAAACGATACATGGCCGGGGCGTCCATCTTCGAGATGGAGGCACGGGAGACCATGTAATCAGTCGGTTTCTTTTCTTTCTCAAGACGCTCCTTATAGTTCAGGACCTCCGCTATCTGGCGGGAAATCGCCTTGTTCTTGCTGCGCACCTCACCCCTTTGCCAGAGCAGAAGCACCAGGAACGCGACCATGGACAGTATCACGAATATCAGGATCGTAATCACCCTGTTCCTGAGAGTCAGCCTGGACTCGACCGCCGCCCGTGCGGTTTCTTCTTCGCGCAAGCGATACTGGACTGCATATTGCCCTGCTTCCGCTCGGGATTTTTCATCCATAAGCTTGCTTGTCAGGTTCATATATCGCTCCATGTAGGCGAAGCTCTCTTCATAGCGGCCGCGGCTGCGGGCAATCACTGAACGCATCCTCAGGGACTCTCCGTAATTGTGATGGAGCGTATCAGCCTGCCATGCTTCACAGAAGTCGTCAAGCGTCTCGAGCACCTTGTCGTAGAGCCCCATCTCAAAATATGCGGACGTGATGACTCTCCTCCTGGAAAGGATGGAACTGTTTTTTGTGGACTCGAACGCCGCAGCCCATTTCTCCGCCTCATCATACTTCCAGGCCTTCGCGTTTCCGAGGGCAAGGAAAGAATAGGCGGAAGCCTTGCGGAAATCTATGTACTGCGCCCTCTCTTCGCTGGGCTCCTCTGAAAAACGGCCGGGATTCGCCTCGTAATCTTCTATTGCCTTGAGCATCTTGCCGGCGCAATCGATTATACGGTCGGCAACGCCTTCTTCCACATAGTAGTAAATCAGGGACTGCTCCCCGAGGAAGAACGCTTCCAGCCCCTCGCGGGACGCTACGGGATCCAGGTCCGCAAGGGCCTCCTCGATCTGGGCGATGCCTTCCTCGGCCTGGCCCAGTTTAGTCTTGATGTTGCCCTCCTCGATCTGCATCCTGGAACATTTGACCGAATTGCCGATGCGGTGGTAATAGACGGAAAGTTCGCCGGCTATACGGGACTGCTCCGCGAGATTGCCCTTCATGCGGTAATACGAGAGCATTAGGGAAAGCACGTTCTCCCTCCCCTCCTCGGAAAGGAAACCGCTGCGAAGCGAAGGTTCGAGCAGGATAATAAGCGAATCCTGACGGCTTTCATCCACAAGATAGACGCATCCGCGCAGGAACAGCGCCCGTTCCGCGCTGATGTTCCCCTCGAGGGCCGCAGAATCGATGAGTTCGAGCGCCCGGTCAGGATCCTCGATATAATTGCCCATCGCCATAGCCTCGGTATGCACACCGGAAAGCGGGACCTGGCCGTAACCGGAATCCGGCTTCTTGCCGCAGGAAACTGCAGCAAACAGGGCCAGGGCGGTCAGTACACGGCTAAAAGACGGTATGGTAAACATACGAGGGTCTCGTTTCTTGAAAGACAAGTACAGTCTTACAAATATAGGGAAAATCTTCTTTAATGCCAACAAAAGTAAGTTTTGACATTTCTGTTGAATATTAGTAATTTTGCTGATGGATATGAGAAAAGTCACAGATAACGGACAGAAAAAAGAGCCCGGCCGCAGCGAAAAGGAAACGGCATGGCTGACAGCAATCGGAATACAGGCCGCCGACGGACTCAGGACATCGGATTATCTTTGGCAACTTTCGCAGAAACACATAGACGGAAAGATAAGTTTCGAAGAGGCGGCCGGACAGTTGAATGATTACTATTCCGAAAAAAACGCCCACGACGCCGGAGATCCGGAAAAAGAGGAGGCCGACAAGACGGCAGTAAATATCACAAGACTCCTCATGTCAGATGCGTTCAGTTTCAGCGCAGCGGGTCTGGGTTCATTGCACAGGAGAATATTCGACGGTGTGTATGAAAACGCCGGAGTGCCCAGGGATTTCGAACTGTCGAAAAGAGAATGGGTGCTGGGAGGCGATATCATCGGCTACATGAAACTGGAGACGCTGCCCGGCGCTCTGGAAGAATGCATCGAGAAGGAAAGAAAATATAAATACGACCTCTCTTCATCAGATGCACTTATAGAACATATGGCCGCCTTCATATCGAAAATCTGGCAGATATGTCCCTTCGGGGAAGGGAATACCCGCTTCACGGCCGTATTTACCCTACTGTACCTACGCTACCTGGGGATTAGTTACAAAATCGATACTTTCAAAAATGATTCATGGTATTTCCACAATGCCCTCGTGAGGGCAAATTACAGGAATATCGAGAAGAATATCGACTACGAGCCCATATATCTGGAACGCTTTTTCAGGAATCTGCTGCTGTCCGAGCAATGGGACCTCCGGAACCGGTACGTCCATGTCCGTCCCGCCGCCGAGTGGAGCACCCAATCAAAGCTGAGCGACGAGGTAAGCGCAGGACAAGTAGAAGTAAAGAAAGATGTAAGAAAAGTAGATGAAAAGGGCAAGGAGCAAACAAGTATAGAGAAAGCAAGCAGCAAGGCAAAGCATAAAAAGGCCAAAATCAAGCCGGCCTTACCAGCTGAAACAGAGGAAAATAGCCCGAAGCCAGATAAAAAGGTAGACGATGCCAACATTCTTTTCCTCGCAGTCGCAATCGGGGATGAATTCTTATCCGTAAAGGAGATCATGGAGCGCCTGCACCTGAAAGGGCGGGATAATTTCCTTAAATTATACCTGACGCCAGCCTTGGATGCCGGCATTTTAGCCCAGCTTTACCCCAAATCGCCCCGACACCCCCGCCAGAAATACCTCCTGACGCAAAAAGGATTGGATTTCCTAAGAAAAATAAGCCCGGAAATGAAGGGTAGAATTGAGCGTCATCTCGCAAAACCAAAAGCCTAGGCGGCGCGTTTTAAATTTGAAACACGCTGATATGGTTTTTGTTACACGCGCCTCGAATAGCCTTATTTTCAATAGCTTAACTTAGGCCGCAGGTATCAGCAACCGATGCAAAAAAGGCAGTTTCCCGAGCTTTGAAACAACTTAGTTTCGTGTGAGGGCCGGATGCCGCTAGATCTTCTCCAGCCAGGCCCTGGGCACCCTGGCCCGTGTGAACAGACAGTTCAGAAGCCCGACCACGACGTAGAATCTTCCCTGTATTTCGAGCAGATAACCTTCCACCCCCTTGAGGACTCCTTCTGTCACGCGAACCTTCTCACCTACCGACAGGGGCTTGCCCACGAGACCGCCTTCCTCGATCGATGCCTCCAGCACACGGCGAAAATCATCCATGCATTTATCGGCCACGAACATAAGCTGATGAGTAGCGCAATCGTTGACAAGACTGGCTTTCACCCCGCAGAAATGGACCAGGTCCAATACTTCAGATTTTGTAGCATGCATGAATACAAAGCTGCTCAGAAGGGGCTCCTCAACCATCGCGCTGCCACGGCTGGAACGCCGCATCCTGGTCGGGATAAAACTCTCCACGCCAAGCTGCGAAAGCCGGTTCCTTACTCCCAGCTCCGCGCCATGACGCGTCTTTGCCACGAACCAATATGCTTTCTGTTCCGCCATCGGCCGATACGCTAAAATTTCTTTCCGGTGACTATGCTCAGGAAAGTGAGCCCGAGCACCTTCACGTCAAACCAGACGGTATGGTTTCTCAGATAGTACAGATCCAGGTCCAGCCTGGTGAGCATCTTGTCCATCGTGTCGGTGTAGCCGTTGTACAACGTCGCATAACTTGTGACACCGGGGCGGATCTGGAACAAATAGTCGTATCTGGGATTGTAGTGTTTTATCTGGTCAATGAAAAACTGCCTTTCAGGCCTGTAACCGATAAACGACATGTCCCCCTTGAGGACATTCCAAAGTTGGGGCAGCTCATCAAGATGGTGAGCCCTGAGAAAACTGCCCACCCGGGTGAGACGGGGATCCTCCTCGCCGGAATAAAGGGCGGGAGTGCCGGAAGCCTCGGCGTCGGTCCGCATCGATCGGAATTTATAAATATTGAACGGCCGGCCGCCACGTCCGATACGTTCCTGCACAAAGAGGACAGGACCGCCGTCTTCCCGCTTGATGAAAAAGGCGCAAAGCGCTATGACAGGAGAGAAGACGAGCAGCAGGAGACTGGAAAGGCCAATATCGAAGCCACGCTTGACGACGTGCCCCAGAAACGACATCCCGTCGCGCTGCTGAACGCTGTCATGCTCCTCCCTCACGTCGACTGATCCCGCGGCGGAATCGTTCCTTTCCATCATGGTCCGTGGGAAGAAAACCCCGTCCACACCGCCGAAGCGCCACTGCAGATTCTCGAGGTCCGAGTCGGTTCTGCAGAAATACACCACATAATCCCTTATGACGCGGCCATTCATCTCCGGCCTCCTTGAGAGCAGGCCGATAACGTCGTAGCCTTCCTTTTCCAGTTCCGAGGCCAAATCCAGCGCGGCCTGATCCGTACCAGCCACAAGCGCCGTCTTGCGGGACGCCATCTGCGTGGGATTAGGGCCGTGGCCGGACAGGAGCCGTGATGCCACCCTCAGATACGAAAGGGCGCCCCCGGTCAGGATAAAGTCCAGAAGGAGGATAAGCGCGTACTGAAGCGTCTGCGGGAGACGCACCAGCCCGACGACCAGCGTCAGGACAAGGACGGCTTCCTTGATGAGTATGGCGGCCATGACCCTGGCTATTGACCTCACGGTAGCATACTTGACCACATCCCGGCTGCATCCGGAAATCAGGACTCCGGGAACGGTACCCACGGCAGCAGCGGCCAACCACTTGAGCACAAGTATCGTAAACCCGGGAATAGGCTCCGATATCCATCGGATCACGAGTATGGAAACAAGGGAAGCCCCCAGCGACAAGAGGATGTCGTGGAAAAGAGAAAAAGAAATGAAATTGCGCCTTTTCATATAATAATTCGTAAATATAACATTTTTGTCGGTTTAATCAGATTATTATTCCGAAAAAACGCATCCAAACGGGCTGATTCCGGTGTTTTCCCGGCAATTGCTTGCATAAATTCTAAAGAAAATGTAACTTTGCGCCTTTATGGAAAACATTTCCATAAGCGCCTGTCCTGGGATGCAGAAGACAGTCCCAGCGGCGGAGCCGTATTTGAATAATAAAAGAAAACGAACATAATGAAAAAACTTGCCGGCGTAACGCTTGCTATCCTGCTGTCTTTTACCTTTGCTTCCGCCCAGCCCGTGAAGCATATCCACGAAGGCCGTTTTTATGTGGGTCTGCAGACAGGCCCGATGCTTAACATCTATGAAAACTACTTCTCCTACAAGGAGAACGGGAAGGCTTCAGGCCTTATCACCCTCCAGGCCGGCCTTGTGGGCGGGTACGATGTCAACGACATATTCGGCCTGCGGCTGAGCGCCTCTTACGCAAGGAACGCCGGCGCCTGCAACACCAAGGACACATCGGCCCACGGCTTCTATCCCTACAACTTCAGCAGCGTGAATGTCTTCGCCGACGCCATCCTGGACCTGTACGGCCTGTCGGACCTCGCCACTTTCCTGCGGGTGAAACTATACGGCGGCATGGGCTTCGGACATTCCTTCAACATGTCGGATTCCAAACACCCCTGGCAGGATGTGAGCGATCCCAATACGGTATTCGGATTCCGTCTCGGCGGAATTGTCGAGTATAATCTCAACGACCACATCGGCATATTCGGCGATCTCTGCGGCGAAGCATACTCGGACAAATACAACGGCCTCATGCCCAGCGCCGAAGAGCAGAACAGCAACTATGAAGGTTACGCCGGCTTCCCGCTGGATCTCCGCGGATTGATTTCATTTGGAGTATTGTACAGGTTTTGAATAGATGAAGAAGATTGCACTGATCGTTGCCGCTCTTTTCTCGCTAAGCATAGCGGCACATGCCCAGAAAGAAACTGAAGGCGAAAGCAGGTGGTTCGTAGGCGGCGGCTTCGGATTGAATTTCGGCTTCGACGGCCAGCGCTATACCGACCGTTCCACCTCGCACAATGGCGCCGGCATCGCGGATGACATCTACTTCGGTTACTGGTTCAGCGAATGGGGCGGGTTCCGGGCCGGCCTCCAGGGTCTTTCCATTTCCGACAAATTCACGGACTTCGGCTATAAGAGGTACGAGTATGTCCATGGCGACATGCTCATCCGTGCCCACCGCAACATTATCCCCTACCTCCACCTCGGATGGGCAAGGATAGACAACGTCGCCCTGGGCGGAGGCGCAGGTATTGCATTCCCCCTCTACATAACCAGGAGGGTGGCCATTGTCCCGGACATCAAGACCACCACCTACAGCAGCCGCATCTATCAGAATTCCAAGAGCTTCCCCGCCCTGACCGTCAGTGCGACCCTGGGCATCAGCGTCAACCTCGGCAAGCCGTCGAGAAAGCCCGCTACCGTAATCGTACAGCCCCAGCCCGTGACGGTGGTGGTCCCGGAAGTGCACCGCGAGATCGTCCGCGACACGGTTATCGTAAACAAAATCCCCCGCAATTCCTCTTCCGGCAACGAAGAAACTCCCGCCTCCTCATCTACGGCAAGGACCGGCAATCATGACACCGACCATCCGGTGATTTCGACCATCAGCGCGGAAGCTCTCTTCGACAGCAACAGCGACATCGTGCGCGCCGATGCGAAGGAGACGCTCATGGACGTCGTGAACTGGATGAAGGACAACCCCGGCAAGCGCATCATCGTGGAAGGCCACACCGACAGCGTGGGCGGCAGGGAATTCAACCTGAATTTGTCGCTGCGCCGCGCCCAGAGCGTGAAGAACTTCCTCGTGAGCAACGGCACCCGCGCTTCGCTCGTCAGCATAGACGGGTATGGTTATTCCCGCCCGGTCGCCTCGAACGAGACGCCGGAAGGCCGCCAGCGCAACCGCCGCGTCGAGGTGAGGCAGTGGTAAGTATGAACCTTCAGGACTGCAAGACCATCCAGTTGCCGGTTATTCCGGACGAAAGGGGAAATCTCTCTTTCATAGAAGAATGCAACCACATCCCCTTCCGGATCAGGCGGACTTACTGGTTATACGACGTGCCGGGAGGTGAACGCCGGGCAGGCTATGCGCTCCGGGCAACCGACGACTTCGTGGTGGCGATGTCCGGCAGTTTCGACGTCCTGCTGAGCGACGGGACTCTCGAAAAGACCGTCCACTTGAACCGCTCGTACGAAGGGCTGTACATACCCCGTGGGATTTGGCGCGAGTTCAGGAATTTTTCCACCAATTCCCTTGCCATGGTTCTGTCGTCGGAACATTACGACGCGGCGCAGTATGTCCGCGGCAAAGATGAATTGCAAGCACTGAAGGCCGATGGCAAGATTTAGCGTAAACGACTGCCCGATAATCGACCTCGGCAAACACACGGGCAAGCGAAGGGGCGACATCACCGTGGTGGAGAACGACGGCACGCTCCCCTTCGACGTAAAGAGGGTTTTCTACCTGTATGACGTTCCGGGCGGCTCCTATCGCGGCGCCCACGCCCATATCGGGCAGTACCAGTTCATCATCGCCGCCAGCGGCTCTTTCCAGGTCACCCTGGACGACGGCATGATCAAAAGGACCTTTTTCCTGAACCGCCCCAACAAGGGTCTCCTGGTATATCCCGGACTGTGGAGCTACCTGGACGATTTTTCGTCCGGGGCAATAGGCATGGTGCTGACCTCCGACAAGTACACCGCGGATGATTATATCCGTGACTATCAGGAATTCCTGGATTTTCGAAATCATCTGAAATAAATGGCTTTCATCCATCCCCTGGCAGACTGCAAGTCTTCCTCCGTCGGTGAGGACACCAATATCTGGCAGTTCTGCGTAATCTTCAAGGATGCCGTCATCGGCCGCAACTGCAATATCTGCGCTGGTGTGCTGGTCGAAAACGACGTGCGCATCGGCGACAACGTGACCGTGAAATCCGGGGTCCAGCTCTGGGACGGCGTCCAGATCGAGGACAACGTCTTCATCGGCCCGAACGTGACTTTCACCAACAATCTCTTCCCCCGCTCCAAGGTTTATAAGACCCCTGAACGCACTCTGGTCAAGAAGGGGGCCTCGATAGGCGCCAACGCGACGATCCTGGCAGGAATAACGATAGGAGAAGACGCGATGGTCGGGGCCGGCTCCGTGGTGACCAGGAGCATCCCCGCCGGGGAAGTCTGGTGCGGCAATCCCGCGCAATTCGTAAAAAAGGCAGACCGGTGATTCCAATCCTGTCACTGAAAGAGGTCACGGCCCTCCACGGAGAAGAAATCCAGGAGGCCGTGGCGAAAGTCGTTGAAGGCGGCTGGTATCTGCAGGGAGAGAAGAACGCGCTGTTCGAGCGGCACTATGCCGATTACATCGGGACTGAGCACTGCGTGGGCTGCGCAAACGGCCTGGATGCACTGATCCTGATATTCCGCGCCTATATCGAGCTCGGGGCGATGAAGCCGGGCGACGAAGTCATCGTGCCCGCGAACACATACATAGCCACAATCCTGGCAATTACGGAAAACGGGCTCAAGCCGGTTCTGGTCGAGCCCCGTCCGGACACGCTCGAGATCGACGACGGGCTCATCGAAAAAGCCCTCACGGACAAGACCAGGGCCATCGCCATCGTCCACCTGTACGGCCGCAACGCCTACAGCGAAAGGATTGCAGGGATATGTCGGAAATACGGCCTCAAGCTGGTGGAAGACAATGCCCAGGCGCACGGTTGCCGCGTACCTGACGGCAGGAGGACCGGCAGCGCCGGCGATGCCGCAGGGCATAGCTTCTACCCCGGCAAGAACCTCGGCGCCCTGGGCGACGGCGGCGCAGTGACCACCGGCGATCCGGAACTCGCCGAGGCCGTAAGGACGCTTGCAAACTACGGCAGCCAGAAGAAATACGTCTTCAAATATACCGGACGGAACAGCCGCCTGGACGAGATCCAGGCCGCGGTCCTGGATGTAAAACTGAAGTACCTCGACGCCGAGAACGCCCACCGCAGGGCGATAGCCGGCTACTATTACTCCAATATTGACAACCCTCTCGTGTATCTGCCTGAAAGGCTTCCCGACGCACAGAACGTGTATCATCTTTCCCCGGTGCTCAGCCCCCGGAGGGATGCGCTCCAGGCCTGGCTCAAGGATAACGGCGTGGGCACGCTCATCCACTACCCCATTCCTCCCCATAGGCAGGAATGCTACAGGGAGTTTGCGGGCCTGAGCCTTCCCGTCACGGAAAAGATCGCCGCGGAAGAACTGAGCATCCCCATCGGCCCCTGCATCACGGAGGAAGAAGCGGCCCGGGTGGTGGAAGTCATCAACGCGTTCAGAGGATAAAAAGAGGATGAAGGCCATACAGGAAATCTCTTCCCTGCGCTTTATTTTCATAATCGCCATATTCCTCCACCATACCATTGCGTATACCGGTGGCGGGTATCTCGGCGTCGAATTCTTCTTCATCCTTGGAGGATTCGTCATGACGCTCGGCTACAAGGACAAGGTGCAGGAGAGCTATTTCTCGTACAAGTCGTTCATATTCAAGCGTGCAGCAAAATACTATCCGCTTCACTGGCTCTGTCTTGCCGCCATCCTGGTACTGCTGCTGCTCACGGGTGGATTCGGAAAGGACAAGCTCGGCACCCTCATGTTGAATGCCGCCCTGCTGCAGAGCTGGGTCCCGGCCAAGCCCGTATATTTTTCCTTCAACGCCCCGTCGTGGTACCTTTCGGACATGCTGTTCCTGGTGGCCATGTTCCCGCTGCTGATAAAAGGGATTACGGCGATGCTGAAGTCAAAACTATGGACAGCCGTATTTTTGATCGCGCTTTTCTCGGCTTATTTCGCACTGTTCACTACGCTTGAAGAAGAGCACCGGCATTTCTGGCTGTACATCAATCCGCTTGTACGCCTGATGGACTATATCCTCGGTATCCTGTCGGCATTTATGTTCCTGTCATTGAAGGGGAAGGATATCCGGCCCTCATCGGCCGTATCCCTGAAGATCCTCATGTACGGAATCCTCTGCCTGCTGATATTCATGTCCGTCGTGCTCCCGACCCGCTATCTGATGTGCTCGCCCGTCTTTGCGCCCCTGATCTGCGCGCTGCTGGTCCTGGTGTCCCATGAGCCCGTAGGCGGCAGGAGCATCTTTTCCTGGAAGCCGCTGGTTTTCCTCGGAGGTTTCAGTTTCGAGATCTACATGATACACGGGGTCTGCCTGCGTTATTTCGACTTCATCAAGAACAATTATACCGAAGTGGACGACAAGTTGCTGTATGTGCCCGTCTACCTCGTCCTGACCCTGCTTCTCGCCATTGCGTGCAGGAAACTTTTCGTCATACCGGTAAGCCGTTATCTAAGCGATGGAGCACGCTGAATATCCCCTTGCCACGCTGGTCGTACTCTTCTACAAGCACGAAAAGTTTGTGGAAGACACCGTTGCAGGCGCCTTGTCGCAGACCTATCCCAACCTGGAGATCATCTTTTCCGACGACAATTCCCCGGACGGCACCTTCGAAGTCCTGGAAAAGGCGGTCGAAAGGTATGACGGGCCGCACAGGATCATCTTGAACAGGAACGGGAAGAACATGGGGCTGGTGCCTCATGTGAACAAGCTCCTTTTCGAGATGTCCCACGGGGAATTCTTGTTCCTGAACGGCGGCGACGACGTCTCCCTGCCGGAAAGGGTGGCCACGCAGATGGATTATTTTCTATCGGACCCTTCCGTGACCGCCGTGACCGGATCTTACATCAGCATCGACAAGGACGGGAACGAAACCGGAAGCGGGATCCTGGACTCGGACTCCCTCCTCCGCATTGACGACAGGCGATTCCTGGAATCATCCTCATTCATGACGGGAGGAGTTGCCCTCGCATTAAGGAGATCGGTTCTGGACAGGTTCGGAAGACTGCGCGACGACTGCCAGACGGAAGACAGCGTATTGCGCTTCCGTTCACTTCTGCTGGGCCCGGTGCTGAAGAGCTCTAAACTACTGCTCAAATATCGCGTACACGACAGCAACATCAGCCGGGATATCCGCAATTTCGACACCCGGAAGATAGCCGCCCAGTACACGGCCGACCTGGCCGCCGCAAAGGATTCGATATCACCGGATCTCTACAAGAAACTGGCCGGAAAGATAAGGCACTATACCAGAATACGCCTGCTGCAGGAGAGGCAGGCCGGGGCGCCCGGCTTCCTGCGGCCGGTTTATGAACTCCGGCACAAGGTCCTGCGCCTTGTCCATATCCTTTCGTCCCGTTAGCCGACATGCCCACGGCCAACAACATACGCATCGCTAAAAATACGATGTACATGTACTTGAGAATGTTCGTCATTCTTCTGGTATCGCTTTATACCACAAGGATAGTCTTCAACGTTCTCGGAGTGCAGGACTACGGCATCTACAACGTCGTGGGCGGGATAATCGTATTCTTCAGCTTCATCAACAACAGCCTTACAGGAGCGACACAGCGCTACATAACGGCCGAACTGGCCGAGGGGAATCCGGACTCGCAGCGGGAGGTGTTCTCGACGGCGATGGTATCCCACCTGCTTATCGGCCTGGTCATAGTGCTCCTTGGAGAAACCCTCGGCCTGTGGTTCCTGAATTCGGTAATGAATATCCCCGGGGAGCGGATGTTTGCTGCAAATGTCGTGTACCAGCTGTCCATCTTCTCCACCTTCCTCTCGATACTGCAGGCGCCTTTCAACGCTACCATCATAGCCCATGAAAAGATGTCGGTGTATGCATGGTTCTCCATTTTCGACGTGCTTTCCAAGCTTGCCGTGGCATTTCTCATCCGGGCCGTCAGCGGGGACAAACTGATTATCTACGCCCTCCTCATAGCCTCCACAGGGGTCTTGAACATCCTTATCTACCGCATTTATTGCTACCGCACGTTCGGCATGTGCCGGTTCAAGAAACCGACAAACCGCAAGAACTTCAAGGGCCTGTTCTCCTATACCGGCTGGGCTTTGTTCGGATCGGCCGCCTATGTGGGCACCAACCAGGGGGTGACGATGCTGGTAAACTATTACAACGGCGTGGTCGTAAACGCCGCCATGGGTGTGAGCAACCAGATAGTCTCCGTCGTCAGCCAGTTCGTCTCGAACTTCCAGGCCGCCCTCAGGCCGCAGATAGTGAAGTACTACGTCACGGGGAACTCTTTCGAACTGTCGAAGCTTACCATACGGGCTTCCCGCCTGTCGGCCTACCTGATCCTGGTCCTGCTCGTGCCCATATGTTTCGAAATCGAGGATTTCCTTGGGATCTGGCTGGGAGATTATCCGCAGTATGCCGTGGAATTCTGCCTCCTGACGCTCTTCTGCATCTATTTCGAGAGCATCTGCAATCCGCTGATCACCCTGATAACCTCCGACAGGGACATCAGGAAGTACCAGATCACCGTATCGGTCATTTATTCCACCAATCTTATCTTCTGCTGGATAGCCTTGTCCATGGACTTCGTCCCGTATATGGTCATCGCCGTCCGCCTTGTCATCGACCTGGTCCTCATGCTGTCCAGGCTCCTGCTGATGCGGAACAAATGGTACGGCTTCCCGATCGTGGAATGGGTAAGGAAGGCCGTGCTGAAGCCCCTTCTCGTAATGGCCATCCCCGCAGGCCTGACTTTCCTCGTACGGATGATACCGGTGGATTCCGTATGGATCAGGTTGTTCCTGTTCTCGGGAATCGCATTTGCCGCGAGCGTCACGTGCGTTTATCTGCTGCTGCTCGAGGAAGGTGAAAAGGCCTTCCTGCATGACCGGCTCTCCCGCCTCAAAACCCGCTGACACCCATGGAAAAGCATATCATACTTACCATCAAGCGCCTGGTCTATGACATCCTGTCCCTGTTCAGGTGCAACAAGATCTTTGTCTATGCCTATGTCCGCAGGCAGGGACTGGGCTACGCCAGGAACAACTGGGGCGACGACATCAATATCGGCATGCTGGAGGAAATCTCCGACTTGAAAGTGCTGGTCATGAACCGTTCCCGGGTATTCACCCATCTCCCGGTCAGAACCTACAGTTGTATCGGCTCCATCCTGGGCGAGTGCTTCGGGAAAAACCTGGAAATATGGGGCAGCGGATTCCGCTCCGAAAAGAGCCGCATCCATGTCCTGCCCCGTAAAGTCCACTCAGTCCGGGGCCCGCTTACGCGCCAGTCCCTGATCCGGCAGGGAATCGACTGCCCGGAAGTTTACGGGGACCCGGCGCTTCTCGTATCGAAGTACTACCAGCCCAAAACCGGCAGAAAATACAAATACGGCATCATCCCCCACTATGCCGATGAGAAGAACCCACTGGTCCGGGCCATCATATCCAGGCCGGACGTACTGGTGATAAGCATGGCGGATTACAAGCACTGGCACGACATTCCGGATGCCGTATGCTCCTGCGAAAAGATTGTCTCCAGCTCGCTCCACGGCCTTATCGTGGCCGACAGCTACGGCATCCCCAACATGTGGGTCCGCTTTTCGGACAACATAGCCGGGGGCAATTTCAAATATCTGGATTACTTCGCGTCAGTCGGCCGGGAGGTCCAGGCGCCGGTGCGCATCGGCAGCCGCGAAGATCTCGATTCCGCCCTGGAAGACGCTTCGCTATTCGGCATGGCGAAGAATATAGATTATGAGGCCATAATGAACGCCTGTCCGTTCAAGGAACATCTTAAAAGATGGAAGTAGCAGCTTCCCCTGAAATATCGGTGATCGTCGCGGCTTTCAATGCGGAAGGCAGCATCGCCCGCTGCATCGGGAGCATCCTGGCCCAGTCGTTCCGGGATTTCGAGCTGCTGATCCTGAATGACGGCAGCACCGACTCCACCCAGGATATCATCGACCGGTACGGGGACGGGCGGATACGGAGCTTCCGCCAGCAGAACATGGGGGTCGCCATGACGCGCCAGAAAGGCCTTGAAATGGCCCGGGGCCGGTTCTCGGTCTTTGTGGATTCGGACGACTGGATCGAGCCCGACATGCTTGAAGGGATGTACCGTGCGCAGCAGGCAACAGACGCCGACATGGTCATCTGCGATATTGTCGAAGATTTCGGCGACCGCAGCGTCTGCAAGAAGCAGGACCCCCTCACCCGGGACCCGCAGGCCATCCAGTGGAAAATGCTGAACGACCTTCACGCCGGCATGGTGAACAAGCTCATCCGGCACAGCCTGTACCGGCAGTACGGCATCGGTTTCCTGGACGGGGTCAACTGCTGCGAAGACCAGCTCCTGCTGATCCGCCTGCTGTCCCATCCGCTCAGGACTGCTTATGTGGGGAAGGCTTATTATCATTACGACAAATCCATAAACAAGGACTCCATCACCAACCGGTGGCATTCCAGGCCGGTCGACGAATGGCTCCTTCTTCTCGAAGCGCTGGAGCCCTGCATGCAGGGAGCCGACCATCAGAAGGCCTTCGACCGCTACGCGGCCGGGAGGATCTATGATTCAAGCTATGCGGGAAGAGAAGAGGAAGCCGCCTACCGGCTCATCTATTCCCGGTACAAGAGCCGCCTGGACCGCTCCGGCCTGCCGCTGAAGCAGAAAATGGTCTGCCGCCTGCGATATGCTGGACTGGGTTGGCTGATAAGGCTCCTCAGGCAAATCCGTCCATGACCATGAAAACGGTTCCCATACTTTTCACCTTCGACTCCGCGCTGGAAACGGCGGCCGGAGTTTGCATGACCTCACTGCTGGAAAGCGCCGGTCCGGACACTTTCTATGACATCTTCGTCCTCCACTCTCCCGCCTGCGATTTCTCCGGGAGCCGCCTGAACGAACTGCCGCAGCGATACGGGAACTGCCGTCTGACGTTCCGCAAGGTGGAAGGCGAGTTCGTCGGCGGTTACGAAGTCCGCGGCATCCCCGAGACCGCATACTACCGGCTTCTCTCCCCCGAGCTGATTCCCGAATACGACAAGTTGTTATACTCGGACGTGGACGTGGTCATACGCGAGGACCTGGGCCGGTTCTACGACCTGGACCTGGGCGACAACTATTTCGCCGGCGTGGACAACTGCTCCCGCCTCCGCCCTTCCTTCAGGAAATACATTTCCGAAAAGGCCGGACTGGACTGGCGGAAAGGCTACTATTACTCCGGCAACCTGATCATCAATTCCGCCCTCCTGCGCTCCGACGGCAAGCTGAAGGAGTTCCGCGAGCTTGGCAGGAACGCCTACCTGTACCAGGACATGGACATAATCAACATCTCCTGCAACGGCCGCATCCTTCCTCTCGGGCCCTCCTACTGCATGACCGTCCAGCTCTACGACCTCATCGTGGACAGGCGCCGTGAAATGGAAGAGATTTACGGGCATGATGAAATAGAGCGGGCCCTCAACTGCGGGATCGTCCATTACAACGGAGCTAAGCCATGGAAAGAGGCCTGTCCGAACATGGATATCTGGTGGAACTGCTACAGGCGCTCAATCTTCTTCGATGAAAGTTTTGCCAGGGACTTCTGGACGGGGCAGCGGGACGCTCTGGTCAAACTGTCCCTTCCCAAACGCATCAAACTGCTTCTCCGCTACCCCCTGGACAGGCATTGCAAATGAGAATCGGCATCATAACCATGCACAAAGTGCTGAACTGCGGTTCTGCGCTCCAGGCCTATGCCCTGCAGCGCAAACTGCGCGAAATGGGTTATGAGAGCGAGATTATCGACTATAAGTACGAGGACAAAAGCGCTTCCGAGCCTTCCCTGAAGTCCAGGGCCGCTTCCTTCTTGCGCGAGACGCTGTTCGGATTCCCGACTGCCCGTATGAAACGCAAGTTCAAGGCTTTCTACAAAAGGAACCTGGTACTTTCGAAGCGGGCTTACGACAGGGAAAGCATAGTGAAGGACCCGCCCCTGTACGATTTGTACCTTGCAGGGAGCGACCAGATATGGAATCCCCGTTTCATAGGGGACGACGTGAACTTCCTGCTTGCCTTTGCCGCCCCGGATGCCAGGAGAATCTCCTACGCCTCCAGCATCGCAAGTACCACAATGGACGGGAAGATGAAGGACCTCTACTCCGGGTACCTATCCCGCTTCCAGGCCATTTCTGTGAGGGAACGCTCCGGCGCTGGAATAATAAAGGAACTCACGGGAAGGGATGCCGCGGTGTGCTGCGACCCCACGCTCCTGCTCGGGCGGAACGACTGGGACGAACTGGCCTCGCATTCGAAATACAGGATAAACGGAGATTTTATCCTCGTTTATGCGCTTTCCTACATGTACGATCCTTTCCCGGAGATTTATGGAATAGTGGAAAAGTTGCAGCGGACACTGGGCATGAAGGTGGTCTTCCTGCAGGGACGGGCCAAGGATGTCCTCCGGCCGGATTCGAAGCTGATAAAATCGGCCGGGCCCGCCGATTTCGCCTTCCTTTTCCGGCACGCCGCCTTCGTCGTCACGACTTCCTTCCACGGAGCCTGCTTCGCCCTGATCAACGACAAGCCGCTTATATGCGCGGTAGACTCCCGCTCCGGTTCGGACAGCCGCATCCAGTCCCTGCTGGAATCGGTTTCAGCGACGGGGTCCATATATGATTACAGGGATACGCCGGAACTTGACCGGGCCGGACTGCTCGGCCTCAGGGGGGACAGGGATGCGCTTGACAGGCTGGTACTGGACAGCACCCGTTACCTGAAAGACAATCTGTAGCATGAAGGTTTCCGTCATAATACCCGTCTACAAGGTCGAGGACTACGCGGAACGCTGTGCAAGGTCCCTGATGGAGCAGACCTTCCCCGACATCGAATTCATCTTCGTGGACGACTGCTCTCCGGACGCAAGCATGGACATAATACGGCGCGTATGCTCCCAGTACCGGCGCGAGGTGCGCTTCCTCGCCCACTCCGAAAACAGGGGGCTGCCCGCGGCCAGGAACACCGGCCTGCGCTCCTGCACCGGCGAGTGGATACTCCACTGCGATTCCGACGACTGGCTGGAGCCCACCATGGTCGAACGGCTCTGCGACGCCGCCATGAAGACAGGGGCCGACCTTGCCTACTGCGATTATTATCTGGATTTCGGCGGTTCCCGAAGACGCCTCGGCAACCCTGACTTCCGGGACGGCGTGACCATGGTCAGGGAAGGCTATTTCGGAGGAACGGCCAAGTACAACGTGTGGAACAAACTGGCAAGGGCCAGCCTGTTCAGCGGCATCTGTTTCCCCGAGGGCCATGCCATGGGCGAGGACATGACGATGATACCGGTCACGGCCAGGGCCTCAAGGGTGGTTCATGTCCCCGAGGCGCTGTACCACTATTTCAAGCTGAATCCCGGAGCATATTCGAGTTCATTTTCGGCAAAGAACCTGGAAGATATCCTTTTCAACGTGAACCGCGCTTTGGAGAGCGTCCGGGACTATCCTTTCTCCGAAAAGGACACGGCCTTCTTCAAGCTGGGCGTCAAGCTGCCCTTCCTGATGTCGGGCAGCAGGGAGCAGTTCCGGCTATGGAAGGAATGGTTCCCTGAAGCGAACCGGCATATAAGCGAGAACCGTTATATCCCGCTTCGCACCCGCATGGTCCAGCAATGCGCCGCCCGCGGCTTGTTTCCGCCGGTGTGGCTCTATTGCTTCGCCGTGAACAAGATTTTCTATGGCCTTCACAGATTGATCGGATAATGAAAAAGTTCATTCTGGTCATACTGACGGGAATAATAACGAGCCTGTTCATCTTCCCCTTCAACCTGCCGTTCCTCGCGGACGTCAATACGAAGATGGTGATCGCCGCCGTCGGACTCGTCCTGTTCTTCTTCGACCTGCTGCGCGCCAGGGAGTTCGTCGTCTCCAGGGATTTCATGATATTCAGCATCTTCGGAATCATGGTGAGCGTATGGACTTACCTGGTCATCACCCTGAACAATACGGCGGATACCACCTTTGCCCAGTACATCATATCGGCCTGGGTGTGGATGGGAGGAGCCTACACCGTCGTGTGGCTGATCAAGGCCGTCCACGGCGAGGCGAGCGTGGAACTGACGGGCCAGTACCTCGTCTTCGTATGCGTCGCCCAGTGCATCCTGGCGTACGCGATGACCCTGTCACATCCCCTCAAATCCTTTGTGGACAGCCTGATGGGCAGCGCCCCGGAATTCATGGGACCGGCGGAAGGCCGGATGTACGGCCTGGGAGCCGCCCTGGACCCGTCCGGACTGCGTTTCGCCGCCGTGCTGGTCATCCTGGCCCATCTAATCCATGAGACCAATTCCGGCACAAACCGGGTCCTGGAGGCTCTGTATGTGGTTTCGTTCTTCATCATCAACATCATAGGCAACATGATTTCCAGGACTACGATAATCGGTCTCGGCATCGCGTTGTTATACTGGATACTTCTTTTCTTCATCGAGAAGAGACAGCGTTATTTAAGCGGATTCTGGGTGACAGCGGCCATCTGCGCCTTTGTCAGCATAGGCCTTATCGTGCTGCTGTACCGGACCGACTACTCCTTCCGGCACAACCTCCGCTTCGGCTTCGAAGGCTTCTTCTCCCTGGTGGAAAAAGGCTATTGGGAGACCAACTCCACCAACATCCTGAAGGGGATGATCGTCTGGCCGGAATCCCTCAAGACCTGGATGCTGGGAGACGGACTGTTCTTCAATGCCGAAGGCACGCCGGACCGCTTCGGACAGGTGGAAACGGGATTCTACATGGAGACCGACATCGGCTACCTGCGGTATGTATTTTACTTCGGCGCCATCGGCCTGCTGCTGCTTACGGCCGCATTCCTGAAGATGACTTCCACCTGCTGCAGGATGTTTGCCGACGACCGCTGGCTATTCCTCATGATCCTGCTGGTGAACATGGTTGGATGGGTCAAGGTATCCAGCGACATCATCATGATTTTCGCGCCCTTCTTCGTGCAGGCCTGTCTCATGGAAAAAAAGAAGACCGAATGAAAAAACTCCTGCAGATAAACCCCACCGTCAGGGAGAACACATCGACGGGTAAAATCATGCGGGAGATTGGCGAACGGGCCATTTCCGCAGGATGGGAGAGCTATATCGCATATAGCGGGGCACGTGACGGGATAAGGCCGCATTCCTCGAAGCTCGTTCCGGTTGGGAACCGTCTTGACCTGCTCTGGCACTGGCTGGCCACCCGCCTGTTCGACGCCCACGGGCTGGCATCCAAAAGGGCCACCCGCAGGCTTATCGCCCGCATCCGGGAAATCGACCCGGACATCATCCATATCCACAATATCCACGGTTATTTCCTCAACTATCCCGAGCTTTGCGCCTATCTCGCCGCCAGCGGGAAGCCCGTCATCTGGACGGTCCACGACTGCTGGCTCTATACGGGCCACTGCTACTACTACACATCGGCAGGCTGCGACCGCTGGCAGACGGAGTGCCACGACTGCCCCTGCAAGACCCGCTTCCCGGCCAGCTACGGCCTGGACCGCTCCCGCCGCAACTACCGCCTGAAAAAGCAGTGCTTCACCTCGCTTCCGGACTTTACGCTGGTCGTGGTATCCGACTGGATCAAATCGGAAATCGCAAAATCCTTCCTGGCCGGTGTGCCTTGCCTGACGATCCACAACGGCATAAACACCAACGTTTTCGCCCCTCCCCTGAAGGCCGGGATTCCGGATGGCTTCAATATAAAAGCCCCCGTCTATTATCTGGCCGTGGCCTCTATCTGGCTGCCGGAAAAGGGTCTGGCGGACCTTGTGTCGCTCGCCGGCATGCTCGGCCCCGACGAGCAGCTGGTAATGATCGGGAAGATGTCGGAAAGCGAGAAGCGCACGATTCCTGAAGGGGTGGTCACGATAGAGAGGACCTCCGATCCGGAAACGCTTGCAAGGCTCTACGGCGGGGCGACCGCCTTCGTGAATCCCACCTGGCAAGACAACTATCCCACCGTGAACCTGGAATCCATCTCCTGCGGCACCCCGGTGGTCACATACCGGACCGGCGGCAGCGTGGAAGCCGTCACGCCCGAAACCGGATATATCGTTGAGCAGGGCGACGTGAAAGGCCTTTACGGCTGCCTGCAGCAGATACGGAAGCAGGACAGGGAGGCCTGGCGCAGCAGCTGCCGCGAATACGCGCTCATGCATTTTGACAAGAGCACCGCATTGAACGAGTACATGAAACTATACGAAAGCAAGGCATGATGTCCTTCGACAAAGACAAACTGATCCTGGTGAGGGCTCTGATGGCGCTGCTGATTGTGGCGAGCCATCTGAACTCCTTCCTGGACCTGTGGTGGCTCAAGCCGGCCCGTGAACTGGGCCCGCCCATCGTGTCTGTCTTTTTCTTCATCTCGGGTTTCGGGCTCGTGCGCTCCTGGCAGAACAAGGGGAAGCAGTATCTGAAAGACTTCCTGTGCAGCAAGTTCCTGCGGATTGTACTGCCCGCACTGCTGGCACTGGCAGCCTATTATCTCCTGCTTTGGGATCCCAGGCGGGACTATCTTTCGGACTGGAAAAACCTTGTGCTCTCCGGTACTCCCATTCTGCCCCATTCCTGGTTCGCGGAGGCCATCGTTTTCTTTTACATTATATATTATTGTTCATTCCGGTTCCTCAAAGGGAAGTGGAAGGCCGCCGGACTCCTGGCGGGAACGCTCGCGTGGATGGCGATTACCATACTCGCCGGATACGACTGGTGCTGGTGGATATGCTCCCTGTCCTTCCCGACCGGAGCCTTTTTCGCAAGCAGGGAAAAGGAAATCTATGCGTTCTGCGAATCCCGGCCATACAGATATTATGCCCTGCTTGGCGTCCTGTCCCTGCTCTTCGTGGCCCTGTACCTGCCGCGCAACCCTTACGTCTGGACGCTTTGCTACATCCTGGTTCCGACCATCGTGGCCCTGCTCATAGCGCGCCTCCCCATCGGCAGGCTGCATGGCCCGGTCATTACGTTCATCGCCGGCATCTCCTATGAGATCTACCTCTGCCACGGAATCCCGATGGAACTGTTCAGGGACAGGCTGCCCATCCAGTCCCCGCTCCTTTTCATCCTCGCCGTTTATGCCCTTACGATTCTTCTGGCATTCGCAGTAAACAGGTCAAGCGCCCTCATTTCGTCAAAGTCATGCGCATAGTCTATAACATAGCAGGCATGTACCGTCCTTCCGGGATGGAAAGAGTCCTCACCGACAAGGCCAACTGGCTGGCCGGCCACGGCTATGAGGTCACCATCATCTCCACCGAGCAGAAAGGCCGGCCCGACGCCTTCCCGCTGGACAGCCGCATCGCACGGCTGGACCTTGCCATCGGTTACGAGGACAACAACGGCGGCAGCCTCTTGAACAAGCTCATCCATTATCCCTTGAAGCAATACCGGCACCGCAAGCGGCTCACGGAGGCCCTGATGGAGATCCGGCCCGACATAACAGTCTCCATGTTCTGCAACGAGCAGGGCTTCCTTCCCTTCATCAAGGACGGAAGCCGCAAGGTGCTGGAACTTCATTTCTCCCGCCTGAAGCGCCTGCAATACGGGCGCAAAGGCCTCTGGGGACTCGTGGACAGGATCAGGAGCGCGAACGAGGTGCGTCAGGTCAGGCGTTTCGACCGCTTTGTAACCCTCACACGGGAAGACCTTTCGATGTGGGGCGACATCCCCGGCATCTGTTCCATCCCCAACGGCATCCGCCTGCAGGACATCGTCCCCGGAGAGCACGGGGACAATACCGTAATCGCAGTGGGAAGGTACATGTACCAGAAAGGCCTTGACAGGCTCATCGACGCATGGAAAATCGTCTGCGACGAACTCGGGCCCGGCCATGGATGGGGATTGCGCCTTCTGGGCGAAGGGCAGCTCCGCCCCCGCCTGCAGGAACAGATAGACAGGCTCGGACTGGCCGGATCGGTACAGTTGTGCGGAAACGTGGACGACATGCCTTCCGAGTACCGCAAGGCCGCCGTCCTGGCCCTGTCGTCGCATTACGAAGGCCTTCCCATGGCCCTTATAGAAGCTCAGGCTTACGGCCTTCCCGCCGTGAGTTTCGACTGCAAGTGCGGCCCCCGGGAGGTGATTGTAGATGGCCAGACCGGATTGCTGGTTCCCGAAGGAGACGTGCAGGCCCTTGCCCGGGCCCTGCTCGGACTTATCCGGGATCCCGAACGCCGCAGGAAAATGGGAGAGGAAGCCGCCAGGATGGCCGTACGCTTCGATCTCGAGGCGATAATGAGACAATGGGACGAATTGTTCAAGACGGTATGAGGATACTTCAACTGGGTAAATTCTATCCCATACGCGGAGGCGTGGAAAAGGTGATGTGGGACCTCACCCGCGGCTTGTCGGAGCGCGGCGTGGGCTGCGACATGCTCTGCGCAACCCTTCCCTCCGACGGGACAGATCCGAAGGACGAAGGGCTGGAGCAGCCGGACGGCAGCCTCCGCTTCAACGCCCACGGCCGCGTGTTCCGCGTGAAAGCCCTCGCGAAAAAGGCCGCCACCATGATTTCGCCGGCGATGGCGTCATGGCTTCGCCGCCATAGGGACGACTACGACATCATCCACATCCACCATCCCGACCCCATGGCCGCCATTGCGCTGCGCCTGAGCGGATTCCGGGGGAAGGTGGTGCTCCATTGGCACAGCGACATAGTCTCGCAGAAGTTCCTTCTCCGGCTATACCGGCCCCTACAGGACTGGCTTGTGCGGAGGGCCGATATAATAGTGGGCACCAGCCCCATTTACATCAAGTCCTCACCCTGGCTCAGGGACGTGCAGCAAAAGTGCACCCATGTTCCCATCGGCATAAAACCCGTAACTGTCGACAAGGCAGCCGCCGCTGCTGTCAGGGAGCGTTTCCCGGGAAAGACCATCATCCTTTCAGTGGGGCGCCTCGTGCCATACAAGGGCTACCCGGCGCTCATCCGTGCCATGAAGTACCTGCCCGATAGTTATCAGCTCGTCATCGGCGGCTCCGGCCCCCTGAGGGACGAACTGGAGAGCCTAATCGACAGCGAAAACCTCCGGGGAAGGGTCTGCATAGAAGGCTATCTTTCCGATAAAGACCTGGCGGCAGACTACGGGGCCTGCGACATTTTCGTCCTTTCCAGCATCATGAAGACGGAGGCGTTCGGGATCGTCCAGATAGAAGCCATGTCCTGCGGAAAGCCCGTCGTGGCCACGATGATTCCCGGCTCGGGCGTGTCGTGGGTCAATGAGGACGGAGTTTCCGGAAGGAACGTGCCGCCCGGGGATCCCGCACTCATGGCGGCTGCCATAGAAGATGTGACGGACAATTACCGGAAATTCTCCGACGGGGCGCGGAAGCGTTTCGACGAGATGTTCCGTGAAGATAAAATGATTGATTCAATACTTGGAATATATGAAGAGCTTGTTTAAATCCTTCCCGGCGTGGATGGCCATGCTTGCGTTGGTATCGTGTACCACGGCCAGGCAGATGAGTTACCTTATGGACATGGCGTACAATACGGACTATCCTGTCACGCCGGCTCCGGAACTTGTCATCCAGCCCGACGACTGCCTCGGCATCACCGTCACCAGTTCCACTCCCGAGCTGGCCGCCCCGTTCAACCTCTTCTCGGAAGGGAAATCCGGCCAGCAATACGTCGTGGACCGCAACGGGAACATAGAATTCCCGGTGCTGGGCACCATACATGTCTGGGGCGCAACCCTCTCCCAGATCCGCAACGGCATAGCGGACGGAATCCGGGCCAACGGGTTCATCAAGGACCCCATCGTCAACGTGACGCTCGTGAACTTCAGCATCACGGTTATCGGAAGTGCCGGAAATACGGTGCTTCCCGTCAGGGGGAACAGCATAAACCTCCTCCAGGTGCTGGCGTTCAGCCAGAACATCACCCCCCGCTCCGACATCAGGGACGTAATGGTCATACGGACGGAGAACGGCGTGCGCCGCTCCTATTCCGTAGACCTCCAGAGCAAGAGCCTCTTTGACTCTCCGGTATTCTACCTCAAGCAGAACGATGTGGTATATATAAAGCCCCAGGGAGTGAGCCTGAGTGCCAGCGGCCAGACCACGATGAGTTTCGTGACCGCGGGCCTGTCGCTCATTTCGATTATAGTAAACGCCCTTCTTTGGTCACACAAATAAGCCATGAACGAAAAAAACAACAACAGCACCATCAACCTGGTGGACCTGTTCTTCTACCTGCTCAGCCGCTGGTACCTGTTCGTCATCTGCATAGCCGTATGCGTGGGTTTCGCGTATTACCGCTACTCAAAGACACAGCACGTATACAGGAGCGACGCAACCATCATCATCAAGGACCCTTCCAACACGCAGAGCACCGTGCAGATGGGTGCGTACAGCAGCCTCATCAACCACGTGAGCATGTCCAACGAGATACTCCAGCTCCAGTCCCGCGAGCTCATGCAGATGGTAGTCACGACCCTTGACGCCGACATCGACTATATAGAAAAGGACAGGCTGCGCAACGTGGAGCTCTACAAGAACGCCCCGGTGAGGATGTTCGTCGTCAGGGACGACGGGGACTTCCAGTGCCAGATGAAAGTGGTACCTTCCGGAGAGATGCAGATCACGGTGGAAGGCTCCGGACTGGCAAAACAGGCAGTGCAGCTGGGCGATACGCTCCTCGTGGGCGGACATAGGGTGATGTTCTCCCCCAATGCCAGTTTCAGCTCCTATATGGGCAAGGAAATCAAGGTCATAAAGGTACCGGTGCTCTCCAGGGCCTCGCAGCTGGTCTCCCGCCTCAAGGTCGTCCAGGCCGAGACCGACGGCTCCATCCTGCAGCTCTCCCTGATGGATTACTCCCATGTCCGCGCCGACGATGTGCTGAACATGCTGGTCCAGAAGTATAATGAAGACGCCGTTCGAGAAAAGAACCGCATCGCGGTCAATACGGCCGCCTTCATCAACGAGCGTCTCGCCATCATCCAGGATGAACTGGGCTCGGTGGAAGAGGACCTCTCCAGGCTCAAGACCAGCGAGCGCATACTGAACGTCGAGGCGACGGCCGCCGATTATCTGAGCCAGAACAACGCCCTGAACAAGCAGATAGTGGAAATCGAGACCAAACTGAGCACCATGCGCTATCTCAAGGATTATGTGCGTTCCGCATTCCAGGGGTATGAGGTGATTCCGGCCAACCTGGTGACGGAGGACAGATACATCGAAGACGCCATCCAGAATTACAACGCCGCCGTGCGCAAGAGGGAGCATTACCTCAAGAGCGGCGGCGAGTACAGCCTTGCCGTGACCGGTCTCGAAGACGGCATCAAAGACCTCAAGGCCGACGTCAACGGCTTCATAGACAGCCGTATATCCATCCTTATCTCGGAGCGTCAGGCCCTTGCCGAGCAGGAGCAGCACTCCCTGCGGAAGTTTACTTCCATGCCGACCAAGGCGCGCCGTTTCCTGTCCATCGAAAGGCAGCAGAAAATCAAGGAAACGCTCTACATGTTCCTGCTGAACAAGCGCGAGGAGAACTCCCTCACCCAGGCCATGGCCGACAACAACGCCCGCATGATAGATTCGGCCACTTCCAGCCGGACTCCCGTCTATCCTTCCCGCAACAAGATGCTCATGGTGGCCTTCCTCATCGGCCTGCTGGTCCCTGCAATGGTACTCATCCTGCGCATCATCATTGACAACCGCGTCCACTCCCGCAAGGATATAGAGGAAGGCACGACCATGCCTTTCCTCGCCGATGTCCCCTTCGCACGGGAAAAGAAGCGCGAAAAAGGAGACACCTCGCTGACCACGGCCTACAAGAACTCCAGGTCCAAGGTGTTCACCGAGGCCATGCGCCTGTTGTGCACGAACCTGGATTATATGCGGCCTGAAGGCAGCGAGCACCCGGTGATCGCCTCCACGTCGTTCTCTGCTGCCGCCGGCAAGACCTTCCTCACGACCAACATAGCCGCCTGCCTTGCCGATGCCCGGAAGAAGGTGGTGCTGGTGGACATGGACCTCAGGAAGAGGACCGCGTCCAATTTCTTCTCGCTCAAGCACGGCGTCCCCGGACTGTCCAATTACATTTTCGACGACTCGGTGCGACTGGCCGAGATCCTGCACAAGGACGTCCTTCCCGGAGTGGACTTCATCCCCGGAGGACATATCCCGCCGAATCCCGCCGAACTGCTCGGCCGTTCCCGCTTCGACAATCTCATTCAGGAGCTGAAGGAAGAATACGACTTCATACTGCTGGACGGAGTCCCGGTGAACGCGGTGGCGGACATGATGGTCGTCCAGAGGCTGGTGGACATGAACCTGTTCATCCTGCGCAGCGGGAAAGTGGACCGCAGGGCGCTTTCCGAGCTGGAAACGGTCTACCGGAGCGGCCGCCTGAACCATCCCAGCATTATCCTCAACGGCGGTGACATCCACTCCTCGTACGGATATGGCTACGGTTACGGCTACGGATACGGTTATGGTTACGGTTATGGCTACGGCTATGGCTATGGTTACGGATATGGAGAAAAAGACGACTGATGATTATAGCAGTAGATTTTGACGGGACTATAGTTGAACACAAGTACCCGAAGATAGGCAAGGAAAAGCCCTTTGCCATCGACACGCTCCGCCGGCTGGCGTCCGAGGGGCATAAGATCATACTCTGGACCTCCCGCGAGGGAGAGCTCCTGGACGATGCCCTACGCTTCTGCAAGGAGCGCGGCCTCACTTTTTACTCGGTGAACAGCGACATCCCCGTCGGGAATCTCACCTTCTCGGACAGGACGACCTCCACGAAACTCATCGCCGATGTCTACATCGACGACAGGAACCTGGGAGGCCTGCCCGACTGGGGGGAAATATACGGGATAGTGAACGGCTCCAGACGCCAGTCCCACCACCATAAGCACCACCACAGACACTCCTTCCTCCGCAAGCTATTCGGCCGATGACAGGTGAACAGAGCCTCAGGCTCCTCCTTGAAATCCTGAGAGGCGGGCTGCCCCCTTCCGACCTGGACGAGGACGGCTGGATGGACCTCATCCGCACAGCCGGTCACCAGACAGTGACCGGCCTGCTGTACAATGCGGCGGAGAGTTTTCCGGAAAGCGTCTCCATTCCGGACAGGGCCCTTTTCATCCTGCTGGAAAAGGTGCGGAGGACGGTGAACCGGAACCAGGAACTGGCCGGGGTGGAAAAGGAGGTCCTGGAGACACTCCGTGCAGCAGGGGTGCAGGCGCTCGTCATGAAAGGCAGCAGCTGCGCCGCCCGGTATCCGTCTCCCGAACTCCGTACCGGCGGGGACATAGACCTGTACATCCCTGAAAAAGATTATCAACGTGCCTTGGACGTGATCCGGGCAGCCGGGAACGAATGCACCCGGAAGCCCGACTCCAGCGTGGCTTTCATCCTTAGGGGCTGCGAAGTGGAGCTGCACCGCAGGTACTTCGACCTGCACGTGCGCGAGGCGCTGCTTCCGCCCGTGGGGACACCCCAGGCCGAACTGCTGATGCTGTCCGCGCACATCCTCAAGCATGCCTGCGGGGCTGGGACCGGGCTCCGCCAGATCATCGATTTCGCCTTCGCATACAAGGCCTATCCCGGTGATTGCCGGCAGCTCCACAAGTTGTTCGAACAATGCGGCCTGTCCCGCTGGAATGCCCTTCTGACATCTTTCGTAAAAGACTACCTGGACCCCGCGGCAGAAGTCCCGCGGAAGGTGGATTCCACGGAACTTTTCCGTATCGTGGAAAGAGGGGGGAATTTCGGCCATTTCCGGGATGGCCGCCTGGACACCATCCGCAGGCGCCCGGCATTCATGCGGAAGATGGATACCTTCCGGCGTATCCTGTCCAACTTCCGTTTTTCCTTGCGCTATGCTCCCCGGGAAGTCTTCCCGTTTTTGGCCGAACTATTTCGGGAAAACTTGCGTTAAATGCGGTTAAACCGCTTCTTTTCCAATTTTTTTCCTAAATTTGTCCTACGGCATATGCCCGGTTTAGCACCAATTCCACCCGCGACTTCGTGCCTATAAGATGGAAATACCGCCTATAACACAGGACATATTTTTCCACCTTCTCTATGGAGGTGTACTGACATTAGAGCTTCTGGCGGCCCTATATTTGTTGCTGCGCAAAGGCAATGCCTTTGTCAGTGGCATAGAGCCTCCCGTACGGCTGCGCCGGTGGGCTTCGGTCTTCACGGTAGCTTTAGCCCTTGGCCATCTGTATTGGTTATATGTCGCTTTATTCCCTTCTGCAGCCCTTTATATCACCGCGTGCCTGCTGGACATATTGTTTATCATCATCCCGGCGTCAGGGATTATGCTGAGCATGTTACAAGACCGGAAACGGCATATCTGGCCGGTCACGGTGACATTGATCCCGATTATCGTATGGGCGGTCCTGTGTATTGTACGTGAAGACATCGGCCTGTTTTTCCTTGCGCGCTATTATATCATTTTCCTGATTGTATTCTTTACGGCGAATATAGTACTTGCCATCCGTAACTATGGACGCTGGCTCAGGAACAATTTTGCCGACCTTGAACACAAGGAGTTCTGGCAAAGCATCCTTGTGCTGGCCGTACTCTTGCTGGCCCTGTTGTTTTATGGCTCTACCGCCAGCAACACATTTTTCTTTTATGCCCTGCAGGTAGTCAATATCCTGGCCGTAGGACTGGTGATGTGGCGCGTGGAGACGCTTCGGTGCCTGGACATCAGCGACACCATTGCGGAGGAGCCCCCTTCGCCAGACCCCGTTCCTGACACAATAGGCCCCCAGTTGAAAAAGAACTGCGAAGACACTCTCCTCTTCCTGCAGTACGACCTGACCCTTGCCCAGCTCGCCCAGACCATCGGCATCAATCGTTACTATCTGAGCCAATACTTCTCCCGGCATGGTCTCACCTATAATGCCTACATCAACGGCTTACGCGTAGAACACTTCGTACGCCTGTATCATGAGGCCGTTGCCAGCCACCATGTCTTTACGGCAAATCAGCTCTCCGCAGAAAGCGGATTCCACAGCTACAGCACCTTCAGCGCCGCATTCAAGCAGAAGATGGGAAAGACCGTCACGGCGTGGATGATTGACACAAAGGCGTAGCTCCCCCCCCCTCTCAGAATTTGCAAAATTTGTTTCAGAATTTGCAAAATTACAATCAGGGCTATTTTGAACCCTGATTCTTTTTCAAAGTTTTCCTATTTTTGTAGGTTAATTTGGCCGAGTGCGGCTTGACTCCCCTCCCGGGGGGGGGTATGACATTTTAAGTATTTGAAGCATAATTGTTTAGTAAAGATAGTGTGTTTATGGAGTTTCGCAAGATGAGATATATTGCCCCATCCATAATCAAAACGGTTTCAGTTGACCTCGAAACCGAAATTCTTGCCGGATCCACGGTCCATCACGATTCCGAAGTGAAAACTATCGGACAGGAAGTTGTAACCATGGATTTTTCACAGTCCTCCTTCAACCAGGAGTGGGACAGACCGTAACCGCCAGGAAGAGCCATGAGAAAAAGCAGCGTAATCATCAGCATAGCGGCCGCAGCAGCATGCCTGCTGGGGTTTGCCGGTTGCACCAAGGATTTGATCGGCACGAGGATCCGTTTCAGCGCCAGGACCCGTCCCGACGCTCCCGTCACCAGGACCTCCTACAGCGGGTCCACTTACGGGTCCGGTCCCTCCGTCTACGAGCGCATAGACTGGTCGGACGGGGACAAGGTCGTCCTTGCCATGAAAAATAACGAAACGGCAATGGAGACCCAGGAGTACACGGTGAAGGCCATCACCGTCTCCGGCGTGAACAGCAAGACCGGGCTGGAACCCGTAGGCTCCGAAGAAGGTCTCACCTGGGGCGAAGGCACCCATGACTTCTGGTCCGGGTATCCCGCTTCCAAGGTCACTGTCGGCGACCATACGATGTCGGCGACCATTCCTTCCTCCCAGGTCGTAAGCTACAGCAAGAAGGCGAACGATACTTTCTATTTCAATCCCGACATGTCCAATGCCTTCATGGTCGCAGGCCTCCAGTGCGACCCTGACAACAGCGGCATCAACCTGGATTACTATCCCGCTTTCACGACCTTCGATTTCACCGTGGGTGCCAACGACAACACCACCATCACCAGTTTCGAGATGGAAACAAGCACCTATGAAACGGAGACGTCGTCCATTATGCCCATAGCGGGCGTCGCGAAGGCGACTTTCAATCCCGCCACCAGCATGTCCTTCTCGTACGAAGCCACCGGCACCACGGGCGACACCATCGGTCTGGTCTTCCATGACGACAAGGACGCGCCCTACAATCCCATCATTTCCACTACGACATCCATGAACTTCAAGGTGTTCGCCCTCCCCGTGGACATCACCGGAATAAGGATTACCTTCAACCTGAGCGACGGCACCAAAAAGTCCCTGCGCCTCAAGCAGAACAACAATTGGATTACTTTCCCCGCGACGGCAAAGATCAATATCACAGGACTTCTTGTTCCCGGCGCCGTCTGGTACATCAATTTCGATTATCCCCGCCAGGAACAGTGGATTTCCCATCCTGACATTGAAATCGGCGTAGAATAACATGATGAAAAAGCACGATACCATACTTCCGGCCGTCCTGATGGCAATCCTGCTCGTTCCGGCATGCAGCCAGAAAGAGAGCCTCCCCCAGGCTCGCTGCGGGATACGTTTTGCCTCGCCCCTCCAGACCAGGGCCACCGATGCAGTGAACAATGCCGATGTCTTCCAGGTCCGTGACTGGTACAATGGAAGCAGCTACCACATCAACAACACCCTGAAGTGGAATGCAAGTGACTCCAGATGGGATTACGGCACCGCCGCAGATTATGAATGGGCTGGCGGCCAGCACCTTTTCTTCAGCTGGCTGGAGCATAATGAATCCTACAGTACCGCCGCCTTCTTCGGCACCGGCCTCAGGGCCAACAGGGACTCGCTCATCATTCCGGCAAAGACCATGAGCACATCCGTCCACCAGTACGACTTCATGTACTCCAATCCGGTGAGCCGCAACACCTCCGGCAACGACTACTCGGATGTCCCCCTGGTGTTCAACCATCTCTTCGCCCAGGTGGCCATGTCCTTCCAGATTTCCAACGATACTCCCAACAACGAGCAGCCGATCTTCCTTTACGGTGCCTATCTGAACGACAGATTCAGGAATGTCAAGAAAACCGCGATCAAGTTCAACGAAGACGGAACGGCCGACGTTGTTCTTACCGATGTCACAGATACCCTGCATCCAATCCCCTTCTCCGCAAGGCAGGATTTCGGCGGAATAAGCTACCCCAAGGGAGCCACTCCAATCGACATGCTCTCCCAGCGCCAGAGCAACACCAAGGATTTCTATTACTTCTGGCCGGCGACCGAAGCCGAACTGGACGAAGTCATAGACATAGTCTACAAGATTGCCGGAGAGACGGATATCCGCACTTCCAGCCTTTCCTTCCCCAAGGGAACCAACTGGAAAGGCGGCCACAAATATTCCTATACGGTTACCTACATGGGCGGTATCTTCAAAGTGGAAGAATCCGTCAAGGACTGGAACTATACCGAGCTCGCAGCGTCGGCCGAGGACCAGTCCGCCATGGCCAGCTGGATAGGCTGGGATTCCGCCACCTGCAGCATCAGCGGCAGGAACATCTCTTTCAAGACAGACGCCCAGGGCAGGCTCATGACCATCCACGGAATGTTCAAGATCTTCTCGCCCACCCTCTGCACGTACCATATCAACCTGTCCCAGAACGTGAATTTCTACACCTTCACTCCCAATGACGGCGTCAACGTCCACACCGGGTCCGGTTCCATCGGGACATCGACGGGCGACACCCATCCCGGCGTCACCATCGACTTCTATATTTCTGCCCGTGACGACGACCGTCCGGCGGCCGGACAGCCTCCAATCACGGCGGACCTCAGTTTCTCCGTGCAGGCTACCGGAGGACGTGAGTTCTCCCTGGATTCCGAGCTCCAGAGGGACGGTGCCTATACGATAATAATCCCCAGCATGTAGTGTGATATGAAAAAGTCAATGATCATAACAGCGGTTTTTGCAGCGCTTCTTTCTATCGCCGCGTGCGAACGCATGCAGGAACAGGGTCCCTCTTCTTCCGAAGAAGGCATCCGCCTGACTTTCTCCTGCGGGGATATCAACACGAGAACCGACAAGCCAGGCGTGGGCAACGAGAACCTCATCAAGACGTTGGACGTTTTCCTGTTCACCGACGCCTATCCGGAGTACAGGCACCACTGGCGCTTCACCCCTGAAATCGAATCCGACTTCACCTGCTTCATCCAGGCGGCTGTCATCCAGAAGGATACCACCTACAAAGTATTCTCCATAGCAAACTATCCCGGTCCTTCAAGCGACTTTGTCATAGGCAGCAAGGAGGCGACCATGCCCCAGTTGCAGGCCCTCGCGCTCAGCGAGTCCGCCCACCGCACTTTCACTGCCGAAGAAGGCGGCAACATCATGCCGGCCGCAGACAAGGACCTTTGCCTCGTCATGACAGGCCTCGCGGAGAATATCCTTGTGACCGTGGTTCCCGGCCAGACCCTGGTGGGTGAAGCGACGGTACTGCTCAAGCGCCTTCCGGCCAAAGTCACGATGGATTTCTACCTGAAGGACGAGGTCACCCATGACAAGGGCCATGTCACGGAAGTATGGACACCCCTGACTGACGGCAGCAACATACGCGCATATCTCTGCAACGGTTCTTCGGAAACCCTTATCGGCGGCGCTTCTTCCCCTTCGTATTTCGACTACTTCCCCAATATAAACAATACTGTCATCCCGGGAAAGCCCAATTTCTCCACCGCTTTTACAAGCGCGTCGTTCTACACATATCCGGAAAGCTGGTCCTACGGTTCGGCAACCGAGCCTTACATCAAGCTCATCGTGCCCTGGAAACTTTCCCGCAGCACCTCCGGAATCGTCCAGGAATCGCAGAAGGAGTATTATTATAAGGTAATGCTTCCCACCAATGCATTCGAGAGCAACAACTGGTACCACCTCATCCTCGACGTGACCCAGCTCGGCGGCGACGCCGATGACGAGGCCGTGAACGTCCCTTGCGGATATCAGGTCATGGACTGGAGAACCGGCACCGAGATTTCTTCCACCATGTCTCCGGGCTTCTATCTGGACGTGAACGTGCCGGATCCCCTGAACGTAAAGTTCTACGGCAACACCCTGGACATCCCTTATTTCGCCAGCGGTACCGTCGCCATCCGGAGCAAGACGCTGGAATATAAGGATTTCAGTTCCGGCACGACCGTGACCGAGAGCAACACCGCAAAAGTCGCCAAGGCAAGCGACGGCGATTATATCCATATCAGCAACACCCTGCGCTACGATTTCACTACGGACAGCTATGACGTGTCGCCGTTCAAATACACCATAGTCCTGCAGCTTGCAAACGACGATATCGGCCAGTACGACAAGACCCTGGTCGTCACGCAGTATCCGCCGCTGTTTATTACCAGTACCGATACTCGCCACGATACCAACAGCGAGCCTAACGTATATATCAACGCCACTTCCTCGACCTCCGGCAATATCAGGGTTTGGGACAGTTCCGGCACATCTACTACCGGCACCATGGGGGCGACGCATTACCCGCATTATCTGGGCTCGGTAGGCGCCAATACGACATCGGTCCCCGCGACGCCCAACGGAAACAACCAGAACCCGAATATCTATTCGGTCACCACGACCATCCTCAAGTTCACCCCCCTGGCGAACGGCGTGGAATTCCCCACCGTACTTGGAGACCCCCGCGCTGCAGAAACCAATGAATTCAGCGGCGTGCTCACAGGAAACATCTCCGGCGATGACTGCACCAATTACCGTCCCACGGCCGAGGATACACAGAACGTGATTTCGCCCAAGTTCATATCGGCTTCTTCTTATGGAAAAACCTATGCCGTTTCCTATGAGGGCGCAAGGAAGAGATGCGCGGCCTATCAGGAATATGGCTATCCGGCCGGCCGCTGGCGCCTTCCCACCCAGGCGGAGATTCTTTTCCTCCAGAAACTGAACTCGGACGGCAAGATTCCTACGCTTTTCGGTCCCTCCACCACAAACGGCTATTGGGCTGCAGGAAATCTTCTTTATGTCAAGGGGTCTTCCAATGAGGATCTTTTCCTGGACATGAGCGGCGCCACCAACAATGCAAGTAGCGACGCTGTCCGCACGAACCTGGGCGGGACCAACTACCAGGGCTTCATCCGCTGCGTATACGACACCTGGTATTGGGGTGACGGACATTCCCAATATACGAACTCCAGATGGCTCGGGTACAAGACCAGCCTCACTGATACTTTTTGATGAGATATGAAAAAGGCTTTCACCATATTCCCGGTTTTGCTCGCGCTCCTCGCCGTATCCTGCGTACGGGAAGAGCCGCTGGCCATGGACGAGTTTGAGAAAGAGGGCGCAACCGTTCCCGTGGTCCTCTCCCTCCAGAACCCCGTGGTCCTGCGGGCCGGCACAAGGGCCGAACTGGGCATGGAGATGGATGTGGATCCCGCCATCAGCAGCATCCATGTCGCCATCTTCGGTACGGACCGTTACCTGAAAGACTACGTGAGCGCTTTCCCCTGCGATTCACTGGGCAATCCCATTTCCGGAGGCTTTGCTTCGCAGAACGCGAAGTCGGCATTTTTCCTTGCCCGTCTTCCCATTTCTTCCAAGGAGCGTGTCCTTCATATCATCGCCAACGGGCCGTCCTCGCTGCCCTTCAATGCCTACGAAAACGACATCATGCAGAACATGAAGGTCACCGACGGCAACGGAGCATACTGGCAGCGTATCATACTCCCCAAAGGAATCAAGATAAAGGAAGTCGACGGCGTCGGCGAGCAGACTCCCGACGGGGAATATATACCTACTGACTCAACCGTAGCTGCGCTCAGAGGCCTCTCCCTCATCCGCAACTTCGCGAGCATTACCGTCACCGAAAATGCGGCCAACTTCGAGATCGTATCCTACACCCTCTGCAACATGCCCCGCAGCGGCGCCGTCGCCATGTACAGCAGCAACCACGACGACTGGGTGCCCGGATATACGGATCCAGGCCTCACATTGAACCAGCATGTATACAGCTACGAGGATCCGGACGACAACATCGTGAAAACCTATCCCGGCTTCCCTACGGCCCCGGAGATCGACACCAACATCCCCACTACCGTGGATGCATTCAACGCCCCGGGAGTGTCCGTTGCCGCCGGCGACCCGATATACGTCTATGAGCGCGCAGTCACCACGGAAAATCCTCCTTTCATCCTGATGGCGGCACGCTATGTCACAAGCGGCACGCCCACAGCGGCGACTCCTGTCCGCTATTACAGGCTGGACCTCGCGCTTGAGAGCGGCTACTTCCCCATTTACAGGAATTTCCAGTACACTATCAATATCTCGGGCGTGTCGGTCGAGGGTTACGAGAACATTGCCGATGCAACCGGTCACAACAGCGGAAGCAATTTCTCCGTTTCGCTTGACACCCGCACACTTCCCGATATCTCCAACGGTATTGTCCGCCTGTATGTCGAGCAGCCCAACTTCGACTGGGTGTACAATGCCGACAACCAGAGGTTCTGGTTCAAGTTCCTCCTGAACAATGCCAGCAGCGGCAACCTGAACGGATACGTCACCGTCACCGAGAAGGAAGGCAATGCCATCAAGACCCTTACGGTCGACAGCAGCGACGGTGCAAACGACCAGCGTTATGTAAACTACACGCTCAACGAGCCCAACGGTACATCCACTCTGGCTTCCACCCTGCAGCTGGTAGGGACATATACCGACGGCCCGGATACCTACAGGCTTGTCCGTATGGTCACGGTCCGCGTGTTCAACGCCAAGGAAATCCACCCTTCCCTGTCGCCTGCCACCGTCGCCGACGAGCCGCAGCAGCTCACTACGCTGAACATTCCGCTGCCATGGGACCTTCAGGCTTCCATGTTCCCGATGGAAATCCTCATCGAGGACAGCGCCAAGGCGCTCAACCCCGCTTCCAACGAGAACATGCCGGTGAAGACTACCGGTATCGAGAATCTTGACGAGGCCTTCGAGTCCCTTTCGGGCAACGGCCAGTCCTCGTACTGCTTCGTGCGCACCCTGAACTGGTCGGAATACCTGAGGCTGAAAAACAATGCCGAGCTTTCAGGCAGCGACGACATCGTCCTTACCTGTGATTTCGAGACCACCAAGGCCTTCTCCTCTTCTACGGTCTACGTCTATAACAAGTACTTCGCCACCGACTCCTACGGTGTGACGACCGCCCAGACCACCCTTACCGGCGATCCGGACAACAATATCGCGCCTAACCGCCAGAACGTCTCCGGCACTGCAGCCACCGTGAGGGTGAAATCCACCGGAAACTGGGTGCTCAACATCTCCATGGCGAACGGCGGCGTCGCCACCGGCGCGTCACTCAGCCCTGCGAGCGGAACCGCCACCGGAGGACAGGATGTAAGCGTCACCCTTCCCGAGAACGTGACCGAGAATGCCATACGCTATCTGGTCACTCTCACCAACACTTCGGCAAATCTTGTCCGTACGGCCTACATCACCCAGGAGGGTATCATGATGAGGCTGACATCGACGATCAAGACTGTCGACAACGCTTCCAACTCTGTCACCGTCACGGTTGAATCCGGCACCACATATGTGCTCGAGGTCATTGACGCCGGCGGAAATGTCGTTTCCACATCCGCGGATTATCCGGCCACGACGTCTCCTACGAACCATCAGGTGATCATCCCGCAGAACCTGACGACCCAGGAGCGCAAGTTCACCGTCCGTGTACGCAACACGATCACTACCGTCTGGGAAGACATCATCATCACCCAGGAGCCCGGCGTAGCCACAATCTCTGCGGCAAGCAATGAGATCCGCATGTCGGGGACCTCGGCGACCGTAAACGTCGTTTCCAGTTTCGCCACCGTGCTCAAGGCTTACGTCCAGGGCAATGACACCCCGATTTACACGGCGGACATAAGCGCAACCACCGGGCACGATGAAACGATCACCGGCATACCTGCCAACACGACGGGTTCGGACCGCAACATCATCGTGAACCTGTGCGACACGGTTACCGGAGAAGTCCTCGCAACCAAGACTCTCACACAGCTTGGCGTACCGGATATCAAGCTCACTACATCCAATGCGAATATTGCCAATACTGCTACTTCCGCATCTGTCAATGTAGATTCCGAGGCAGCATGGACATTGACTGTGGACGGTACCCTCAGCGGCGCCAGCGTGTCTCCTGCAAGCGGCACAGCCGGTGCAACCAATGCGGTTACCCTCACTGTTCCCGTGAACAACACACTGCAGCCTCAGACCTATACCGTCACGGGTGACAACGGCACTCACACAAGTTCCGTAACCGTCACCCAGGCTGCAGGTACCGCTACGCTCAGCATTGTGGACAACAGCATCTGGATGACCGCTACATCTGCCAACGTGAATGTATCCTCCAGCTTCCCCACTGTCCTGAAGGTATATGTTCCCGGAACAACCGATCCTGTCTTCACAAAGAATGTGGCAGCTGCCTCGGTCCATGGAGAAGCACTCACCGTACCGGTGAACAATACCGGAGCAACCCGCACCATCAGAGTCGATCTTTGTAACGAGGATGGCATTGTTGTGGCCACCGGTAACATAAGCCAGGCGGGCACTCCCGCCTTCTCGCTCACGGCTAGTGCAGCGTCGGTAATCGGTAATGCAACCACCACCACGCTCACGCTGGTCTCCGAACTTCCTTGCGACCTGTCGGTGGAAGGCGACGGTTCACCCAGCGTTTCCACGCCTCTCGGCACAAGCGGAGTCGTTACAACTCCTTCCGGAACCACCATCACGCTCACTATGCCCGTCAACTACACAACCAGCGACGTGACATTCACCGTGAAGGCCTCCAGGAGCGGTTATGCCGATGAATCCGTGGCAGTTACGCACAGGATGGCAAAGGTGAATAATGGTTCTGTGACCTTTGATACCGGAAACGGATCAAGCGGCCAGTTCATGTCCAGTACCAGCGCAACGAGCGGTAATGTTACGGCTACGTTCAGTGCTATTAACCAATATGCTTCCAATGGCACTTTCGGGATTGGCGCTCGAGACTACACCCAACTCAACCGGACAGGTGTTACACTCACCATCAACACAGCGGCTATCCCCAACAGAAAAGCCCTGACCGGCCTCTCGCTGACATTCACCGGCAACAATTACACTTCAACAAGCGTAACTGTCCAGGGAACGTCCGCCACTACGACAAGTACTACCGCAACAAGCTGGACAGGTGAAGACACTGCCAACGAAACCGTGTTTGCACTGATCAGGAACAACAACAGCCTGAGAGTGACCGAATTCACCGTTTCCTACCAATACTACTCTTGGGAATAGTTTAAACCATACCAAGTACGTACACTAATAAACGGGGCCGGCTAAAAAGCGATTTTTAGCCGGCTCCTTTTTTTAGCCCCAAGCGACATAATATCGAACCTTTTCCTGGAAGACCTGGAACGCATCTGGGAACTCAAAAAGTGGATTCCAGACCCTTGTAATCCACATTTACACTAAATAAACAATTATTCCACTTGGGGGTACAACTTGGTTTTGTGGTTTTGATAATAATTACTACCTTTGCATTGAGATA
>JAEEGL013623269.1_pt1 | contig 51423 bp, 37 predicted proteins | sample 9134231 | NCBI WGS metagenome assembly JAEEGL01 (sample SAMN16246548, study PRJNA631951) | gut metagenome | biome: gut microbiome; feature: rumen; material: fiber-attached | host: Bos | place: Iran: Karaj | collected 2018-10
ACAGCCTTGGTGTCTTCGTAGCTTGTTCCGGTCATCGTTGAAGAGATCGTGCTCCAGCCTTTCCAGCCGTTACCGTCGTTGTATCTTCTTTGAAGCAAATATTTTGTAGCTCCGTTTACTGAGCTCCAATTAACTGTGATCTTTCCTGCAGTTGCTGTAGCTGTAACTGTTTCCGGAGCCTGAGGTGTGCTTACAGCAACTACTTCAGCACGCGTATAGGTGGCACTCCACTCTCCGTTGTACGCATATACTCTATACTGATACGTGTAACCCGCAACAGCCTTGGTGTCTTCGTAGTTTGTTCCGGTCATCGTTGAAGAGATCGTGCCCCAGCTCTTCCAGCCGTTGCCGTCATTATATCTTCTCTGAAGCAGATATTTTGTTGCTCCGGTTACCGTGCTCCAGTTAACCGTAATCTTACCTGCCGTTGCTGTAGCTGTAACTGTTTCAGGAGGCTGCGGTACACTTGATGCTACAACTTCTGCCTTTGTATAATCGCTCCATTCTCCGTTATACGCATAAACCCTGTATTGATATGTCAGCCCGGCTGTTACTTTCACATCTGTATAGCTGTTGGCTGTAAGTGTTGATGAGATAGTACTCCAGCCTGTCCATTTTGAACCGTCGTAATATCTCTTTTGCAGCTGATACTTTGTTGCTCCGGTTACCCTGCTCCATGTAACAGTCACTTCCCCTGCTTCCGAAGTGGCAGTAATATTTGCGGGTGCCTGTGGTTTCTCCGGTTTGTACGATGTCACTTCCGTCCTTACAAAGTCGCTCCACTCACCGTTATAAGCATAAACTCTGTACTGGTATTTTGTATTTGGACTTATCTTGGTATCTTCGTATGTTGTATCCGTAAGCGTTGAAGAGAGTGTACCCCATCCTTTCCATGCTCCGTTTTCATATACGCGCTTCTGCAGGAGATACTTGATTGCACCAAATACCTCATTCCAAGATATAATATTTCTCCCTTGCTCGGCAGTTACCTCAATATTTGAAGGTGTTAATGTTTGTCCGACCTTTATGACATCAGAATAGACATAGTCACTTAGCGCGCCATTATAGCTAGCAATTCTATACTGGTAGGTACCATTTTGTTCAATATTATTGTCATCAAAACTTGCTGTAGAATAACTGGCTTTCCATGCTATTGTTGTCCATTCAGACCACTCCTTGTCATTGTGATAACGCCTTTCAATAACTGTTAACGAGCTTTGATACGAATAATAAACCGGAGCAACCAGCCATCGTAACGAAATAAAACAATCGTTATTGCGTACTTTGAAAGAATAAGGCATGTCATGTGTATACGAAACTATTCCGCAAGCATTTGGCACACTTTCCCATCCGTTTTTATATGCATAAACCTCGTAATGGTATTGCCACCCATTTTCAACATCAGAATCATAAAACGTATTGTCCGCTAAACTATCACTCATCAGTTCCCACGTATCTCCCCAAAAGCCATCAGAAAGATAAACTCTAACAGGGCGTCTATAAATTTTATATAATGTAGCTCCTTCAACAGAATCCCATTTTATAGTGATTCTACCATTGTTCATGCTTGTTCTAAGATTATCTGCATCCTGTGTATTAAAGATAATCTTTGAGTATTGATTAATACATTCATTATTCGCTCCAATGCTGATCTCACTCCATTGCGTCTGAGTGCCTTCGTATGCTATTAGTGGAATAGTGTCATTCACACCCAAAAAAACTCCATCAGCTATGTTTTTTAAAGAGAGCGGAAAATTTATGTAATTAATATCGTCTCCATAGAATGCTAATTCCTCTATACTCTCCACCAAAGAGCCAAGGTGAACCTTTTCAAGCTGTCGACACCCGTAAAACATCCCAAATGGTATAACAGTCAAGTTCCCGGGTAGCGTTATTTCACTTATGCTTTCACAATTCCAGAATACTGAGTTCTCAAGCTCAAGAATCACATCAGGAAGCTTGTCAATATGCAGCATTGAACAATTCCCGAACACTTCACATCCTAAAAAATCCAGTTCTGTCGGGAATACCACATTGACCAGTTTTTCGCAGAAAACAAAAGCGTGATTTTCTATTCTTTTAACAGTTTCAGGAACGATAACTTCTGTTAACATAGACCGTTCTCCAGCCCACTGAGCTATTACCTCAGTTCCTTCGGGTATAACAAATGTTCCCCTCTTTTCTCTTGGTATTTTCAATAATTCTTTTTTATCTTTACTATACAAAACACCATCAACCAAAGAGTAATAGTTGTTATTCGGATCTACAGAAATACCATTAAAATCCATTTGATGTAAAAGTGACAGCTCATGCATTCCTATATCAACTGTTTTCGGATAATCATAGTAACCCGAAAAACATGCCCAACCAAATGCAAGATCCTCAACAAAATCAGGAATTGTGTAAACATCCTCCTTTTTTCCTGCAGGGTAAATAGCTAAATCCCAGGTACCGGTTGCTCGCGAATAAACACATCCGTTATAAACCTTAAAAATCTTATTATCAGTGGACACTTCAACATTGATCAAGTCAGGATAACTTCTATAGAATGATATCGATTCCAATGTTGATGAAATATACAAATATTCCAGATTCGCATCTTCAAGACTTGCAATTTTCTTTATTCCTTCCGGAAGTATTAACTGTTTTAAACTTTCGCAACCGCTAAAACATTCACTGGCTAACTCACGCATCGAACAAGGAAGCGTTATTTCTGACAATTTTACGCATCCACAAAATGTATAGTTGCCAATATAGCCAAGCCTTGAATCAGCAGGAATAGCAACACGCTTTAAAGAAGTGCATTCGCCAAAAGCACTTTTAGGATAATACTTTAAGTCATTTTTTTGATATACAATACCATCTTCTATACGTTCTATCGAACTGGAAAAAGTAACGGTCTCCAAACTCAGATTGTTCACAAAGGCTTCTTGGGACAAGAAACAAACAGGATATCCATTAATATCTTCAGGTATGATCACATCTTTTTCATTTCCGTTATACTTTTGAAGAGTCGCTACGCCAAATTTTATTTCATAGGTGAAATCGTCTTTAGTAACTGTTTGTACACTTACAGAATCGTTTAATTCAAGTGCGCTTTGTTCATACATATCAATAGTATCTTGGTCATATGTATACTGTAACTCTGTGCCTGAACAATCGAAATAATAGGTATTTATCGTTCCGCCCGAAGGGCTTGCCAAAAACAGTTCTGCAGGTGCTCCTATAGTACCGGCATCGCAATTTGTCACATCCACAATAAACCTCTCGTCACAAATAGAAACAATGTTCCACATATGCGACCCGGCACCCGTTCCACCGGTCATCGTACCGGTAACTGTAATACATTCAACATCGCCATCAAATACAGTGTTGTCACACAAATATTGAAATGTTTTAGCGTAGCCTTCACAAACGGCACCAAAACCATCTAACACACAGAAAGCCTGATGTTGCTCTCCGTAACTTTGATTATTATCCCGGTAATAATATGTCAATTCACATATTTCGTTCAGATACCCCAATAGTTTTCCGTAATCACTTTTGTTTGCATTATCCGTAATTATCGAATCAGCTTTATTTTTTGCCCGTAAAACCAGCTCATCATATGCTCCGTTATATGAGAAGCTATCATCATTATAAAAAAGCGAATAGAAACTTAAGGTTATATTATTTTTGACATAAACAACGTACTCACCTTTGCTTGCGTCATATTCTGCGCCAAAAGACCAAGGAGATGCTACTATTCCCTTTGTCTTATCAAACCAAAACAGATCCATCGGATTATCGAGGAGCAGGGTGTTCATAATTTTATGAATATCAAAAGAAAGCAGGTCTCCTAACGCATTAATAGCTTCCTGAGATATTTCATTATTCTCAATATCATAGTCAATATCATAGATATTAACCCAACCAGTTGCTGATACAGGTCGACCAACTTTATACTTTTCATCAGTTATTTTGATTCTATTATTTTTTACAGTAGTATTATAAACAAAAAATAAACCAGACTTCTTTTCTGATGCATTTTTTATTTCATAAGTAGCATATATAGGAGTATCAGTAAGTATAACTTCTTCGCCTAATACAAAATCCAATATAGAAGAAACGCCAAGTTCGGCTGCCGTCCATTTTTTGTCTGATAGCCCCAAATCTTGAAGGGATACTTCAAATACAGTAGACGTTCTCCAGCCTGTGGTAATATCATCTATATATTCTTGAACTTTGGTGCAGATCGCTTTTTCAAGATCATTTAGAACATCTTTCCGTGCTTCTCCAGCGCTGGCATATACCGGTGTTGCTTTCTGAATATTAATAGCAAAGAATAACACAAAAAGCACTGTCGCAAACACCCTAAAAAACTTTTTCATATTGATAAAAAAGCCGTCTTTCCCAAGTGAAAATGTTCTTCCTGTTTTAGTCATATTTGGTCACCTCGTTTTTCGTCTTGAACAACTATTTCTGCTGTATTTATACATAGCTCTGTGGTCAGACTATTGTACATTGTACATATGTTTTTCTTCAAAATCCCTGTTTGACATCAACAACACAACTGAGATTCTTCCCCTTCTCAACCGCAATGATATTCTCTATCGCGCCATCCAAATGCGGCAGACACCCTTCTATATATCCTGCTCTGTGAGGAGACATAATTACATTGTCAAGTTTCCAGAACTCATGCTTTACAGAAGGATAGCTCTGGCTTTCGCCGCGCTTGGGCGCATTCCACCAGACATCAGAACCGAAACCGCCAAGTTTTCCGGATTCCAGCGCATTCCACGCAGAATCTTCGTCAACAACAGCAGCGCGTGACATATTGACAAAAACAGCTCCGTCTTTCATGATGCCGAATATCTCATCGTTTATCATTCCGCGTGTTGTATCGGTAAGCGGCAATGTGCATACAGCAATATCCGCCTTCGAAAGTGCCACTTTTATATCTGCATTTTTATATACTTCGGACACTGTTTCTCCAACACTTGCCCTGTCATCAACCGCGATGATCTTAGCCCCAAAAGCAGCCAATATCCTTCCGATACGGGAGCCGATATTGCCGAATCCAAGAATGCAAACAGTCTGCTTGTTAAGCATCCGGGATTTAAGATCAAGCGGTTTCTGATCCCTGTTCCAATTTCCTTCACGCATTTTTCTGTCATGATAGGACACTTTTTTCAGCAGATCCAGAACGATCGCAACACCAAGTTCGGCTACCGAATCCGCATTGCTGTGGGTATTGCACACAGGAACACTGCACTCTCTGACTGCAGAAAAGTCAAAGGTGTCCATTCCTGTCCAGGGCACCTGTATCAGCTGAAGTTTTTTGCAGGTTGAAAGAATCCTGGGCGTAACATACGGTCCCAAAAGGATGTCTGCATCTTCACATATCCTGCAAATACCATCTTCCGTAAACTCTTCCGGAATAGAAATTTCATATTTCCCGGCGATCTCTTTGTCAAGTCCGTCGCGTATATACTGAATATCGCCCGGAACCATGCTTCTTGTCAGCACTATTTTCATTGTTTATTCTCCGAATCTGTAGTTCTTAAGCAAATTCACAGCTCTTTCGAGCGTTGCCATGGGCACTGCTATGGAAAATCTTACATGGTCATCCCACTCGGGCCCGAAAGCAATACCCGGTGTCGAAGCTATACCTGTCTTTTTAAGCAGGTCTGCGCAGAATGTATTTGAATCAACGCCAACCTTACTTATATCAACAAAATAGAAAAAGCCGGCCTTTGGTCTTACAGCCTGTATGTAAGGCAGCTTATTCAGTTCCGTATCAAAATACTCTATACGGTCTTCAAGTTCTTTAACATACGGCCTTATATGTACAGGCTCATTTTTATATATTGAGCATGCTCCGACCTGTATAAAAGTACATGTATTGGTATTGATGTGCTGCTGGAGTTTGTTCATCTTTACGATAACATCGTGTGCACCGATGGCATATCCGAGGCGCCAGCCTGTCATCGCATGCGATTTGCTGTAACCATTGCAGATAATGAGTCTGTCTTTAATCTCCTGGTACAAACCGAAACTTGTATGCTTAAAACCATCATATACCAGCTTTTCGTATACCTCATCCGAGATGATGTATGCATCGTTTTCCTTTGCGAGTTTCACAACAAGTTCTGTCTCCTCGCGACTTAAGACCATGCCTGTCGGATTATTGGGTGTGTTTATCAGGATAGCCTTTGTGTTTTTATTAAATGCAGCCTCAAGCTTTTCTTTGTCTAAGGTGAAATCCCTGCTAAGTGTGACATTTACTATCTTTGCGGTAGGCTCTGCCAGTTTTACCATGGCCGGATAGGAAACATAATACGGTGAGATGAGGATAATCTCGTCCCCCGGCTCCAATATTGCCGCTAACGAAAAATACACCGCAGCTTTTATCCCCGGTGTAACAATAACATCATTCATCGTATAATCCGCATTGTATGCTTTATTGCAGTCTTCTGCTATAAGTTTCCTGAGCTCCGGCCACCCTTGAGTAGCTGAATAGTGTGTGAAGCCGTCCTGCATGGCTTTCATCGTTGCTTCTACAACATAATCAGGCGTTTTGAAATCCGGTTCCCCAAGACCGAGCGAAATGATCTCTTTGCCCTGTGCCTTCATCTCACCGGCTGCCTGCGCGAACTTGTATGTTAATGATTCGCCTACTTCTTTTTCGAAATGCATTATTTAATCTCCTTCCCCTGCCTTACGGCTTCTTCTCGTCTCACCTGGTCAAACGGCGGTATTCTCTTTTCCGCCACATCAGACCTTTTTATCACCTTGATCACCGTTTGGATTATTATGCTCAGATCCCCTATAAAGGTTATCTTTTTTGCGTATTTTACATCTGCAGCGATCCTTTCGTCCCACATCAGATAATTGCGCCCGTGGATCTGTGCATATCCGGTAAGACCGGGCCTTATCGCATGTCTTTCTCTTTCCTCAGGCCTGTAGTACGGAAGATATTGTGTTAACAGGGGGCGCGGACCGACTATTGCCATATCACCCTTAGCGATATTAAACAGTTCAGGAAGCTCATCAAGCGATGTAGATCTTAAGATCTTGCCGAACTTTGTGAGCCTTTCCGAATCAGGAAGCAGGTTCCCGTTTTCGTCCTTTTTATCCGCCATGGTCCTGAATTTATAAATCTTAAAAAGCTTTTCATCTTTGCCGGGGCGTTCCTGTGAAAAGATGATCGGAGAACCAAGTTTGATCCTGACCAGAATAGCTGTGACGAGCATGACCGGCGATAATATTATAAGTGCCAGCGTTGAAAGAAAGCAGTCTAACGGACGTTTTATAAAGCGTTCATATATGCCGTATTGTTTATGTGGTATCATGTTTTTCCTCTTTGAAAGCTTAATTAAAGCACCTGTGAATTATATCTATCACGATATCCTGCTGTTCCGGTGTCATCTTATTATCACTTGGCAGGCAGAGCCCCCTTCTGAATATATCTGCACCCACATCAACTCCGGAACCGGCAATATAAGCATTACTCTTGCCCCTGCCGTTGCCTTCCCTTGTAATAAAAGCATGCGTTCTGTAAATGGGCTGCATATGCATAGGTTTCCAGACGGGTCTTCCCTCAGCTCCAAACGCAGCAATGGCGGCAAGTATCTCGCCGGGAGAGCTCTTCCCAACTTCATGCTGCCACAACTCATCCTGTTCTCCGCGGACATGCGGAGCCATAGCATCTTTATCGATTATCATGCAGGAAAGCCAAAAGTTAGGCTCGGACTTTTCCGCATCAAATGGATTCATTTGAACAGGCAAATCTTTCAGTCCTTCTTTATACCGTTCATAAATTGCTTTCTTCTGCTTTATGTGTTCTTCAAGGTAAGGAACCTGACCTCTTATAACTCCGGCAATTATATTGCTCATCCTGTAGTTGTAGCCAACTTCCTCGTGCTGGTACCACGGAGCAGCCTCACGGCTCTGTGTAGACCATTTTCTCACTTTATTGGCATCTTCAAGGCTGTCTGTTAAAAACATTCCTCCGGCGCTGCCTGTTATGATCTTGTTTCCGTTAAACGAAATGCAGTTATAATCTCCAAGAGACCCGGTTTCAACCCACTGCCCGTTGATCTTATATTTTGCGCCCAGGCTTTCTGCAGCATCTTCTACAATAAGCGCTCCGTGCGCGTCACAGATGCGTTTGATCTCCTCCATCTTACCGGGAGTGCCATACAGATGCGCTAATACTACAAGCTTCACATCCGGATAAATCTCAAATGCCTTCTCAAGGGCAATAGGATCCATGTTCCAGGTGTCATACTCCGTATCAATAAATACAGCTTCGCCATCCTCGTACGCCACAGGATTGATAGACGCGTCAAATGTTACATCGGAGCAGAACACTCTTCGTCCTGCAAGTGTTCCAGCGTTAGGTCTTGCCTGTCCGTAAAGTTTCTCGCCTGCAAGTTTTGTTGCAAGATGAAGAGCTGCTGTTCCCGCACTTAAGCCAACAGCATACTTCACACCAACGTACGCGGCTATCTCTTTTTCGACTTCATCGATATTTGCGCCGACAGTTGAAACCCAGTTGGTCTGAATGGCATTATCAACCCACTTTTGTTCGTCTCCGTGCATAGTAGGGCTGGCAAGCCATAGTTTTTTCTCAAATCTACTTATTCCGTTAAATCGGTTATCTGTTAAAAAGTCCATATCAAATCATCCATCCGTTGATCAAAAATGCTTAACCTAATATAGTTTACTCTGTTTCATAAAGCATGTCAATATCTATACAAACAACTTGATAGACCAATCCTGAATTACTGTCATAAATCAGCGCCCTTCGGATATTTCCGAAGGGCGTTTTACTAAACGTAAGGCGGCTTGATCATTCCACCACTCCATACTGGTACATATTTCTGATCTTTTTCCTTGTAGCCTCAAGCACATCCATCTTCGGGATCATGACATAATTCGGAGAATCAAGCGAATAACAGAGATCCCAGCCGTCCCATCCGTAAACATACGTGGTAACGATATCCCAATTCCCGCCGTAACCGATCTGGTTACGTACAAGTTCAGACATGCGGGAATACTCCATATTTGTGATCACACAATCAGCAATAGAATTCAGTAGCTCATCAAAGTGCAACAAAGCATCTGTCGAAACCAGTTTCTTTATAATTGCATTAATAACAGCCATCTGGTTCTTACCGCGGGCAATGTCAGAATTAGGCAACCGCTTGCGCTCTCTGGCAAATCGCAATGCAGTCTTGCCATTCATATGATTGATACCCTTTTTATACGTTAAGAACTCATATTCCGAGTAAACATCCACTCCGCCAAGAGCATCTATAACGTTAGTAAATCCGGTAAAATTCACTTTAGCATAATAATCAATCCCAACCCCATACAATGCCTCAAGTGTTGCAATCGACTTCCTTATCCCGTAGCAACCCGCATGCGTAAGCTTATCCCTCATATTTGCCCCGGGAAGCACAACATAGTAATCCCTCGGTGTATTCACCATAAGAATCCTATGTGTATTGAAGTTTACAACAACAAGGATATTCACATCACTTCTGCTTATAATATTTGGCGAGCCGTACGTATCAATCCCGCTCAGATACGCCGTGAACACATTCTTGTTCCCGTAAACATACTGGTCCTTCGGCACTATCATCCCGTCAAACGTATACGCAAGTCCCGTATAAGGTGTCGGTGTGGGCTCTTCCGTGGGAGTGGGCGTAGCCGTCACACCGGGTGCAAGTGTCGGTGTAGGCCCGGCGGCCTTTGTAGGTGTAGGGCTCGGTGTACTTGTGTGCCTCGGAGGCATTGTAGGGTCGTCGGTACTTCCGGAAACCCTTGTCTCTATTGTCATTTCGTACAGCGAAACAAGCCTCTCCTCGAGGTCTTCAAGGCCTTCCATGCCATCAACCAGCGAAACATATGCGCTGTTAAGCACAACTGCCTGTACATCTCCCTTGCTTAATGCATTCATAAGCGAAGCAACCGTAGGATATGTCTTCACCTCAAACTTTGCCCGTGAACGCAGCTCTTTTATTACTTTCTCAGTATTTACCCTGTCTTTGTCCTCTAAAATGCCATAAACCAGACCGTTTGTCTGTTCAACCGTGGTAATGCTCTTGTCAAGCGTATAAGCCTGAATACTGCTCTTCTGGATATCCACGCCCGTAACCTTCTGCATGGCACTGTAGGTCTTTCCGAGATATACACAGCCTACTATGAATACAACACCAAGAAATACAGACAGGATCTTTGTGATAATTCCGGGTACAAACCATTCCTGGAGTACCGCAAACAGCCCTGCAAGGAGCAGTAAAGCTATTGTAAACAGCGCAACATAAAGCCCTGGGATAAACCCTGTCGCTGTGATAAACCCTGCCAAAACAAGCGTTGCTATCGCAAAGAAGGCAACAATTCCAAGGCCTGCAAACTTGAACACCTTTTCTTTGCGTTCCTCGTCCATGTTGGTGAAGTATGCCTTTATCCTGCCAAAAATCCCGGGTTTGCTTTCTTCCGGATTTGTTGAGCTTTCGGTTTCTGCATCATCTTTTTCAGAAGTTTTTTTATTTACTTTGTCAGTATCCGAATCTTTATCTGAAGCTTCGTTCTTTTCGGCATCTGCATCTGTACCGGCCTTGGCATCTTTTTCATCACTGCCGTCGGAAACCGCCTCTTCTTTCCTGTCCTTTGCTTTATCTGCATCATCCGGGTCGTTTAGGCTTTCGATATCCATTATCTCCAGCTCTTCCTCTGATTCGTCCGCGACTTCTCTTTCCCTGATCCACTCATCGATCATCCCGACAAGTTCTTCGGTGCTCTCGGCCTTGATCACTTCTTTTTCTTCTGGGCTCTCCAAAACCTCCGGAACAGCTGTATTGCTGCTCTCCGGAGTATTTACCGCGATATTTTCGTTAACGGAAGCGTTATTCTTCTTTTTGTGCTTCTTACTCATCTTTTCTCCTAGCTGAGCACATTATCTCAAATGCCCGGCAGTTTTTTCTCCAATACCGCAGATCACTGTGTATTCGCCGGCTTATATGTCGGTACCATCTGTGCAACCTTCTGCTTTATTGCCTCGTCGTCCGATGAAGCTGCCGTATACAGCTCTTCAAGTTCCTTCGCAAAGGCTTCGTAGTCCATCTCTATCGGCTTTCCGATATGGATGAGCCCGTTGTCTGTATCCTGCAGGCCTTCCTCGTTCATAAGGAGCTCCTCGTAGAGCTTCTCGCCGGGGCGAAGGCCCGTATATTTAACTTCAATGTCAACATCCGGCGTGTATCCGGACAGCCTTATAAGGTTCCTTGCAAGAGTGTCGATCTTAACGGGCTCGCCCATGTCGAGCACGAAGATCTCGCCGCCCTTTGCATAAACAGACGCCTGCAGCACAAGCGAGACTGCTTCGGGGATGGTCATGAAATACCTGATGATATCCTTGTGTGTAACAGTTACAGGTCCACCGGCCTCGATCTGTTTCTTGAACAGCGGGATAACGGAGCCGTTGCTCCCGAGCACGTTTCCAAAGCGTACAGCCGCAAAGCTTGTTGTACTTTGGGTTGCGGACATCATCTGGATGACCATCTCGCAAAGGCGCTTGCTTGCACCCATGATATTTGTGGGGTTAACAGCCTTATCCGTTGAAATGAGGATAAACTTCTCCGTACCATTTGCAACGGCCGCCTTTGCGGTCTTGTAGGTGCCGAAAACGTTGTTCTTTATGGCCTCGTTCGGACTTACCTCCATCAGCGGCACATGCTTGTGCGCAGCCGCGTGGAAGACCACCTGGGGCTTATATTTTTCAAATACCGAATTGATCCTGTGGGTGTTGCGGACAGAGCCTATCAGCACCTCCATATTTAACGACGGGAAATTGCGCCTTAACTCCTGCTGGATGTCGTACGCGTTGTTCTCGTAAATATCAAAGATAATGAGCTGTCCTGGAGCGTGCGCAGCTATCTGACGGCAAAGCTCGGAACCAATGCTCCCGCCGCCGCCGGTAACAAGTATCCTCTTGCCTTTAAGGGTTTCAAAAACCTGGTTGGAATCGATAATGATGGGATCCCTCCCGAGAAGGTCATCTATATTGACTCTTCGGAGCTTGCTTACTGACACGGAATCGTTCACAAGCTGGTACATGCCGGGCAGGATCCTGACTTCCTTTCCTGTCTCCTGGCAGATGTTTGCGATCTCACGCCTTTCTTTCGAAGACATGGACGGTATCGCGATTATGATGATATCTATCCCGCGTTTCTCAACAGTCTCCTGGATCTTTGTCCTGTCACCGATTATCGGGATACCGCAGAGCGTCCTTCCGGCAAGGGTGGGACGGTCGTCTATGAAGCAGTCTGCGTAATAATCAACATAGCTTGAGGTGTGGATCTCGTCGGCGATCATCTTTCCTGCCTCGCCTGCTCCAACGATCATTACCTTCTTCTGCCCGTCGTGCCGCTTTACCATGTACTCCTGCCTGAACATGCGGGCGATCCTGTAGGAAAAGCGCGCCGCAACGGCAAAGCCCATGCGCAGTATGCACGCTATGAAATAATAGCTTCTCGGCTCGCCGAGCTTCAGCACGTACATGAGCGAAAACTCTACAGCCTCGCATATAAGCGAGCATATAATGATATTGAAGACCTCGTTAAAGCTTGCAAGCCTCCAGACGCTCGAATACAGCTTTCCAAGCATATAAACAAGGATTATGATCGCGGTGTTGTACGGGATGAACTTCAGGAAATGATCCATATACACTTTCCCGATGTTCGAGTATTTAAAATCAAAACGAACCAGCAGGGCGATAAATCCCGCCATGTTGACCGTAATTATATCGTATATGATCAGAAGGAGCGCGCGAACGCCACGTTTCTCCATTGCCTTGCTCAATTTCTTATCCTCCGGAAAGGAAATTTACATAACATTAAAATTATAGCACTTTATTATGGAAAATCAAGATATTGTTTGCTTGCCGCTTTACATGCGGTGTTTGCTTGCCGCTTTACATGCGGTCTGCGGCCTCCTGCCCCGTCCGCCGCCTCTTTGCTCACATCTTCTCTTCCCGTTCTTCCTTCTCATCCTCGGGGCTCTTTAACTGGTGTATCCTCTTTAATGCCACAAAGAACAGAAGGCTTGTGACACCCGCGCCAACCGCGGCCTCTGTTATCGCAAGGTCCGGCGACTCGATTATCATCCAGATCACAGACATGATAAGGCTGTAGGCCATAAAGATGATGATAGCCGTTAGGATATTCCTCGTGAAGGCCACCATGACTGCGCAAAGTATCAAAATGATCAGCAAAAAGATCGTAAATTCAACCATAAAACACCTTTATCCTCAAGATCGTCACGCCGTTTCCGTGTTTATACCCCGTCAAAAGAAGCGGGGCCATCACGTCTCATCCCTGTAATGCACGGACTTTTCGCCCTTTTCCTCGGCTTCGTGCCGCTCGATAACGTGCCAGAGCTTTGTAATAAGATGCCCCGATACAGGGCTTGCAAACCAGAAAAATATGATGATGAGCAGGACCTTCAAGGACGCAAAGGAAAGCCCGAAACGCACCATAAGTCCCGCAAGCACGAGCAGTATCCCGAGAGTGTCCCCGAGGGCTGCGGCATGCATCCTGTTCATGCAGAAATCGAACCTGAAAAGCCCCGTCACCGCCGTTATGAAGATGAAAATCCCGGCAACGATAAGGAGCGACGAAATGCCAAATATCACCCAGTCAAGCATTGTGCACCTCCTTATCCGCGTCGGTCACGGTACTTCCCTTTACAATGTCAGCCCGGTGCACGGCAAGAAGCCCTGCCTCGTCGGCTGAAGCCTTTGCGGCCGCTCTCTCAGCCTGTTCCCTCTCACGCTTAAGCCTCAGCTGCTCGATCCTGTTCTTGTAAACGCCGCTGTAGATCTTTGTGAGCACAACAACGGCAAGGAAGCTCACAAGCGCGTAAAGTATCGCAACATCAAGAAGATACTCTTCGTTAAGCTTTTCCGCAAGCAGGCACACCGTAACGATAACGAGCGTGCCGATGGAGTTTATGCCGACGATCCTGTCCGCAAGCAGCGGACCGCGCAAAACGCGTATAAACACGCAAAGCAACAGGACACCGAGGAGTACGAGCACGCCTGTATCAAAATATCCGTAAGCCTCTTCAACGCTCATTTTTCTCCTCCGTTCCGTCATCCGCCTTCACGCGTCCTATCGCGTCATCACGTTTTTCTGCGCCTTTCGTTTTTCCGGAAAGCTTTTCAACCCTACTCTCGATCTTTCTCAGATACTCCGCAAAACACGACTTGTTAAAGTCGCACACGAACCTCTCGTCAAGGCAGTGCACCGCGTACTTGTCGCCGTCAAGCTCAACAGAGATCGTCCCCGGAGTAAGCGTTATCGAATTTGCAAGCGCAACACGCGCAAACTCGCTCTTTAAGTCCGTAGTGAACGAAACCAGCACCGGCTGCGGCTTGCAGCCGAAATCAAAGACAAGCTTTATTACAGCAAAGTTAGCCTTAAAGATCTCCCTTATCACTATCAGGGCATAGACGATATAATACCCGAAGAACCTGTAATACCTGAATTCCCTGCGTATATCGTAACCCAGCATCTTTGTGGAGAACCATGTCGTGCACGCCGAAATGATCACGCCGAAAATACAGATTTCAAGCGTGATCTTCCCGTTCAGTATCACAAAAAAGATGAAAAACAAAAGTGGCATAAAAAACCTTTCTTAATACCCTGACCGACCGATCGGTCCGACAGCAGCTCCGGCCTTTCCGGCAGCTGTTCCGCTCTTACCGGCCCGGCCTATCCGGCAGCTGTCCCGTTTTTACCTGTCCCACTTGTCGCACAGCGAGTTGATCTGGTCCGCAAACTTCCCAAGATCCTTGTTCGTTCCGCCCTCGTTGTGGTTGATGACAGCCATGAGCCTTTCGCCCGCAGCGATAAGCCGTGCAAATACAGCGGATATCTTGCGCTTCTTGTCGCCCTTCTTGTCAACAAGCCTTACGCCGTAAGCCTCGTTGATGAATTCGCCGCGGATAAGGTCGAAGGATGTCCCCGAATACGGCGCGTAGGCGTCAAGCCCGTGAAGCTCCTTTAATCTCTCTGCAAAGCTCTCGCACACCGTATCCTCGCCGTGTACAACAAACACCTTTTCGGGCTTGTTGTCAAAGGCCTCTACCCACCTTTCAAGCCCGTCGCGGTCCGCGTGTCCCGAGAACCCTTCAAGCATGTAGATATGCGCGAGCACCTCTATTTCCTCGCCCATAAGCTTAACATTCTTTACGCCGTCAAGGATAAGGCGGCCGAGTGTCCCGTTTGCCTGGTATCCGACAAACAGTATGGTGCTTTCCTCGCGCCAGAGGTTGTATTTAAGATGATGTCTGATACGGCCGGCATCGCACATGCCCGAAGCCGAGATTATGACCTTTGGAGAATCATCAAAATTTATAAGCTTCGATTCATCACTTGTGATCGCATAGCGCAGGCCCGGGAATGTAAGCGGGTTCACGCCCTGCTTTGCGAGCTCCAGCGCTTCCTTATCGAAGCACATGTCCATATTCCTGTTGAAGATCGTAGTTGCTTCGATCGCAAGCGGGCTGTCCATGTACACCTTGAAATTGCCGTGTCCGGTGACCATTCCGTTCTGCTTTATCTTCCTGAAGTAGAACAGCATCTCCTGTGTACGCCCAACGGCAAACGCGGGAATTACAAGGTTTCCGCCTCGGTCAAGAGTCTCCTGCGTGATCCTTGCAAGCTCCTCAACGTAATCGCCATGATCCTTCGCGTGCAGCCTGTCGCCGTAGGTGGACTCCATAACAACATAATCCGCATGTTTAACGTAAGAAGGGTTCTTGATGAGCGGCGTCGCGTCGTTTCCAATATCGCCCGAGAAGCACACAACACGCTTCTCCCCGTTCTCTTCAAGAGTCACGGTGATGCTTGCGGAGCCGAGCAGATGCCCGACATCGGTGAAACGGATCGTTATCCCGTCCGCAACCTCTATATCCGTATCGTAAGCAAAGCCCTTAAAAAGCTTGATAACGCCGAGGGCATCCTTCATTTCGTACAGCGGGTCAACGCTCTTCTTTCCTGCGCGTTTCCCCTTCTTGTTCCTCATCTCGACCTCGGCTGTCTGGATATGCGCCGAATCACGGAGCATGATATCGCAGAGCTCGCAGGTTGGCTGAGTCGCATAGATCGGCCCGCGGAACCCCCTTGCATACAGCCACGGCAGCATGCCGGTGTGGTCGATATGTGCGTGTGTGATGAGCACGAAATCAACATCTGCCGCATTTACGGGGATCTCCTGGTTTTCAAAGACATCCTCGCCCTGTTCGAGACCGCAGTCCACGATAAAGTTTTTCCCGTTTGCCTCCACATAGTGGCAGGAGCCGGTTACCTCGTGTGTTGCTCCGATAAATGTGATCTTCATGTGCTTCCTTCCCTTTCATACGTAGTTTTTGCAAGGTCACTGTCCTTCTCATGTACAGCGGCCGGTGCCGAGGGCATTCGCTTATCGCACAAAAAAGGGCCCCGTCACCGGAGCCCCTTTGGTTTATTTATGATTTCTCGATAAGAACTCGGGAATTTTAATACCCTGTTCACTTGTAAACGAAGGCTTTACAGGCTTCGCCGGAGCTTCCGGCTTTACCGGAGCCTCAGGCTTTGCAGCTGGCGTTACCGGAGCGCTTGCTGTCTGTGTTACCGGAGGAACGGGAGAAGTGTACGCCGATGCGGGCTTAGAAGGCGCCGTGCCGGCTGCGGTGCCCTGGGGCACTGCAGTATTGTACTTGAACCCGAAATCCACCGAAGGAGCCGGAGCCTTGCTTACACCGATCTTTCCTGAAAGGAAAGGCGGTGTATTGATGCCGTAGCCGTTGTTCTCGATGCCTGTTGCGATGATAGTTATCGAGCAGTAATCCGGAACGGAGTAATCGTCCACAACACCGAAGATGCAGTTTGCGTCGTCTCCCGCAAGCTCCTGAACCACTTCCGCAGCTTCGCTTGCTTCGATAAGAGTGATATCGCCGGAGATGTTGATGATGAAGTCCGTAGCGCCCTCGATGGATGTTTCGAGGAGCGGACTCGAGATTGCCTTCTGGATCGCCTGCTTTGCCTTGTCTTCGCCTGTCGCGGTACCGATACCGATATGCGCAACACCCTTGTCCTTCATTACTGTCTGGACATCTGCAAAGTCAAGGTTAAGGATACCGGGCACATTGATAAGGTCTGTGATGCCCTGTACCGCCTGCTGGAGCACTTCGTCCGCCTTCTTTAACGCGTCGGGCATGGAGGTGCGCCTGTCAACAAGCTGGATAAGCCTGTCGTTGGGGATAACGATAAGTGTATCCACAACCTCTTTTAATTTCGCAATGCCCGCAAGAGCATTGTTCATACGCTGTTTAAGCTCGAATTTGAAGGGCTTTGTAACGATACCTACCGTGAGGATGCCCATCTTCTTTGCGATCCCCGCTATAACGGGAGCCGCGCCTGTGCCGGTGCCGCCGCCCATACCGCATGTTACAAAGAGCATGTCAACGCCCTTTACAAGCTCCGTGAGCTCGTCTCTGTTCTCTTCTGCGGCCTTTTCGCCGATCTCCGGGTTGGCACCTGCGCCAAGACCCTTTGTAAGCTTTTCGCCTATCTGGAGAAGGGTGGGTGCCTTACACGTTGAAAGGTGCTGTTTATCCGTATTTACGCAAACAAACTCAACGCCCTTGATATCTTCATCTATCATGCGGTTTACCGCATTGTTTCCGCCGCCGCCTACACCTATGACCATGATCCTGGCCGCGGACTCGACTTCGTTGTTCCTGATTTCTAACAACTCTAAACCCTCCTTAAGCACGCAAGATAACAATATCTTGTATCGGATAAATTCCCTCTACACAACATGATAAAGAATTCACTACAAATAATCAACAGGTTTTTTACAAAAAATTTAAGTTTTTTTAAAATTTTTTTCAACCGCCCCGTTTCCCCGTTCTGCCTGCCGTAAGGCGCCTCTCCCGATCGCCCCGGAATGCAGTGTCAGTCTGCTGTTTTCGGCCTTCCCACCACAGTGGTCTGGGTGTCGCTGTAGTTTTCCATGTAAAGAACATAATATTTGTTCTCGAGAGTGTTTATGATATCCGGCAGCGCAAGGATCGCAGCCGTGTAATCATCATGCTTCCCGAGCCTTATATCCGTCACTCCGACCTTTAACACCACCGAATCGTCATACATGAACTGTACGCTGTCCACCTTAAGCTCTGTATCTTCAAGGGCTAGCGAGATATTCCTCACCGTTTCGAAAAGTCCCTTATTGTCGAGACTCTTAAGGTTTTTCCCAACGACAAAGGATCCGGTCTTTGCGCCCTCCACAAGCGTTACCCCATCAAGCTTTGTTTCCAGGTAATCAACGATAAGCCCGTCCCTGTCGAAGTAAAAATACCCGCCCATGGCGTAGATACAGCCTATGATCTTCTTTTCGTAGACGGTAAGTTCGATCCCGGAAAGGCCGGTAAGCTTTGCTTCTATCTTTTCGATGAAGGGTATCTTCGGGTAATGCCCGCGGTTTATGTTGAACGCATAGACAGGGGCATAAATGTCAAGCGGTCCGGACTGGGACATGTTCCACAGCTCGCTTTCCGTATAGATGGTCGAGCCGACAACGGAAAATTCCCTGAGCTCACAGTTGAACCTTAACACCAGCAGCAGGACGATAACAAGTACGAGCACAAGAGCCGTCTTTAAAAGCCTTTTTGTAAAAGTCGTCTTCATAGGCTAGTCCTCTACGCGTTCGCGCCTGATACGTGCCGATACACTGAGAACAAGCCCGATCTCCGCGCAGAAGACCAGGAGCGATGTGCCTCCGTAACTTACAAAGGGCAGCGCCACGCCTGTTGACGGTATCGTGTTCGTAACGACGGCAACATTAAGTATCACCTGTACCGCGATGTTGACAAAAACGCCCACGCAGAGCATGCTCCCGAAAAGGTCGTCGGCATTCATCGCTATCGCGTAGATGCGCCAGAGCAGCAGGACATAGAACAAAAGCAGCGCAATAGCACCTATTACCCCGATCTCCTCGCAGATAACGGAAAAGATCATGTCGTTGTGCGCCTCGGGGATATACCCCATCTTCTGCATGCTGTTCCCAAGCCCTCTTCCGAAGAAGCCTGCGCTTGCGATCGCATAGAGTCCCTGCAGTATCTGCCCCGACTTCGGGTGTGTCTCTACATTTAGCCAGATATCTATACGGTCCGAGCGGTAACCTACCGCGAATATGAGCACGGCTGCGAGCACAACGGCCAAAAGGCCGAAAAATATGAAATAAACCTTGTTTTCGCTTGCGATAAAGCAGGTAACAAACACTATCACGCCAAGTATTATGGCAGAGCTTAAGTTTTCAATGGCAACCATACCGAGCAGCGGTGCGCAGTACGCGGCGATCTTCAAAAAACCGGTCCATTTCTTAAGCTTCTGCGGAGCCTTGCTTATGGCAAAGGCCACAAACATGATGATACCGGGCTTTGCAACCTCACTCGGCTGAAAAGAGAATCCTGCGATCTTCAGCCATCTTGTCGAGCCGTTGTGGTCCTCGCCGAGGAATACCACGGCAACCATCAGCAGCGTGCAGACAATGAGCGCAAGGAACGCGATGCCGAAGCTCCCTTTTTCGTAAAGCTTGTAATTGACTATGGTAATACCCACCATCGCCGCTACGGCAAATACAGCGTTCTTTATCTGGCTTGAGGTGAAATACATGGGGTCGGAATAGTATTTTGTCGCGTTATACGAGCTTGCGCTGTAGATGAAGATTATACCGAAAGCGATAATAAAGAGCGTGAGAAACATAAGGCTGTAGTCAAAATACCCGCCCGCCTTCTTCTTTTCGCCTTCGATTACCGTTACGCGTTCATCCATTCCAACCTCTGTTTATGCTTATCACCCTAAGTTCCCGTCCTCTGGCGCCTGCCGGTCTAAAGCCCGTGCCGCAGCCGCCTGTCCGCCTTTTTCCGCGTCAGTCCGGGAGCTTGTGTACAAGTTCCTTAAATATCCTGCCTCTCTGCTCGTAGTTCTCGAACATTCCCCAGCTTGCGCAGGCCGGTGAGAGCAGGACACATTCGCCGGGCTTTGCATTTTCTGCACAGATCTTTACCGTTTCCTCCATGCTGTCCGCAAAGCAGTAGTTCTTAAAGCCGTGTCTGTCGCAGCATGCGGCGATATCTTTTGCAGTCTGCCCTATAAGTACAAGGAGCTTGATCTTGTCGCCAAACTCTTCTATCCACTCGTCATACTCCGACTTTTTGTCGAAACCGCCGCCGATGAGCACAGTCTTTGCATCCATCGCGCGTACAGCCTGTATCGAAGCATCGGGGTTTGTGCCCTTTGAATCGTTATAGTAGCGCACGCCCTTCTTTGTCGCGGTATATTCGATGCGGTGTTCCACGGCCTTGAACTCGCGAAGCTCCTCCCGGATAAGCTCAAGCGGCACCTTCATGGCGTGTGCGATGGCTATCGCAGCCATTGCATTTTCGTAGTTGTGCCTTCCGATGATGTTCATCTCATGCACATTTACGACCTTCTTTTTTACACCGTTTTCCGCAAGGATGATATCCTCGTTCCCGTCAACGTACAGGCCTTCTTCAAGCGGCTGCCTGCTTGAGAACCATACAATGCGGCACCTTAAGTCTTTGCTGCGTTTCTTAAGCTCTTCATCCTCGTAATTCAGGACGCAGACATCCTCCGGAGTCTGGAACCTTGCGATATTGAACTTTGCAGCGATGTAATTGTCCATCGTGTGATGGCGGTTTAGGTGATCCGGCGTGATATTAAGTATCGCGCTTACCTTCGGATGCACCGTCTCCACCGTCTCGAGCTGGAAGCTTGAAAGCTCCGCAACGATAACGGATCTTTCCGTTGTCTGCTTTGCGTATTCCGTATAAGGAATGCCTATATTCCCCACAACAAAGACGGAATCATAAAATTTCTTCATGATCTCGCCTGTAAGGGCAGTCGTGGTCGTCTTTCCGTTTGTTCCCGTTATGGCGCAGAGACTTCCCTTCGCAAAACGCCCGGCAAGCTCTATCTCGCCCCATACCGGTATTCCTCTCTCGCGAAAGTCCTTCACAAGCGGGATGTCTGTCGGAACGCCGGGGCTTAAGATCAGCAGATCCGCAGCCTTTGCGGTATCCTCCGGCAGCGCGCCTATGATGACTTCAACCCTGTCTTTTATGTTTCCGAGGTTTTCTTCGATCTTAGCCTTGTCAAGCTTTACATTTGAATCCGAAAGCGTGATATTGCAGCCTTCATCCGCAAGAAGCTTTGCGGCAGCGATCCCGCTTATCCCGGAGCCGATTATTAGTACATTCCTGTTCTTCAGATCCATGTCACTTTCCATACCGCCCGCGCAGGGCGGCTGTTTCCTTCCGTTTTTCCGTATCGGTTCTTGTGCTTAAAAATCCCTTTCTCTTTGCACTTTTGTCCCGAATATTTCTTGATTATATTCTTTTAGGATTTTTAAATCAAGTACATGTTTATTCCGGTATCGCTTCGCCGGAATTTGTTTCATCATCATGATCGTCAATATGATAATCGATCTCACCGTTCGGGAAAACTCCGAGGAACGGAAGGATGTTCTCAAGTATCCTCGAGCTCATTGTTGTCGCATAGTGGCTTGATGCGCTGTATTCGGGATCCTTCGGGTCATCTATCACAAGATACATGACAACCTGCGGATTGTCTATCGGTACGACAGACATAAACGATACCACGTATTTATGGTCGGCACGCGGCAGCTTCTGGGCCGTACCCGTCTTTCCGCCTACCATATACCCCTTCACCGCGGCTTTTGTGCCGGTTCCGGACTGGACGGTCAGAAGCAGCGCATCCCTTAAATACCTTGATGTATCCTCGGATATAGTCTGCTGCACTATCACAGGCTTTATCTCCTCAACAACCGAGCCTGTCGCATCCGCGGTCTTTTTCAGCACATGCGGTTTATAATAGGTCCCACCGTTTACGATAGAACAGAAGCCGCTTATCATCTGGATCATTGTCACGTTAAAGGACTGACCGAAGCTGCTTGTCGCAAGCTCTGTCGGATTCAACTTTTTTACATCGATAAGGATGCCCTTCGCTTCGCCGGGCAGGTCAACGCCTGTTTTCTCGCCAAAGCCGAAGCGCTTCTGGTAATGGTAAAAAGCCTCTTTCCCAAGCAGCTGTGCCATTTCCATGAGCGCAACGTTGCAGGATGCCTGGATGGCCTGCTGCGCGGTGATGGGACCGTGGCCCCATTTGTTATTGCAGTATATCTTCCAGCCGCCTATCTCCTTGTATCCCGTGCAGTTGAACTTCTGCAGCGGCTCGAACACGCCTTCGTCAAGGGACGCTGAAACGGTAAACGGCTTGAAAACGGAACCCGGCTCATAGGTGCTTGTCACGCAGTAATTGTTCCAGATGCGGTTTAATACATCTGTCTGTTTTTCCGGTGTCATTTCCGCTATCTCTTCATCCGTAAAGAAAGCCTTAAGATTTCTCGGATCGTTTAAGTCGTACTCGTCATCGGAAGCCATGGCGAGGATCTCGCCGTTGTTGGGATTCATCACAACAATGCCGATATTCTCGCACCCGACCTCCTTTGTGAACTTGTCTATCTCCTGCTGCAGGATCCGCTGAATGTTTAGATCTATCGTCAGGTAAACATCATTTCCGTCCACAGCGTTATGGACCGTCCGCTGCAGATTGAGCTCCGAATCAAAATAGCCGTAGCTGCGCCCGTTTGTACCTGTAAGCGTCTTATCGTAATAGTTTTCGACACCTGTAAGGCCGGCGTTATCGCTCCTTAAGAACCCGACCACATGGGATGCAAGGTTCCCGAAAGGATATCGCCTTACGAACCTGTCCTCGAACCACACGCCCCTCACATTCCTGTTTTCCTTCTGGAGCTCCTCGAAAGCTATCACCTTTTCGAGCGGGACAAGCCGCTCAAGCACCTGATACTGGCTGCCCGACTTCTCCTCAACGATCTTCTTTATCTCTTCGGGATCGAACCCGAAAACCTCTTTAAGCGCGTTAAGCGTAGGATTTAAGAAAGCCTTTGAGTTTGTGTTTATAACAAGCGGGTCAAGGATCACATCATAAAGCCTGTCGCTTATTGCAAGCGCGTTTCCGTTCCTGTCAAAGATCGAGCCGCGTTTATACTGGACTTCCTGGGAAATATACGCCTGCTGTTCAAGCACCTTTTTCTTGTACCGTTCTCCGTCCTTGTAACCAAGGAAGACTATCTTTCCGATAAGGAACAGGATCGCACCCAAAATAACGCAAAATACAAGCAAAAAGCTCGCTTGCATTTTGTGTGTGAAATAAATGTTAGGTTTTGGTCTGCGTTTCTTTTGTCCCATATCCTCTCCGGTACGATAATATCTAATCCGGATCTTTCTGTGTGTTTTGTTGCTATACGGAGCACCTGAGTCTTAAGGCTTCGCCCGGTCTTTCCGGCGCTTAACGTTTTCCGGACCGCCGATACTTAGATCAGTCAAGCGGCAGCAGCTCTCTTAGCGCCGCAAGTCTGTCGATCTCCGGAATATCCGCGTACTGCCTTACGTATCCGGTTTTATTGGGGGTGTACGAAAGTACGGTATTCTTGTTCGGGAAAACCATTCCAAGCTCGCCCACGGCCACTTTGTAGACTTCATCAAAATCGACACCCTGTATTACCGCATTATAAGCCGACTCATTCCTTGTCTTAATGTCCGAAAGCCTGCTCTCAAGGTTCTTAATGGCCTTGTTTGCAACAACGATATCCGCCTGTACCTGAAGGTACCCGAAACATACGTAAAGTGTCACGGCAATCGCTGCCACAAGCAGTATCATCCTACCAAGCCCGATATCCGTCGCAACATGCGGTGAAAGCTGCTTTCCGGGATTTCGCTGCGCTTCGGCTTCGTTTCTTCTCTGTTCTTCCGCTTCCTGCGCGCGGCGCTTCTCCCTGCGTTCCGCCTCTTCCTGCGCACGCCGCCTTGCCTCGCGCTCAGCTATCCTTCTTTCGGCTTCCCTATACCTGTCAGGCGCAGCCTGCTTCCTTGCAGGTTCATACCTGATGTCCGGAGCTGCGCTGCCTGTTTCGGTCCTGTACCTTCTGCTGCCGTTTTCGCCGGTGTAAGCGGCAGAAATACTGCCGTTTTCTGCAGTCTTGTACCTTCTGCCGGGTATATTGCCCTCGCCGATATAATCCTGCAGCTTTCTTGCGGTGCTCCCGCCGATATATTCATTTGTTCCGTAATTATTCTTCTTTGCCTCCATGCCCACTCCTTTCACGCGCGGCCTCCTGCCCCGCGATAAATGTGCTTTTGAGTCACCGGGGTCGTTTCTCGCTGACTCATTTTTTGAGTCACTGGGGTCGTTTCTCGCTGACTCATTTTTTTGCTTCAAAGATCCTCAGTTTTGCCGATTTTGATCTTGGGTTGTTTTTAAGCTCCTCTGCCCCCGGCAGGATCGGTTTTTTCGTTATCACCGTGCCAAGCGGCTTCTTCCCGCATACGCATACCGGAAACTGCGGCGGACAGGTGCACGGATTCTCAAACGTCCTAAACGCGTTCTTTACTATCCTGTCCTCTAACGAATGAAACGTGATTATCACAAACCTTCCGCCGGGATTAAGCCTCCCGGCCATCGAATCGAGACACTCCCTAAGCTCCGTCAGTTCGCTGTTAAGCTCTATTCTTATAGCCTGGAAGGTCTTCTTTGCGGGATGCCCCTGACCGATCTTTGCCTTCATAGGCATTGCGGCCTTTATTATCTCCACAAGCTCAAAAGTCGTCTCTACCGGCTTCTTCTCGCGTTCCGCTACTATCCGTTTTGCTATGTTTTTCGCGTATTCCTCTTCGCCGTATTCCTTGATGATCCGCGCAAGCTCTTCAAAACTGTATGTATTTACGATAGTTCTTGCCGTGTTGCTCTGCCTGTCGTCCATCCGCATATCGAGCGGAGCGTCATGCATATATGAAAATCCGCGTTCCGCCGTGTCAAGCTGGAACGACGATACTCCAAGGTCAAGCAGTATTCCGTCCACTTTATCTATCCCGAGATCGTCAAGCACCTTAGCCATTTCGGAATAGTTACTCCTTACGGCAGTTGCGATGTCTCCAAATCTTTCAAGCCGTGCCCGGCTCGCTTTTATTGCATCCGCATCCCTGTCGATGCCGATGTAGCGCCCCGCGCCGTCCGAAGCTTCATGCCCTGCTTCTTTTTTCAGTTTCAAAAGTCTCTCACAGATAAGCTGCCCGTGGCCTGCGCCGCCCATGGTCCCGTCCGCATATATCCCGCCGGGCTTGATATTCAGGCCTTCAATGACTTCTTCCGGCATTACCGAAATATGTTTGAATTCAACATCCGGCATTTTATACCTCCAAAATAAAGCTGCTTATCAAATCAGAAGCTGATCCCGTACTCTGCAAGCTTGTCTGCCAGAGCCTCCATATTGTCAAGGCCGGAAATACTGTTCTCAAAAGCCTCTTTGTCCCAAAGTTCCACTTTATTGATGTTTCCCGAAAAGACCAGATCCTTCTTCAGATGGGCTTTTTCGCACAGCTCTGCAGGTATCAGGAAGCGGCCCTGCGCGTCGGGTTCACAGTCGCAGGCGTTCGACATAAAGCTGCGCCTTAGTTCCCTGGCCTCTTTTGTTCCCGGAAGCTTCTGCAATTCCTCCGCAAACTTCTCCCACTCGCCGTTGGGGTAAATATAAAGGCATCCTTCAAGTCCCACCGTAACAACAAAGGAGGCACCAAGCTCATCACGAAGCTTGACCGGTACTACTGTTCTGTTTTTTGCGTCAAGTGTATGGTTGTATCTTCCCTTGAACATACCGGCTTCCTCCTTTCTCCGGGCATTTTATGCTTTCAAAGAGATTATCGACAGTACCCCGGCAAAACTTTAGGCACTTTATGGCATTTCATACCACTTTTTACCCTTTTCAACCCCATATTACCCCCAGAATTTAAAAATGTCAAGTTTTTCTTGACTATATTTTTTGTATATGCGATAGTGAATCTGTTGTATCTCATCTTTGATCGTTCATTATTTCCGTATTATCTGCCGTTCAACGGCTTTGGCATCAAAGATCAAATATATGAACAAAGGAGACTGCCTATGTACATCGCAGATGAAAACCGTTACGAGAAAATGAAGTTCAACCGTTGCGGAAACAGCGGCCTCATGCTGCCTTACGTTTCCCTCGGTCTGTGGCACAACTTCGGCGACACCGGTGTTTACGCCAACATGGAGGAAATGTGCTTTACCGCTTTTAATAACGGTATCACGCACTTTGACCTTGCAAACAATTACGGTCCGAAGCCCGGCAGTGCAGAGAGCAACTTCGGCAGGATACTCAAAGAGCACTTCCTTCCCTACCGCGACGAGATGATAATCTCCACCAAAGCCGGTTATGAGATGTGGCCCGGACCTTACGGAGACCACGGCAGCCGCAAGTACCTGCTTGCAAGCCTTGATCAGAGCCTTAAACGCCTCGGTCTTGATTATGTGGATATCTTTTATCACCACAGGATGGATCCCGAAACTCCCTTAGAAGAGACGATGGGCGCTCTCGCACAGGCTGTAAACAGCGGCAAGGCACTCTATGCCGGCCTTTCGAATTATGACGGAAAGACCCTCGAGAAAGCAACGGCCATCCTTGAAGACCTGAAGGTACCCTTCGTCATCAACCAGAACCGTTACAACATTTTAGACAGGACAATAGAAAAGAACGGTCTCAAAGAGACCGCTCATAAGCTCGGAAAGGGCATTATCTGCTTCTCGCCGCTTGCCCAGGGTCTTCTTACAGACCGCTACTTTAACGGCATTCCGTCGGACAGCCGTATCCGCACCGACGGCAGGTTCTTAAACGAAAACCAGATATCACCCGAAAAGATCGAGATATTAAAACAGCTTAACGAGATCGCAAAGGACCGCGGCCAGACGCTTGCTGAAATGGCACTTGCCTGGATCCTTCATGACGGCATCGTGACCACCGTGCTCATCGGCGCATCCCGTCCGTCGCAGATACTCGACAACATCAAAGCAACAGAAAACATAACTTTCTCGGAAGACGAGCTTGAAAAGATCGACGAGCTCGCAAGTCAGATGAACTGAACACCTGCCGGACCGGACTTTTCCGGACTACAGACGGAAAAAGTTCCGGGGATGCAAACCATTCCCGGAACTTTTTTTAGTACTCTACTTCTCCGTCCTCTGTAATGTAAAAGGTCTCAAAATCTGTCATGTAATAATCGCCGTAAATATCGTCTATGCAGAACGCATACAAGTATTCGCCGGGGTACATCATATCGTAGTAAACTTCAGGTTCACCGTCGAAAATGTATTCCTCACCGTAATATCCGTAGCCGTCTTCCTGTTCATAATCGTCAACAAGTGAGATGGAATAATAAAGTGGCACGATCCTGTCACCTTTTTTCAGCTTTATGATATCCCTCGCCGAAGCGCCGGACTCACTGTTGATCCCGTCCCAGGCGCCCTCGATCACGATCCTGTCATCAGTCAGCTTAAGTCGCAGGTTTGTTTCCCTGCCGTTCAGCATCACGGGGGATGTATAGATCACGCTGTCTCCGTTATCCGCAACTATATAAGTCGCAAGATTCTGTCCGTCCGGCAAAGATACCCAAAGACCGTAGAAGTTATCGAAGAAAATGCCGTTTTCCCAATCCGCGTCGATATCATAAGTCTCACCGTACTCGATAAGATCTTCTCCGTCCTCACTCTTAACATAGACGATACCGTAAACGTCTGCCGTGTTATTCAGGCCGTTTTCATCAAGGGAAAAATAATAGTATCCGTCCTCAAAGGAAGGTTCGGTATCAAACGTGATATAAGGACTTTCGCCGGTCGTGTCATAATCGTCGATATAGCTCCAGTAATCGTCGTCGTAGTAATCCCACCCGTCGCCCCAGAACCATTCGCCATCATCATCAAACCAGGTATCGTTGTCATAATCCGAATACATGTCTCCTGATGCGCCGATCCTGCCAAGCATATCAACGAAAGAAAGGTAATACGGGCTTATGCAGACCTTGCCGAAAAACGAAAGCTCGCTCGAACCCTGCACGCTGATGGGATAATAGGTGGAAAGCCCGGATACGCCTTTGTGTATGGAGCCGGTCACCGAATACACGACAGCATCGGAAAGCGCGATCACGGCTGCATTCGCATTCTTTGAATAAGATGCGCAGGCCTTGATGATCCCGCCCAGATCCACCATGTTGGTGTAACCTTCGGTCCTGTTGTTGCCGCCGAAATCGTCAACTCCGCCGATGGCGCGGACTATCTCCGCTCTCTTTGAAGTATCCTCCCCGGCTTCGTACAGATCTTTCGCAAACCTGTTAAATGTAACAAGAAGATTGTCGATCTTTGAAAGGTCGATGATTGAAAATGTTACTTCATCATCCTCGCCTTCGTCCCTGCACGCTTTAAGGAAGCTGTCCGCCACCTTTTGGCCGAGTGCCAAAGCGTCTGCATTCGGGTTCCCGGCAAGAAAGCTGCCTATGGCCGTATAATTCCAGCCGTTTCCCGGCTCAACTTCTTCCGAACCGTACATGTAATCCGCGAAAGTCGCAAGGACATTGGCTGTCTCAACGGTTCCCATCAGGCACGCGTCAAAGCCGATGAAATCAAACTTTTTCCCGATAATGTCAATGGTTTCGTTAAGCGCCCGGTCAATCTCGGTAAGATCCAGCGAATCATTGTCATATCTTTCATCAAAGCACACGCCGGTGATACTTCCGCCGCCGTGGTTCCAGAAAATAAGCCCGTTATACGAGGAGGCGTAATTCTCGAGCCCCCATTTGAGGAATGACTCAAGGGTTTCGCTCTTGCCCATGTTGTCGATCCTCTGCTCTTCAAGGAGCGTGATCTCATTGTTCTGGATAAGATAGCGCTGGAGCTTGTTTGCGGCGATAAGGTTGTTGTCCCACTCCTTTGTGCCGCCGGTCTCGACAATGAACCTGACCCTGTTGCTTGCGGTAGCATCGAGCATCTCCTGAAGATCGGGAGTTGCGGAAGCATACTCGGACTCAAGATCCGTTCCGCAAAGATATACAAAGAGCGTCCAACCCGAATTAAAAGTGCGTTCGTTCTGTTTGATCGTTCTTCTGCTGACCGTCAGTTCGCCTGTTGAATTATTTACCGTCAATTTCAGGCTCTGCGTCTGAACAACATCCGTTGTGTTGCCTGCTTCCGTCGGAGTGGGATTCCCCGCATTCGTAGGCGTAGGATCGCCGGCGTTTCCGGTCGGTGTGGGATTGCCTGTGTTTCCCGCATCCGTCGGTGTGGGATTTGAAGGATCGTCCTTCTTTCCGGGCTCAGTCGGTTCCGTTTTCCCGGTCGGAGAAACGGGCGCGTTCGAAGTCGGTGTGGGATCGTCGTCCGGCGGATAATCCGTGATGTCATCCCTCAGGCCGCATGCAGAAAACAGCATGGCAATGGAGAGTAATAATGCCAGGATACCTTTCAGGTTCTTTTTCATATATCCTTCCTCCCAGTCAAAATTTGTCACTCAGTACACAGACATGCAAAAAGAAGTAACACGATGTTACTTCTTTTTTGCCTTTATCACTCGTCAAGGATCTTAACCTTGCTTTCCTTCTTTTTGCCGGCGTCTTTTCCCGGCTTGTCGTCAACTATCACGACTTTGCTTGCAGGCTTTGCCTTCTTTGCGCTTTTTTCCGGTCTTTCGTTCCTTGCGGCTCTTTCGGTCTTTTCAGGTCTTTCGGGTCTTCCCGCCTTTTCGTTTCTTCCGGATGCCTTGGCTTCGGCTTCCCTTACTGCTGCGGGCTTTAAGAACTGTCCCTTCTTGATCAGCATGAAATAATTATAGCTGATGACAGCAAGGCCACCGAGCACCATAAGGACAGCCACTATCTGCGATACCGGAATATTCGTCGAGAAGAAGAACAGCTGGTCCGTACGCAGTCCCTCGATCCAGAAACGGCCTACACCGTAGGCAACGGCGTACCATGCAAGCAGCTCGCCGGCAAATCTCTTGTGCTTCGCATAGATCACAAGCGCGATAAAGGTCACCAGATTCCACATGGATTCATAAAAGAACGTAGGGTGTGCCTGGATATACGTAACTCCGTCAACAGTCACGTTTTTCGACAGCTGCTCGAGTATCTTTTCAAGCGCGTCGGGATTTGTCGCATATTTTGCACGCAATGCCGACTCCGTCATGATGTAGTCGCCTCCGACAACCGTGCGGTTCATCTGCATTGCAAAAAGATTGTCGGTGTACTTTCCGAAAGCCTCGCGGTTAAAGAAGTTTGCCCATCTGCCGATGGACTGCCCAATAACAAGACCCGGGATGCAGACATCCACAAAACTTCCTATCTTCAGCTTCTTGACACGGCAGAACACAAATGCCGTGGCGATGGCAACGATAACTCCGCCGTAAATAGCCAGACCGCCGGTCCTTAAGTTAAAGACGCTCAAAGGCTCATCCTTGAAGCTGTCCCAGTGGAAAATGACATAATATGCGCGGGCACCGATTATTGCAAGGATTATGACGATAATGGCAAAATCCATAACATTTTCCTGATCTACGCCAAAGCGTTTTGCCTGTCCTTCGGCCACAAAGAAGCCGACAAGCATAGCCGTGGCAACGATTATCCCGTAAAAAGCGATCTCAAACCCGAAAATACTGATGCCCACGGGTAGATTCTTCACCGTTATACCAAGATGCGGAAAAATGATATCCGACAGATTATAAAAAGACATATGCAGACCCCCGATCACACATTAAATCTGAATTCCACTACATCCCCGTCCTGGACAACATATTCCTTGCCTTCCGAACGGATAAGTCCCTTTTCCTTGGCCGCAGCGAAGCTTCCGCACGCAACCAGGTTATCGTAGCTCACCACTTCTGCGCGGATGAAACCGCGTTCGAAATCCGAATGGATCTTGCCTGCGGCTCCGGGCGCTTTTGTGCCCTTCTTTATGGTCCATGCCCTCGTTTCCTTTTCACCCGAGGTCAGATAGCTTATGAGCCCCAGCAGCTTGTAGCTTGCAGCGATAAGCTTGTCAAGGCCCGATGTCTCGATCCCGAGCGCCTCCAAGAATTCCTTCTTCTCGTCATCCTCAAGCTCCGAGATCTCCTCTTCGATCTGGGCGCAGACAACGAACACTTCCGAACCCTGTTTTGCGGCATATTCGCGAACCTTTGAAACAAAGGGATTTGCGGCGCCGTCGTCGGCAAGCTCGTCATCCTTAACATTTGCCGCAAAGATCACGGGCTTCGAGGTCAGCAGCTGGAATGAAGCAAGAAGCGCCTCCTCGTCTTCATCCTCAGGCTTTACTTCCGATGCAAGTTTTCCGCTCTCAAGCGTGTCCTTGATGCGGTTTAAGAGGTTCAGTTCCTTCTGGAGAGCTTCATTTTTCATGCCCTTAGAGCCCTTTGCGATCCTGCGCTCGATAACCTCGAGGTCGGCAAAGATCAGCTCAAGGTTGATGGTCTCGATGTCGCGCACCGGATCCACGGTGCCTTCAACATGGATGATATTCGCATCCTCAAAGCATCTTACCACATGCACGATGGCGTCAACCTCGCGGATGTGCGATAAAAACTGGTTTCCAAGGCCTTCGCCTTTGGATGCTCCCTTTACAAGTCCGGCGATATCGACAAATTCGATGACCGCAGGAACGATCTTCTGCGACTTGTTCATCTTTGCAAGAACGTCAAGGCGCTTGTCCGGTACCGCAACAACGCCCACGTTCGGGTCTATCGTACAAAACGGGTAATTCGCGGATTCCGCTCCCGCTTTCGTTATCGAATTGAAAAGTGTGCTCTTTCCGACATTCGGAAGGCCGACAATGCCAAGCTTCATGTTACTTCATGCTCCTTATTCTTAACACATTATTATGTAAACACAACATTATGTTTTATACCACTTATGACAAGTTTTCGTCAAGTGCCGTCATAAGCCTTTTCAAAACACTCCACAAGAAACATCATAATCACAAACAGTCTTTCCGTCAAGAAAAATAAACACTTTCCCGTTCGAAGCCGCTGACATACGCTTATCAAAAAAGGAGCGGCGCGAAATGCGTCGCTCCCGTAACAGTCTTTATTTCTCATATCGGATAATCATCCGGCAACCCGCACACGCCCGGAAGCTCATATCGTGATCAGAAGGTGCCCTTCCGCGACATCATTGAATACCTTGCAGTCCTGCCCCGAAACATCATAAATATGTACTATCCCGCGGATCGTTTCCGCGTGTTCGAAGCCTTCGCTCAATTCGTCCGTGATGTCCCTTGCCTTTTCAAGCTTTTCCGGAGCAAACACACGCGTTTTCTCATTTTTGAAGACTGCGGTATAGAGTATTTTTGCCTCCACAAGATCCTGGAAAATGTGGCTTCCGTAAGACAGTTCCGGATTGTATCCCGCCCTGCTCTCCTCCATCTCGCAGACTATCTCGAAGGCGCTTATATCCGCAAAAGTCGTTGGAACTCCGAGCTCCGGCGAGGAAGTCCCGACGCGTCCGGGCACGGCAAGCATCATATGCCTTTCAAGATCGCGGAAATGCCAGTTTATCCTGCCTATGAATTTCGCGACGGCATCCTTTTCCTTGTACGGCATGTTGTAATACCGCACGGGATCCACATAAACTATAAGATCGAGCCCGGCAGACCTTGAAATGCCCATTGAAGCCCCGACGCTCTCAAGAAGTATCTTATCTTTCGGAACATCGGGAACAGCCGCCCCGCCTTCTCCCCTGAAGACCTGCAGCGGTCTGCATTGGAGAAGATCTATGGAATACTCGCCGTTTTCCGAAACATTAACAGTGAATTCGGTATCGACGGGATATTCATACTCTTTTTCGATGCATTTAAGGATCCTCTGCATCTGCTCCATCAGGTTCTTATTGGAAACAAGCCCTTTGCATGAAATGAATTTCACGTCGCGGTCCCGGCCCATCTCCCTCAGGGTACGCTCCGCATCGAAATCGTGCTCCGTCAGGAGCTTTTCAAGATAGCGCGGAATAAATGGCTCAACGGTCTCGTAATCGAGCCTTTCAAGGCGTCTTTCGGTCATGTCTATGACCTCCGCCTTTCCCTGCGAGAATCTGTGCTTGTCCGCGGATGACGAATAGAGCGACCTTTCCGGCATGTCAAGATTGATGATGCGCGGATACGCCCCTTCGGTCCTGTCAACGGCGGATGTTCCGAGGCCCATTACAAGCCTTAACATCCCTGCCTGCGGGTCCGATTCCTTCATGATCCTGTAAGGACTGTAGGAATATCCGACTCCCGCGGCGCACGGCATGTAATATTTGCCGTAATACGAGCCCGAAACCCTCTGTATGAGCAGCGCCATCTGCTCATCTCTCTTGTCGAGGCCGCGCCTTTTGCGGTAATCAAGCGCTGACAGGCTCATGGAGCTTGCATACACCGTTTTTATCGCTCTTTCGAACTCGTCAAGCCTCTCCTCGAGGCTTCCCCTGTTCACACAGAATACGGATTCGTATTTTCCCGCAAAAGCATTTCCAAAGCCGTCCTCCAGGATACTGCTTGAGCGGACAATGTACGGATCCTGCCCGTAATACTCTATGATCCTTACAAACTGCTCGCGCATGGCCGGCATGAATGTCCCTTCCGTGAGCTTTTTCGCAAACTCCTCGGCAAGGGAAAAATAGCCCTCCTCGGTCCTCTGCCGGACTCTTAAGTCCCACAGGCCGTTATCGACTATATATGTGTAATACATATCGGAGCCCACATAAAAAGAGTCATGTGGCTCAAGATAATCGCTGATCTGTGGCTCACAGTTTCTGATGATGGCCCGCGCAAGCAGCATTCCGCAGGACTTTCCGCCTATCATCCCTGTCCCGACCATATGGTCGCGAACTGCAAAATAGTCGTCGGCGATAAAATGCTTTTTGACCATCTCACGCATTTTTTCGTCACGGGTCATCATTATCCGGCACATGTCGTTGCATTCCGCAGTGATGTCGATGCCGTTTTCCTTTTTAACCTTTGCCGTATTGAAGAATCTGTCCCACGAATCCGAATACTGCTCCTGCGCGGAGCGCTGCGCAAGTCCAAGTGTCTGGTAAAAGCGGCTTGCCTTAACGCCGTCGAGGATCGGGTAAAAAGCCTTGTTTTCAGGCTCAAAGATATGCGGAAGGAACATCGTGTCGGAATTCCTGTTCCAGATCTTTTCGGGCCGCACATAAACATTCCTGTTATCCGAATAAACATCAAGGAACAGCTGGGTGGTGTCGAGTATCTTGTTTATGGCTTCAACGGAGTGTTTCCCTCGTTTTATCGGGAAAAAGGCGACGGTATCGAGTATGAACAGGAACGGACAGGTGACCCTGAAAAAGTTTCCCATCATAAGATCCGTGGCCCATGCGGTCTGTAGCTCGGAAAGGCAGTCAAACACATAAAAAGCATCCCTTCCTTCCCGCTCTATGACATTGTGTATATCGACCGTAAAGGTTTCAAAGCGGTGCGAAAGCGGCACATTTACAGTCTTTACGCCCGGCATGTCCTCTATCAGCGGTTCGTGGCTCGCAAACCTGAAATATATGATATTCCGCCCGTCCTTTACGGCCTGCCCGACATAAGGCTCCATGAAAAGCCTGAAATCTTTAAGCTCCGACACGCGCCATACGACATTGTCTCCGAGCCTTATGTTGTCAAATGCCCTGTCCATTTCGGGTATTCCGCTGAGAATCCTGTCAAATGCAGCCATACAGTTTCCTTTCTTTTGTTCGCCGGGCCCGGTCCCGCAAGCCTTCTTGCTGCCCGATGGCATTCGCTTATCGCGCAAAAAAGGCGTCTCGTCCTCATGGACGAAACGCCTTTGTTTCCTCAACCGATATCATGATATCATATGTGTTTTTCTTTTGCAACCGGCCTTAAAAATAAGCTTATTTTCAAAAGATGCTTTATTTTCTCTTGATCACGTTGTTTGCGTTCTGGATCTGCAGCCTCTGCTGCTCATACAGGAACTTTGTCAGGTTCCTGCTGGTCTCTGTGAACTTGCAGCCGTAATAGTGCCTGAAAGAGCCCGTGCTCGAGTCCTTCATGCGGAGCACCGCGGCCTTGCATTCAACCGGTCCGAAATCTGAATCGATGGTGAAACTGAACTCATCCTCGGGGAAGAAACGCTCGTTAGTGAACACGCCGACTCCGGATTCGCTTATATCGCGCAGGAACGCCTTACAGGTGATGATGCGGTAGCATTCCTCGCGGATGCCGTCCGTATTCTTGTCGTAATTATATACACGCTGGCTGCTTAAAGCCATTTCTTCCTTCATGTTCTTAAGCTGCGCATCATCGCGGACAAGATACTTAAGCTCTATCTCTTTGCCGTAATACAGGCGGAAGGCGTTGCGGCGGTTGTAATTCTCGCCGGGTTCGTCCGAGAAGAAGCCGTGAAGCTTGTCGCCTTCAACGGTAACGACAGCGCCCTTCACATTGTTCCATTTCCACATACGGTCCTGTTCCTGGTAAACGATATCCACGATATCGGTATCAAGGAACTGGAAAACACGGTTCCCGCTGGCTATCAGCGTAACGCATACACAGCCTTCCTCCGCGTATTCGATGCGGCTTACGATCCTGTAATGATACTCTTCTCTCGTTATATAGATTTCAAGGGGGCGTCCGAGCCTCAGCTCACTTAGAAACATTATCAAAAACCTCCCGGAACTTTTTTATATTCTGTGTGATATTTCCCTTAAATACCGAGCTTCCGGAGACAAGCACCTCTGCGCCGGCTTCGATTATCTTCCCGGCGTTTTCAAGGGTGATGCCGCCGTCAACCTCTATCTCGCCCTTAAACCCGCGTTCCTTCTTTAAGGCTTTAAGCTCCGCAAGCTTTTCATAGGAAATGTCCATAAGCTTCTGTCCGCCAAACCCCGGTTCAACAGACATAACAAGGAACATCTCGGCGTCATCAAGGTAAGGCAGCAGCGCCTTGACCGGTGTTGCGGGCTTTATTGAAAGCCCCGCCCTTATCCCGCAGCTGTGGATGAGCTTTAACACACCCTTCACGTCGGCGCAGGTCTCAAGATGCACCGTAATCGAATCCGCTCCGCATCCGGCGAAGTCCTTAATATATCTTTCGGGCTCAAGTATCATGAGATGCACATCAAAAAACATATCCGTTTCACGGCGGATAGATTTTATGAGCGGCATTCCGAAGGATATGCTCGGCACGAACCTGCCGTCCATAACATCAACATGCAGGTAGTCGGCCCCGGCTTCCTTTACTTCCCTTATCTGCGCCCCGAGTATGTTAAAATCGGCCGCAAGTATAGACGGCGCAAGTTTCGGTCCTTGTCTCAATTCTGCCTCCGTAAAGCTTTGGTATCGCGTCCGCGGGACCGCTCCCGCTGATGCTGTACCCGGTGTTTTATCCGTTAATATCTTCTTGCTTCTTTGATCTCATAAAAGATCTGCTTGTAATTCTCGTATCTTACGCCGGATATCCTGCCGTCCGCAACGGCTTCCTTTACCGCGCACCCCGTTTCGTTAAGATGAACGCAGTCCCCGAAGCGGCACAGCGGCGCAAATTCCGCAAATTCGCTGTAATAGTCCTTCAGCTCATCTTCACCTATCCCGGTGACATTTAAGGAGCTGAAGCCCGGTGTATCCATGATATAGGTGTTGTTCCCGGCGCTAAAAAGCTCCGAATGCCTCGTTGTATGCTTGCCGCGGTCGATCTTCTCGCTGATGTCCCCGGTCTCCATAAAGGCTTCGGGAACAAGCAGGTTCATGAGCGTAGATTTCCCTACGCCCGAAGGCCCGCAAAGAACGGAAGTTCTGCCTTCAATGCGTCTTTTGAGCTCTTCGATCCCGATCCCCTGTTTTGCGCTTATGAACAGCACTTCGGAACCCGAATCCTTATAGATGTCAAGCAGTTCCTGCCTTCTTTCCGGCGTGATCAGATCGCATTTATTGAATATTATGACCGTTTTCACATCACGGAGCGCCATATGGACAAGCAGCCTGTCAAGCAGGTTGAGTGCCGGTTCGGGCTTTGCGGCCGCAAACATTATAACGGCCTGCGAGACGTTGGAGACGCTCGGGCGGAGCAGATAATTCTCGCGCTCGTAAATATCGGTGATATTCCCGAGCCTCTTCTCTTCGTCCGTTATCTCAAACTCGACGTCATCGCCCACAAAAGGCGTCATCCTGCGGTTCCTGAAAACGCCTTTTGCCTTGCATTCCGTAATGCCGGTCTCTTCAGCATAAACATAGTAAAAACCGGCTATTCCTTTAACTATCTTTCCCTTCATACGGTAAGGTCCGCCTGCTTTAAGGTGCCGGCTCGCCGCCCTCAGCTGTCGGAGTCGGCTCCCCGCCGCCTTCCGGCGTAGGTGTGGGTTCTTCCGTAGGCGTAGGTTCGGGCGTCGGAGTCGGATCCGGGTTAGGTCCCTTGCTGACAACTATGTCGATCTTGGATTTCACCCTGACAGGCTCATCTGCATCAACACTCTGGCTTATTACAACGCCTACAGCGTATTCGTCGCTCCAGTCCTGTTCAACGTTTCCGAGCTCGAGTTCAAGCTCTTCAAGCAGTGTCTGTGCTTCCGTAGCCGTATGTCCGACAAGTGCCGGTGCCTTGACATTTGTATTGTTGACACCGAGACTCACCCAGATAACGATCTTGCTGCCGGATTCGACCATGGTAAGAGCTTCGGGATCTGTTCTCGTTACATAGCCTTCCTCGATAAGATCGTCATACTCATAATCAACTTCAACCGTGTATCCCTTGTCTGTAAGGGCCTGACGGGCTACCGCGAGCGAGTAGTTCGTTACCTTCGGAACAGTACCTGTTTCCCTTCCGACACATATCGTAAGGGTGATCTCCGCGTTTGCGCTTATCTGCGCATCGATTGGAGGATACTGTGCTATTACCTGTCCGACCTCGTATTCGGAAGAGAACTCCTCCTCGTATCTTATGGAGAAGGTATTGGATATTCTCTTTAATGATGTAACGGCATCTTTATCCAAAAGTCCCACAACGCTCGGCATCTTCACAAGATCCGGCGCGTTTGTCGGCGTAGCCTCGGGTGTGGGCGTGTTTGTTGCCACATAAGGCGGCGTCGGTGTAGAACCGATGATGCTGCCCGGGTTTATGATGGTCTTAAAGATATCGAAATAGTTGGCGATGATGTAGAGAACCGCAACACCAACGAGGATTACGGCAAAGACACTGCCTACCGTAAGCACCTTCTCTAACCCCGAGTTCATGCTGTCGATATCGTCGTCATCATCAAAATCGCGCTTTTTCTTCTTCTTTTTGCGCTTCTCGGGCTCGTCGTCGTCAAGAACATCCGAGATAGATGTAATGGTTGTTGCTGCGTTGATCTCCTCAAGCTGCTCCTTGGTCATCTGCTTTGTGGGAGAATCCGGCACGGAGCCGTTCATGGAAACAAAGTTTCCGTTCGGGTTGCTTATTGACATCTTGAGATCTGCAATAAGCTCGGAAGCGCTCTGGTAGCGGCGTTCCTGCTTTTTCTGCATACATTTTGCGACGATCTTTTCAAGGCTCTCGGGAACATCGGGAGCAGTATCCCTGATGGGCTCCGCCTGCCCCTGGATATGGAGCAGCGCAACCGAGACAGTGTTATCGCCCGCAAAAGGCACATGTCCGGTAAGCATTTCGTAAATAGTCACGCCAAGCGAGTAGATATCGCTTCTCTCGTCGCTGTAACCGCCTCTTGCCTGCTCCGGCGAAAGATAATGGACGGAGCCTAAGGCATTCTGGGTAACTGTATTTGAGGTTGCTGCCTTCGCGATACCAAAATCGGTAACCTTAACCTTGCCCTCGCGGGAGATTATGATGTTCTGGGGCTTTATATCCCTGTGGATGATATGCTTCGCATGGGCGGCTTCCATACCCTGTGCTATCTGGATGGCGATACCTACCGCCTCCCTGACTTCGAGCCTGCCTTTTCTCTCTATAAAGCGCTTTAAGGTGATGCCTTCCACAAGCTCCATTACTATGAAATAAAGCCCGTTGTCCTCACCTACGTCATATACGTTAACAATGTTCGGATGCGACAGACCTGCCGCGGACTGAGCCTCGCCCCTGAATTTCTGTACGAAATTCTTGTCCTGGGCGTATTCAGCCTTAAGGATCTTTATCGCAACATAGCGGTTCAGACGATGGCATTTTGCCTTGTAAACGTCCGCCATGCCGCCGGAGCCTACTTTTTCAAGTATCTCGTATCTGTCGTTTATGAACATTCCTATCTTGATCTCCATTACGCATTACCTTTCTTCAACACATCAGACATATATGATTATTACTGAAATATTATCCTTGCCCCCGTTTGCGTTTGCCATATCCACAAGCTTCTCGCAGGCTGTTTTCGGGTCGCCCCTGAATTCCCTTATGGTCGCGGCTATCTCGCTGTTCTCCACCATGTTCGTAAGGCCGTCGGAGCACATTATCACGATATCGTTCTCCTCCACCGGCACCTCAAAATAGTCGGGCACGACTATCCCATTGGCGCTTATAGCCCTTGTTACGATATTCTTGTTGGGATGGAACCTTGCCATTTCCTCGCTGAGGTCGCCGTTTCGCACCATCTCTGCCACAAGGGAATGATCCATGGAGATCTGCTCGAGCTCCGGATGCATAAGATAGATGCGGCTGTCGCCTATATTCGAGGCATGAAGAATACCGTCTTTTATAAAGGCGGTAACAAAGGTGGTCCCCATACCTTCAAGCGCGCTGTTCTCACGTCCTTTTTTTATAAGCTTTTCGCTTATGTCAAGGAACGCCTTGTCAAGTGCGCTGTACAAGGTCTTCTCTTTTGCTTCGGACATGTCTGAAACAAATTCTTCAACGCAGAAGCGCGATGCAAAATCACCGGCCTTGTGGCCGCCCATTCCATCCGCGACTATAAAGAGGTTCGGGAGTACACCCACAGGCTCTTCGCTGCGAAAAACATAATCCTGATTGGCTTCGCGCATCTTGCCGACGTCCGTTATCGCATACGATTTCACCTGCTTACCTCCTTTGCACGAAACTTGCGGGCACCCCCGGAAACACAGCGCCGGCCTTACTTTGCGGCGTAGCTTTTACGAAGCTGCCCGCAGGCCGCGTTTATGTCCGAACCCATTTCTCTTCTAATAGTAGCATTTATGCTATTTTTTTCAAGTATATTTTTAAAATTAAGCACATTCCCGTGTGTGGCGGGATTGTAATCCCGCTCTTTTACAGGGTTTACAGGTATCAGGTTCACGTGACAATTCTTTCCCTTCAGAAGTGCAGAAAGCTCTTTAGCGCATTCCGCCGAATCATTTACGCCGTCTATCAGGCTGTACTCGTAGGTAATACGCCTTCCCGTCTTTTCGAAATAATGATCGGCAGCCGCGACAACCTCAGCCACTGTCCACTTCTTTGCCACCGGCATGAGCCTCTGCCGCAAGGCGTCATTCGGCGCATGCAGTGAAATGGCAAGCGTCGCATCCGGCTTTGTATCCGCAAAAGCCCTGATCCTGTCGCACAATCCGCAGCTTGAGACCGTGATATTGCGCCTGCTTATGTTCAGTCCCTTATCCGAAGATATCAGTTCAAGGAACCTTAAAACGTTCATCAGGTTGTCCATCGGCTCACCGGTGCCCATTATCACAACATTGCTGATGCGTTCCCCCGTGTCCTTCCCGATCCTGTAAACCTGTTCGAGCATCTCCGAAGGCTCAAGATTTCGTTCAAGCCCTCCTATCGTGGAGGCACAAAAGCTGCATCCCATACGGCATCCCACCTGTGATGAGATGCAGACGGAATTGCCGTGCTTATAACGCATGAAGACGCTCTCTATAACGTTATTTTGGAGTGTGTCGTCATCAAGCCTGAACAGGTACTTTCTTGTTCCGTCAAGAGCTGATTCAAAGCGCTCGACCTTTTCGAGCGTGACAAGCTCACAGTTTTCCGAAAGCTTCTGCCTTAATGCCGCAGGCAGGTTCGTCATTTCCTCAAACGAGCCGGCGCACTTCTCATGAAGCCAGGAAAACAGCTGGTCGGTGCGGAACCTCGGCTGACCGATCCCCGCAACGAAGCTTTCGAGTTCAGTATAGTTTAACGATCTTAAATCGGTCTTTTCCACGTTCAAACCTCTTTGTAAAGCCTTTTGGGACATGTTCCCCGCGGCGTTACGCTTCTTTTCTGTATTTCGAGATAAAGAAGCCGTCTCCGGAGTGGATGCCCGGGATCATGGTAACTTCAAGCTCCTTTTTAAGCCCCGCATCCTCCAGTATCTTCATGCCCGCTTCGTTTTCGGTGCGGTTTAAGGTACATGTCGAAAAAATGAGGGTCCCGCCTTTTTTAAGGCTTCTTACGGCGTTTTCGAGAATGGGCTTCTGAAGCTCGATAAGCTCATCCTGAACGCGCTCGGACATGTTGTATTTGATATCGGGCTTCCTTCCTGTGATGCCCGTACCCGAACACGGCACATCCGCGAGCGTGATGTCGAACTTTTCCGCGTCCGCTTCGTTCCTGACGCTTGCATCCGCAACGGAAAGGTCGATATTGTCAAAGCCGCATCTGTTTATGCTCTCGTTTATGAGATTGATCTTTCTTGAGGTCACATCCCTTGCGTCGATCCGTCCGCCCTTGCCGGCAGCCTTTAATTTGTCGGCAAAATGCAGTGTTTTTCCGCCGGGAGCCGCACACATGTCAAGGATCGTCTCGCCGCCCTTTATGCCGGCCGCTTCCCCGACAACAACGGAGCTTATATCCTGAACCGTAAAGAGCCCGTTCTTAAAGCTCTCCGTCTCCGCAAAGCCCTCTCCGGCAAAAGCCTGAAGGATATTGAGCCTGTATCCCTTCACTTCGTCCGGGAGCACAAGCTTCGGAACCGTCGCCTTTATCCCATCCTTTGCAAGAGCTTCTATGCATTCCTCAACGGTACATTTGCTCTCGTTCACACGGAAATAAAGAGGCTGTGCGTCAAACTGCCTTTCCGCGATCTTTATGCAGGTCTCTTTTCCAAAGTCCCTTTCCCACTGCTTTAACATCCATACGGGCACGGAATACTTTATCTCCATTGCCTCGTAGGAATCGCCTGAAGTGAGCTCTTTAAGCTTTTCTTTTCCGTTTTTGCCGATATTCCTCAGAACACCGTTCACAAAACCGGCAAGCCCTTCCATGCCGTGTTCCTTTGCGAACTTCACCGCTTCGTTGCATGCAGCCGCAGCCGGTATCCTGTCCATGAAGAGTATCTGATAGGCGGCAACACGGATAAGCGCGCGAAGGTACGGCTTCATCTTTGCAACCGGCGTCTTTGCGAAGCTGTCTATAACACGGTCGAGAGTAAGCATTCTCTCTGTCGTGCCCTCTATGAGACGCTTTGCGAGAGCACGCTCCCTTGCGTCCGAAAGCCCGCTTTCCGAGAGTGTTTCCGTTACGACCCTGTGTACGGATCTTCCCTTGTCCGTTACGTTCAAAACAGCATAAACAGCAGCATCTCTTGCAGTCATAGTGATCCTCCGCACCGCCCTGTAAGGCGGATAGTAATTTGACCAAAGTCTTGGAAAAGTCTTTGTTTCCGCATTTACTTCGATCTACCCTTGAGACCGTTAAGATAATCCTTTGCAGCCATTGCCTTTTTACCCTCGGGCTGCAGCTCCGTTACGGCAAGTATCCCGTCCGCGCAGGCGATATCGAGCGTCATGCCGTCGGATTTAAGCACCGTTCCGGGTGCTTCCTTTGAATCTTCCGGTTTTACGAAAGCCTTTTTTATCTTGATCAGCTTTCCGTCTATATACATAAATGTCCCGGGCCATGGATAAAGCCCTCTGACATATCTTTCAAGCTCCGCCGCGGGCCTTGAAAAATCAAGTTTCCCAAGCTCCCTGTCCATCATCCCGACGTAAGTGCTTTCGGAATGATCCTGCGGTGTACGCACCGCCGTACCATCAATTACGGAGGGCAGGGTCTCAACAAGCAGCTTTGCCCCGAGAGCAGCAACCTTGTCATGAAGCGTCTCGCCCGTGTCGAAAGGCTCTATGGGAAGCTTTGCCTGTGTTATGATATCGCCCGTGTCACAGCCTTCGTCCATATACATTATGGTAACGCCGGTCTCTTTGTCGCCGTTAAGTATCGGCCATTGGATCGGCGCAGCACCCCTGTATTTCGGCAAAAGCGAGGTATGAACGTTTATGCAGCCGTACGCGGGAAGTTCAAGCACTCTTTTCGGAAGTATCTTCCCGTAAGCCGCAACAGTGATCACGTCAGGCTTAAATGCCGAAAGCTCCTCGAAAAACTCATCCGACTTTGCCCTTTCGGGCTGGAGGACCGGGATATTTCTTTCAAGACAGAGCTCTTTTACCGGAGACATGGCCATTTTCCCGCCGCGTCCCTTTGGCTTGTCGGGCTGCGTTACGGCGGCAACAATGTTAAAACCTGCGTCAAGCTGGGCTTTCAGCACGCATTCCGCAAGCTCGGGAGTCCCCATGAATACTATCCTTACATCACTCACTGTCATTGTCCATAAGCTCCCCTTCAACAAGTGTCGTATAAAGAATTCCGTCAAGATGGTCGAGCTCATGCTGGATGGCCCTTGCAAGAAGCTCCTCGCCCTCTATCTCGAATTCCTGCATGTTTTCGTCAAAGGCCCTTGCTATGACATGGTTTGCGCGTGTCACGATGCCTGTTTTGCCGGGCACCGAAAGGCACCCTTCACCGCCTGTCTGTTCGCCGTCCTTCTCGATAATAACGGGATTGATCATGATGATGGGGCTGTCCTGCTCGGGAGAGATATCTATCACCACGATCCTTTTGAGTATCCCGACCTGCGGAGCCGCAAGGCCCACGCCGTCCGCGTCGTACATGGTCTCGAGCATGTCCGAGATGAGCTCTTTTATCTTAGGTGTCACCTCCGGAACCGGCTTTGATTTTTTCAAAAGCACCGGATCCCCTATTTCTCTTATTTTTCTTAATGCCATAACAGTTCCTCCTGTGCATCCCTTTCCGTCCCGTGTTTTGTCGGGATCCGAAAAGTTGACTGCGTTTTAATATCATCAATACCCGTTCATCGGGTTAAAATCAAACTGGATGCTGCATTTCTCAAAGGCTTTGTCGTCCTTTATCCGTTCCTCGATGCTGTCCTTGCACCTGACCAGGAGCCCGTAATCAGCAGATTTCGAGTATATAACACGCCTGTAGCGGTCCTTTATCTTTTCCACGCCGCATTTTGACGGCCCGATCATGCTTACCTGCTCGGCTGCGTCAAAGGCCTCAAAGCAGGCGCTCATGAGCGTGTAGAGGAACTCCGCGCAGGAATCCGCTTCCGCCTCGTCCCCGCTTGTAAGGAGCACTGCCAGCAGGTTTGACGCGGGCGGGTAGCCGAGCATCTTCCTGAAGGCGATCTCGTTCTCGTAAAACTCCTCATAATCCTGTTTTGCAGCCGTAACGATAGCGTAATGCTCCGGATTGTAGGTCTGGATAACCACTTCGCCGTCGGTGCCGGCCCGTCCGGAACGCCCCGCTGCCTGGGCAAGCAGCTCGAAGGTCCTTTCCCCGGCCCTGTAATCCGTTGCGTTGAGCGACAGATCCGCAGCGATTATACCCATCAAAGTGACTCTTGCAAAATCGTGCCCTTTGACGATCATCTGCGTCCCCACAAGGATATCCGCCTCATCATTGGAAAAAGCCGAAAGCACGCGTTCGTGCCCCTGTTTGTCCTTTGTCGTGTCTGCATCCATTCGGAGCACCCTTGCGGTCGGGAAGACCTTTTTAACGTATTCCTCAACCTTCTGGGTACCTGTTCCGAAGGCCGCAATATACTTTGAACCGCATTCGGGACAGGTCTTTGGCATCGGTATCTCGTATCCGCAGTAGTGGCAGACCAGCCTTTCCGGCCTGTTCCCCACCATGTGCGCCGTAAGCGATACCTCACAATGCGGACAGCGCATGGCCGTTCCGCAGGCCCTGCAGGACACAAAACCCGCATAGCCGCGCCTGTTGATAAAAAGCATTATCTGCTGCTTTTTCATGAGCCTGTCTTCGATAAGGCTCTTCAGCTTCCTGCTAAACATCGACATATTGCCGGCTTTAAGCTCCTCGCGCATGTCCGTTATATGGACCTTCGGGAGCGAAGCATTGCCTGCGCGGTTCTTAAGCTCGAGCAGCCTGTATTCGCCGCGTTTTGCGCGGTAATAGCTCTCTGTAGAGGGCGTGGCGGAACCGAGGATAACCGAGGCTCCAACCATCTTTGCGTATTCTATGGCAAGCTCCCTTGCGTGGTACTTGGGAACATTTTCGCTTTTATAGCTGCTCTCGTGCTCTTCATCGATTATGATGAGCCCGGGATCCTTAAAGGGCGTAAACAGCGCGGAGCGCGGCCCTATCATGATGTCGGTGCCGCCCTCTTTTGCTCTTAGGTACTGGTCATATTTCTCGCCGTCCGAAAGCCTTGAATGCATGAAGGACACACGGTCACCGAAGCGCTTTGAAAACCTTGACACCGTCTGGTATGTGAGCGCTATCTCGGGGATTAGCATTATCGCCTGCCTTCCCTGCCTTACGACTTCTTCGATAACGGACATGTAAACTTCCGTTTTACCGCTGCCGGTGACTCCTTTAAGGAGATAAACGCCCTTTATCCCGTTTTTAAGGTCTCCCGTAACGGTATCCACAGCCGCCTGCTGTTCTTCGTTCAGGACTATGCCGTTCTCCTGCTTTTGGACTGCCGCGCCGCCCCTGAACTGCCTTGTTTCGATAACTTCGGTTACTCCGAGCTCTTCAAAATCGGAGACGGTCTTTCTTGCGATGTTGAGCTTCCCGACAAGCAGCTCGTAATCGGCGCTCCCGGACTGCAGAAGCTCTGTCAGGAACCTTACCTTTGCGCGGTGGTTCTTCTGCCTTGCTTCGACAAGGAGCCTTGCTGCAAGATCCCTGTCTTTGAGCACCACCGTTTTGGACACGACGGGCTTTACGGTCTGTTTTACTGGAGTAACGGTCCGTAAAGCATCATTCATGGTGCCGCCGTACAGGCTTCGCATCTTCTCTGCAAGCTCTATGGTGCGGCTTTCCATGACAAGTCCCTTCTCCTCTACGGAGGCGATGGGTTTTATCCTGCTCTCGTCTATCTTTGCCTTTTCGGACAGGCCGGTGATATAGCCCTTAATAAGCCTGTTGCCCTTGCCGAACGGTATCATGACCGGTGCGCCGACAACAGCTTTTTCAAGCATTTCGGCGGGTATGGCATATTGAAATGTCTTATCTAAATTTTCATGTGAAATATCGACTATGATATCCGCAAACACTGTAAACCTCCGTGTTTAACACCGGCTCTTTAGCCGTCACACGGCTCCTAACGGTTTCTCAAGGCGTCTGCCAGCTCGTCGAGATGCATCCCGCGGGAGCCCTTCATGTAAACAACATCTCCCGCTCCAAGGCGCGTGATTTCCGCCTCGTAAACGCCCTCATTTGAAGCATAGCTCTTTATCTCAAAGCCTGCGCCGGCTTCTTTTGCGGCTTCCGCTATGTATGCCGCCTCTTTGCCTACCGTTATCAGCCTGTCTATCTTCTTTCCCGCCGCATAAGTCCCGACTTCCCTGTGAAGCTCCTCCGAGAAGCTCCCGAGTTCGAGAATGTCGGCAAGGATCACTATCTTGCTGCCTTTTTTGGAGATGCTCTCCACCATGTCTATCCCGCTCTTCATGGAATCGGGACTTGCATTGTAGGTGTCGTCTATCAGCACCACGTCTTTTATGTTCTCGATATGGCCGCGCATGTTCATTGGCCTGTAAACTTCCATCATGTGCTTTGCCCTTGCCGGTTCAACGCCAAGTGATTTGGCAACTCCGATCGCCGCAACAGCATCAAGGATATTATGGTTGCCGATGATCGGAAGTACCACCTGTTCCCTTTCACCGGTGCCCTTGTCAACGAAGGTGAAATCTGAATATTCGCCGGCAGTCCTGATGTTTTCGGCATAATAGTCACATGTATCCGAAAGGCCGAAGGTCTTTATCGTGATATCCTTGTCTGCGGGAAGCAGCGGCTTAACGTCCTTTAACATCTCGTCGTCGCCGTTTACAAAAAGCACTCCGCCCGCATCCGGGAAGCAGTTTATCATCTGGAGCTTTTCACGTCTGATGTTCTCCTTTGAACCAAGCTGTCCTATATGAGAAACGCCGATATTTGTGACAAGCCCGCAGGAGGGCCTTGCTATCCTGGCAAGGCGCGCCATTTCGCCGAAATCGCTCATGCCAAGCTCTATAACGGCATAATCGTAGTCGTTTGAAAGCTCGAGCATCATGAGTGGAACGCCTATCTGGCTGTTCTTGTTTCCGGAGGTCTTCAGCACCCTGTAGGATGCCGAAAGTGTCTGGGCCACCATCTCTTTTGTGGTGGTCTTTCCCACACTGCCGGTTATCCCGAACACCGTGCCTTCAAACCTGTCCCTGTAATAGATCCCAAGATCCTGCAGCGCCTTCTTCGTGTCTTCGACACGGATATAGATCATGTCCGAAGTCCCCGGAAGCCGCTTGTCGCGTGAGGTAAAGCATACCCTTGTCCCGCGCTCGTAAGCATCCGGGATATAATCGTGGGCATCCGTATGCTCACCCACAATGGGCACAAAAAGAGTCCCGGGAGCTCCCTCTTTCGAGTTGATGATAACGTGTGAGACCTCTGTGGTCCCCGCATCTGCCGGCGTTATCTTAAGACCGTCGGTCAGGATGCTTCCGTTCGTGATCTCGCATATCCTGTTAACAGAGATTGAGTTCATGCGCTTCCTCCAGAATCATTATTCTATCGTCCATAGGGTATTTTACACCCTTTATTTCCTGATAATCCTCGTGTCCTTTTCCCGCTATGACGATCATGTCGCCGGGCTTTGCGTTCTTAAGGCAGTAACGGATAGCCTCGCGCCTGTCAGGTATCGATACATACTCGCCCTTCCCGCGCTTTACGCCTGTCAGGATATCGTTGATTATTTCAAGGGGTTCTTCAAATCTCGGGTTGTCGCTCGTCACAACGGTAAGGTCCGCAAGGTTCGACGAAACCTCGCCCATATCGTAACGCCTGTCCTTTGCGCGGTTTCCGCCGCACCCGAACATGCAGACAAGACGGGCGGGCTTATACTCCCTTAAGGTCGTAAGAAGGCTCTTTAGGCTCATTCCGTTATGAGCGTAATCAAGCATTACGGAGAAGCTGTCCGAAACCTTTACAAGTTCTACCCTTCCCCTTGCCTTGATGTTTTTAAGGGCATTTACGCAGGCCTTGGCGGGAATGCCGAGAGTCCTTGCCGTGGTTATTGCGGCAAGCGAGTTGTAAACATTGAAAGCGCCGGGGATATCGGCGTAGATATGGAGCTTTTCTCCCCTGCAGTCGATATCGAAATCGACTCCGAGCTCGCCTTTTTTATTGACAAGGGTAATGCCGGACGCCCTGAAATCAGCCTGTTTTTCTATGCCAAAGGTCACATAAGGACAGGTCGCGTTCTTAAACACTTCTTCAAAATGTTCTGAATCAATATTGCCGATCCCTGTCCCGCACATCTTAAACAGCAGGCTCTTGCAGTAGAGATAGTCCGCAAAATCCGGATGCTCCCCGGGGGCGATGTGATCCGGCTCAAGGTTTGTGAACACTCCCGCTTCGAAAGCGATCCCCGCTACCCTGTCCATCTTAAGGCCCTGGGAGGATACCTCCATTACAACGTATTCCGTACCGGCCTTAACCATCCCCGCAAGGTATTCCTCAAGCACATAAGACTCCGGCGTTGTATGTTCCGCATGGATGCTCTTCTGTCCGACGGTTACCTCGACGGTGCCGATAAGGTCCGTCTTATGCCCTGCCGTTTCAAGTATGCTCTTCAGCATATAAGCTGTAGTGGTCTTTCCCTTTGTGCCGGTTATGCCTATTATCTTAAGCTTTCTTGAAGGAAATCCGAAGAACGCTGAAGAGATGAGCGCAAGCGCCCTTCTGGTGTTAGGAACACGTATAACCGTAACGTTTTCCGGCACTTCAACATCTTTTTCGGAAATAATAACGGATGCGCCTGCATCAGCCGCCGCACCCGCAAACTCATGACTGTCATGCTTTGTGCCGGTTATGCATACAAAGCAGGCATTCTTTTCAATATCCGCACGGGTATCGTAGACAACGGAAGATACCTCCCTGTCTACGCTACCCTGCACGATCCTGTATTCAAGCTCAACGAGCAATGTGCTAAGTTTCATGTCGTTCCCCAAACCTATCCGAGAAGCCTTCTGTAAAGATCCTCGTATTTGCGTGCCGAAACATTCCACGAATAATCAACGGCCATGCCCCTGTCGATGATCTTGTTCCATTCACGCCTCTTGTCATAATAAATGTGCTTTGCGTAACGTATTGTGTTGAGCATCTCATGCGCATTGTAATTTGCAAAGCTGAAGCCGATGCCGCCGCTCATGTATTCATCATACGGCGTTACGGTATCGCGCAGGCCGCCTGTCTCGCGAACGATGGGTACCGTGCCGTAGCGGAGGGCCATAAGCTGGCTTAAGCCGCAGGGCTCAAACAGCGAAGGCATAAGGAATGCGTCCGCGGAGGCGTAGATCCTGTGGGACCTTTCGTTGTTGTAGTAGATATTTGCGGAAACCCTGTCCTTGTATTTCCACTCAAAGTGCCTGAAAAGATTCTCATATTTTGCTTCGCCCGTGCCAAGCACAACAAGCTGGGTATCCTCGGCGCATATCTCCTCGATAACGTAATCGATAAGGTCGAAACCCTTCTGGTCAGTAAGACGCGAAACAACACCGATCATAAAGACCTTCTCGTCCACGTTCATTGCAAGTTCCTTCTGGAGAGCGGTCTTGTTCTTGACTTTTTCCTTACGGAAATTGATGGCGTTATAATTTTTGATGATATAAGGATCCGTTTCCGGGTTCCATTCTTCATAATCAAGACCGTTAAGGATGCCGCAGAGCGAGTTGGAGCGCGCTCTCATCAGGCCGTCAAGGCCTTCTCCGTAATAGGGCATCTGGATCTCTTTCGCGTAGGATTCCGAAACGGTGGTAACATAGTCCGCATACGCGATGCCGCCCTTTAAGTAGTTGGCGTCGCCGTAAGCTTCAAGCTTGTCGGGCGAGAAATAATACTCGGGAAGCCCGGTGATGTCCATTACCCTCTTCTTGTCCCAGCAGCCCTGGAATTTCAGGTTGTGGATGGTCATTATCGTCTTTATCCCGCGGAAGAACTCGTTTTCCTGGAAACGGTCGTGCAGGAAGACAGGGATAAGGCCCGTCTGCCAGTCATTGCAGTGAATGATGTCCGGGCGGAAATCAAGGAGCGGTATAGCCGAAAGAACAGCCTTGCTGTAGAAGGCGAACTTCTCGATATCCTCGTAGATATTGCCGTAAGGCGCCATACCCGCAAAGTAATACTCGTTATCGATAAAATAGAAATGTACGCCGTCAACGGTTGCCTCTAAAATGCCGACATACTGCTGTCTCCATGCAAGATCCATGTAAAAGTGGGTCTTGTAGACCATCAGCTGCTTATACTTTTCCGGAATGCACATATATTTCGGAATAATAACGCGAACATCAAACTCATCCCTGTTCAGATACTTCGGGAGAGAACCCACAACATCCGCAAGACCGCCGGTCTTTATAAACGGAGTACATTCTGATGCTGCAAAGAGAATCTTTTTCATCGTTTTACCTGTTCCTTAACTGTTTTTTTACTTCACATGCAAGAGCCTTCATCTCGGAAGCGTTCTCCATGACGGAATCTGTGATCCTCGCTCCTCCGACAAGTCTTGCAAGCTCGCTTATCTGTTCTTCTTTTTCAAGTTCTTTTACTTCCGTGACGGTACGCATGCCGTCCGTTGTCTTTTCGATAAGGTAATGGGCATCCGCCATTGCTGCGATCTGAGGAAGATGCGTGATGCAGATGACCTGTCTGCTCCCGGCTATCACAGCCATACGCTCCGCTACCTTCTGTGCTGTGCGGCCGCTGATACCGGTATCGATCTCGTCAAAGATCAGTGTTTCCACCGAGTCCTTGTCTGCAAGGACCGATTTGATCCCAAGCATTATCCTTGAAAGCTCACCGCCTGACGCCACCTTTGCAAGCGGCCTGTACGGCTCGCCCGGATTAAGGGAAATGAGGAATTCTGCCTCATCCCTTCCATTCGCTGTGTAATGCCCGCTGTCACGGATCTCTATCGTAAACCTTACCTGTTCGAAGTTCAGCTCGAGCAGTGCTTCGCATATCAGCTTTTCAAGGACTTTCGCACGGGAAACACGGATCCCGGTAAGCTCTGCGGAAAGTACTTTTAGGTCCTCTTCGGAAGTCTTCAGCTTCTTCTTGAGTTCTTCGATATAGCCGTCATAATCCTCGTACCTTGCAAGCTTTTCCTTTGATTCCTTCAAGGTCTTTAAGACATTTTCCTCTGTCCCTCCAAACCTTGATTCAAGGTGGTGTATAAGATCGAGCCTTTCGGTGACT
>JAEEGL011878938.1_pt1 | contig 51422 bp, 96 predicted proteins | sample 9134231 | NCBI WGS metagenome assembly JAEEGL01 (sample SAMN16246548, study PRJNA631951) | gut metagenome | biome: gut microbiome; feature: rumen; material: fiber-attached | host: Bos | place: Iran: Karaj | collected 2018-10
AAAGAAGGAGTTAAAAACATGTGGCGTATAAAAGTCTTGTATTATAACGGAAAGAAACTCTTCGCTCCCTACAAGAGGGTCAGATTCCTTTTCTTCCGCTTTTGGGAACCCGCTTTCTTATCAGAGTACCATGAACTGGATGTATATATCAATCATGAATCGTATGACAGCTTCTTCTGTGGAAACTGCATCGGTTTCTACTCCGAGGCTGATGCAAGAAAATACATCAAGCTGTACGAAGAACATTGCAAACTCGTAGCGAAAACCAGCAAGATTAAACCAGAATACATCTACCCAGAGGAGAAACCCGATGGAAAATGAGAAGATTCAGAACGTCCTCCATGTCTTCGACCTGATTAAGGACAATGTCATCAACGCCAAGATTGGAAAGAAGGTCGCAGAAATCATCTTCGAACAGGGTGGAACCCCAGAGGATGTCATCAAGAACATCGGTCTCCGCAAGTGCATGCCAGACCCGATTGCCGTCCTCGATATCCTCAAGAAGTTCCCAGACCTCCTGCACAGGGCCCAGAACGGTGACGACAAGGCAAAGCACGAACTCGTCGGGCAATGTATGCGTCAGTCGGGCGGCAAACTTAACCCTAACCTCGTCAGACAGTATATCGACAACATGGAAGCCCTCGTAAAAGCTGCAGAAAAAGAACACGAAACCAATGAGCTTATACAGCTATAAGCGAGGCTTCAATGGAACTGGTAAAAATAAAAGGATTGCTTGACGGGAAATTGCCGAAAGAACTCCCTAGTTGGTTCAGGGACTTTCTCGAAGGCCGTAAATGCAACTGGAAGCCAGACAGCAAGGGCGGGGAACCCAACTGCAAGCCAGATTTGCCGAAAACCCCTTGACAACAGGGGTTTATCTAGTTATATTTGCTTAAAACAAGGATATTAACATGGAATACTCCGAAGCACACAAATACCTCGAATCCAAAGGATGCACGTTCACCTACGACAATGCCGACAAGCCAGTATTCTCCGATGTCCATGTCTTCTACAAGGACAAGGAATTCGGCATGATGGGCCTCCACAACATGGCCTTCTACACAGATAGAACCCATAAGTTCATCACCCAGTTCAACTACCGTACGATGTGGATTCATGGCGGAGACGAAGAGTTCAAGAAACTCGTCGAACGATATATCGCCGATTCCAACGGTGAACTCCCAAGCACGGGAGACCTCTTCGACGATGTTGAACCCCAGTCCCTCAAAAATTGCATCTCCTAGGAGGAAACCCCATGATTGAACTGTTCGGATGGAACGACGCTTCCAACACTGAAATACCACTGAATCGGGAAATCTTCGCCCTGCTCGAAGACAGGATGGACCCTGAAAAACTCAGACCTGCAGTCATCGTCGCCAAGATGATGCCAGCACGGCAACTTACATGGGCGGAGCAAACGGAAGGCGATGTCCTCTGCTACGATATCCCCGTAGCCCACTTCCATTGCTGCAACGGGGACCAAATCAAGTACTGGAAATCCGTTGACATCCCCCAGAAGTTCGACTCCGCAGTTTGCGGCGTGGTTGAAGCACCCAAGGACTGCTTCGATGCAGAACTCGCTATTCCACCATCACCTAAGCCAAAGCGACCTTCACCAGAAGGCTACTGGCGCTTCGTCCCCCACTGCTTCGCACCAGACGAATACTATGCCCAGTGGAAATGCGAATGCGGTACGGTTAACTCGTTCAGAAAGACAGTCCCAGACCTCTGCAACTTCCCCGCTTTCTCAGTCTATTGCTCCCACTGCAACAGGAAACTCGATGTCACATTCGATTTATCCAAGATGAACAACTAGGTAACAAACCATGTCTAATCAAATTGAATTTACAATGGTCAAGAACGAGTTTCCTAACGGATGGAAGGAAACCCCGTTCGAACTCCTCCTCAAACGACTCGACGAAAACGGCTTCTCCATCAAGGAAAAACATGAAGTGGCCGCAGATGAAATGGTCATGGACGCAAGACCCCATGCCGATATCTATGTCATCGAAAAGGACGGCAGACAGTTCTCCTTCCAAATCGGCCTCACAAGAGACCTCAGGCAAGGCGATGAACACCTAGACGGCATCGGCTGGTTCAAACCCAGACAGTCTGGAAAGGCTTCCCCAGTCAATTTCGAAATCCCCCCAGACATGGACGTGGACGGTAAATGCGCCGCTGTCGAATACTGGATTAGGGACATCACCAACTACTTTTACGGAAGACCAGCCGAAAAACGCAACTTCAATTACAAACACTGGGCACATGTAAGGTTCGAAGAACGGGCCCGTATAAAACGAGAAACAGAAGCCCGTTACCAAGACTACCTCAAACACCCAGAGAACTACTTCGGCCCTCCCCCACGTCTGGTTGAACCCGAGCTCTACCCAAATACCACAGTGGCTGTCGTACCCACGACAAAACCACAAGGCCTCTATTTTGCACTCAAATTCCTTGCTATGGATGAACCCCTAAAGACAACATCATTCAGAAAAGGTAAGAAACAATAAACAAAGGAGCTATAATGAACGTATACGAAAGATGGAACAAGCTCATTTCCGAAACGGGATTGATTGAGCGTAATGACGACAAGGGAATGAAATGGAAAGTTCAACAGGGCTTCTACAAGGGAATCCTGCTGGCGACCATGAACGGTTATATCCATCCGTTCTTCCAGGTCAACTCGAAGGAGGAAACCTTGCCTAACAGAAAGCACACTGAAATCAGGTTCTGGGAAACCCGTGCCTTCCGCAGCAAAGACAAGGTGGAAAAGGCTATCGAACTGGTCAAGCAAGCAATGAAGGATATCGACACCTTCCTTGAACAAGGTTACATACAGGCTTCGTGGTATTCGCTCGATGTACCTGAAAATTGCATTCTCCATTACGACCCCAAAAAATACGAAATTATCGAGCCTATCCCTTGACAGGCAGAAAATAATTATCTATATTGTTCATACAAACAGATACAAACCACACATACAAAAAGGACATCCAAATGAACAATTCCGCACAGAAACAGGCTATCCTCGACGCTGACAACGCCAAAGGCGACGTAATCGACCTCCTTGCCCCGCTGGTCTGCGACAAGTCCCGATTTACCGTCGAAAACAAGTCCGTGCAACTGAACGTGCGAAACCCGATTACCGTCGAAGGTTATGTCTCGACCGATTTCGACGACCTGCGAATCGATTTCTGCATGCACTACAACGAAGCCCGTGACGACTTCTACGGGACCGTTCTCGTCATGCATTTCGGCATCCACCGCAACGGATACGGAGAAATGGATGTAAAACCGAATTGGGAACCCCTCGATTACTTCCACACCGAAGACTCGTCATGGGCCCCAATCGAGACACTGAAGGGAATCGCAAACCATATCCTCTACGCCCTCGACATGGCAAAGGTCTATAAACAGACCTCACAGCAGCTTGCCGACCTCAGAAAAACCTACAGCATCGACAAAGACTAAAAAGGAGCAAAACATGGTTGATATCTGCCAAGACGGCGTATTCGTCGATTGCCCCCTCTCCTGTGCTGTCTGCAAAGCTTGCCACAAACGCCTTACCGAAATGGATGAATGCCCAGAACCAGCAGACTGGCAGGATAAGTACGTCTGCATCCCAGACTGCCCCAACTATGACGAAATCTGGGACGAAAAGGAACTCCAAGAAGAACTCGACAAGGACGAGGATAAACACCTCCTCGATGAACCCTCAGATGACTAAACCCATAAAAGGAGAAACAACATGAAAGTCAAAGAACTCATTGAAAAACTCCAAAAGCTCAACCCAGAACTCGAAATCGTGGGTTACGAATCCGATATGGAACGCTCGGGTATCGAACCCGTCAGCGTATGGCCCCGTGTCCAGAAGTTCAAGACCGAAAAACGCTCCACCTGGGACCGTTTCGACGGCACGGACTATACCTACACGAGATACGTCGAAGACCCGAACGGCCCCATCGAAGCAGTCCGCCTCTGGTAATGAGAGGAATAAAACCATGAACGAAACAGAGTTTGAAACCCTGTGCAGAAGCAAACACCACCTCGACATGATTGCTAACAGAGATGGCAACATGGATTGCACCCGCTTCGGTTTCTACCCTAACGAAAATGACTTCGATAACCTTATCCCAGTCATCGAACGTACCCCGAAGTATATCCTTGGCATCCTAGGTAACGAACTCAACGATAAACCCCTCTGGGAACGTGATGTCCCCCTGTTCTCGAAGACAACCCCTCCCCTGATAATAGCAGATACGGACTCGGTTACACCAGAGGAAATATCCCGATATATCGAGTATGCAGTAAACCGCATCAAGAACGAAACCTGCCAAGTCTGCGGAAAACCTGGCGCCTATACAACCCCCGTTGACACCAAACGCCACATCTGCTTCAAATGCCGTGAAAAACTCCGTTGCAACCACACTGGATGGATAACGTCAAACCCAGAAGCCGATAACCATGGCGGAAAAGGATATTAACATGGAAATCAAGCTCACCATCCCCAAACAGTTAGAACACATCGACATGGGCTCCTTAAAGGTTTCCCTCAAACGCATCGCCTTCGATATCAAAGCGCATATCGAACTCAAAAATGCCCTACCCCCAGATGTAATCCCCGCTCCAGGCCTCTATGAAAAAGAAATCGCAGAAGCCCTACCAGAAATGTTCGAAAATGCAGAAATCGACTACTCGGAAGAAGAAATCGCTGAACTCAGACTGGGTGTCAAGAAACGCCTGAACCAAGCTTACCCGTGGACTGAACAGTTCGAACTGGCCTATTCACACGATTATGGCGAAGAATCAATGTTCATCCTCGTTGAAAAACCCGTCGCCCAACTCAAATGCCTCGTGGCCGAAAACCTCACCGACCATACCTACATGGTCGAAAAAGAACCTGGGAAAGACCATACCCTCATAGACGCTACCCCAGAGGCCATGGAAAAGATTAGACAATACCTCATGAACAACCAACAACAAAAGGAATAACAAACTATGGCTTACCTCAATAAAGTCCTCCTCATAGGAAACACAGGAAGAGACCCCGAAATCACAGTCACCCAAACGGGCCGCAAACGTGCCACCCTCTCCCTTGCCACCACAAGAAGATACAGAGACTCAAATGGCGAACAGAAGGAACAAACCGACTGGCATAACCTCGTCGCATGGGGCAAAACGGCAGATATCATCGAATCCCTCGGTGTCCACAAGGGTATGCCCCTCTTTGTCGAAGGAACCCTCTCCTACCGCTCGTGGAATGACCAGAATGGACAAAAACGCTACGCAACTGACGTTGTCATCGAAACGTTCCAACTCCTCGGTAATAGACAGTTTAACCAACAGCCTGCCGAACCCGCTTTCCCGTCGGCTGAACAACCAGCTTTCCAGATGGCTGAACAACCGTCTTTCCCGACGGGTGGAGAACCCCCGTTCCAGACGGATTCACAGCCCGTTCAACCCCCCTATTACCAAACCCCTATAAGCGCAATGTACCAAACTCAGGAACAACCTCAGGTTCAAACCCCTCCGCCACCAGCGGATGACGACCTCCCGTTCTAAACTTAATTCAATTAGCTGTCATAACCGTGTCGAATTCGATACGGTTATCTCTTTAGTGTACATCCACCCCCACCCCCCAAAAATTTTTTAAGCCCACTGTATATACCCCCCTACCAAAAATTTTTCAAAGGGTATGACAGGGGCTTTAAATATTTTTTTCTATTTTTCTGCCCCCAGTTTTGGATTTTGATTTTTTAATAGGGGTGTTGATAACCTGTTGATATCCTGTGTGTTTCAAGTTGAAACATTGTTGAGAGCGGGCGCCTGCTGTCCCGATTCCCGTGTGGGAGCATGTGGTTCGGGACACCGTGTCCCGATTTCTGTCCCGAAAACTCGGGTGGAAGCTGGGTTGGATGCTGGGGTGGAAGCTGGGTTGGAAGCGGGGTGGAAACCAAGGTTGGAAACCCCCTGTTTGATAACCCCTGTTTGATAACCCTGTTCTTTTAAAAAAATAAAAAGTACCGTGCTTATCAAATATCAAATTAGCCTAGGCTAATACCCTATACGGGCGACCCCCTAAATATACCCCGTCATGTTCAACCTGGGTTATCACCCTACGCCCCGACCCCTCGATACCACCCTATATTAACGGGTGTCCCAAGGCAATGAAGCCTTAGGGTTAAATCGGAGTTAAACCTTATGGATACGATAAAGGTTACAGCAACTGAGTTCAAGGAACTCGCAAACATTAACCGCAAGGTGGTGGACAAAGACAACATCTTGCACACGATAATCTCTTACGGCTTGGAGGGTGCTCCGGGCATGGGTAAAACGAGTGTTGTCCGTTCGCTTGCAACGGATTGGAAACTCCCGTTCATTACGGTCGCCATTAACCAGTGGGTTAATGGCTCCGATATTGTGGGCTTCTCTTACAAAGGACACAAGAACAAGGACGGGTCTTTTGACCTTGCAGGCGAAGACGAGATTCCGAATTGGCTCCCGTTCTATCGTGTTGACCCACGCACGAAAGCCAAAGTTCCGACCACAGACGATACCAAAGGGTATAGCATTTGGACGGACGAAAAAGGTCTGCCCGAAGCCCATGCAGCAGTCGTTCTTTTGGATGAATTTTCGGCAGCGAATCCGAGAGTTCAAGGAACTTTTCTTACTGTTGCCCTCACGAAAATTGTAAAAGTGTTTCATTTGCATAACGATGTAAACTTTTTCATTGCTTTCAACGGCTCCGACCGAGAGGGCTTTATGGGACAAACTTCTGAAATCTCGCCCGCTATGTTGGGTTCTTGCGGAAGATATTTCCCGCTTGAATTGATTTATGAAGATGCAAGCGTTTTGAGAGCAGTTCAAGAAAATACTAACATTTCAATGTTTTGGAAAATGTTCTCTAAAAAGCATTTGAAAGACTTGAAACTTGCAGATGAATCTATCGGTCATCATTCTTGCGGTAGAACCTACGAAAATTTGATGTTGGCTCTCACGTTCGGTTGCTACGATAACAAACATTTTGACAGGCTCGCAAAAAAGATTGTTGAAATTCACTTCTTTGATTCCGACGGACTTGCAAAATTGTTCATCTCTTTGGTGGAAAACTTTGATGTTCCGTCAGGCGAAGAATACCTGAACGGAACCGCAATTCCGAAAAACTTCTCCGAAGCTCTTATCGGAATCAATGCAATTTCTACAACTTTGGGATTCCGTTCTCGTTGCAATGAAAATGTAATAAGTTCCGCTGAACTTTGTGCTTTGGAACAATACATGGATAAACAATATCCTACGGGAACAAAACATGCAGATGGTTCTCCAATTATGGGTTCCAAAAAAGAAATGTTCATGGTTCTGAAAACTTCTCTCATTCGTGAGAAGTTGGAATCCAAAGCAGAATTCCGTTGGGTTGCAACAAAATTGGACGGAATGGAAAAGAAAACTTCCACAAAGTCCAAGATTGATGAAGAACCTGAATTCTAGGAAAATGGGAGCCGAAAGGCTCCCCTTTTTCCTTTTCTTTTAACAAACAAACATTCAAACAAGAGGTAAAAACTATGGCTAAAAACATTACAAAACAGGACAGAATTTCCGCTGCAAAGTTGGGATTGAAAATCTATCTTCCACGCAGGAAATAAAGAAAGAAAAAACAACTCCGAGAAAGGGGAGCCGAAAGGCTCCCTTTTCTTTTTTGCCCGCCACGATTTTTAACTTGGGTTATCACCCGAAAGCGTGCTGCAGCTGTCGGAATCAGAACGCTGCTTTAACCTATTTTGTAAACGAAAGTTTACAAGAAAATGCTAAACACTATATACACTTTCGTGTTTAATTATCTATATTATATGTAGTGTTTATTATGGAACACTTTAAACTTAAAACTCAACTCTAAAAAGGGAAAATAAAAATGGCACAGAAACAACCTAAACAGATATGGAAAATCACCGCCAAAAAGATGGGTCTTAATATCTATAAGAAAAAGGGGTAAACAAGATGCAGAAACATGACACAAAAGGTTTTAAGGTCGGTGATAAAATCCGTATTGTGGAAATGGCGGGCGAACCGCATTATAACGGAAGGACTGGCGTTATAACCCATATTGATGATTTAGGGCAAATTGAAGGTAGTTGGGGCGGGGTTCGTGTCCATGCGGATGAAGACACGATAGAGCTGCTCTAAGCATGAGAGTTGAACAAAGGGGACCTGTAAAGGTCCCCTTTTAAAATGGTTCCCGCCGATGTTCAACCTGGGTTATCACCCTGAGACAGTTGAAACAGGGGGTTTGATACCACCCTATATTAAGGGGTGTCCCGAGGCGATGTTGCCTTAGGGAAAACAACGGAGTTGTAAAATGATTCTCAAAGGTATTGAAGTAGATACTGAAAGCGAAATGTATAAGAAGGTGCAGGAGCTTTGTGCCAACATTGAAGTCAAGTTTGGCAAGGATATTAACATCAAGTTCCCTATGCAGAAGGTTGAAACGGGTTGTGGGTGGGACGACTGCAACGCCCTTCGGTTGAGCGTGGGCTACCGCAAGGCAGGACGCAGCTTCTACGATGGTCACAGCTACCCGTCTAGCTACTACCTCAATGTAAGTCCCGTAGAGCTTGTGCCTACGGGCTATCGCTGCATGATGTTCGGTGGGTTCAACGCCACCATTGCCGAGGTGAACCGCAACACAGAGAAGCAACGGGGGCTTGCGGCGAAGGCGGTGCAGGACGAGCTTGTTGATATTGTTTACAAGTCTCTCTTCCACTTCAAGGTTAAGCTTTAATTAACTCCGATAAAAACAAGGGTTTAACCCGTAGGGTTAAACCTTTTTTATTTTTTCTTTCGCTATCTTCAACCTGGGTTATCACCCTAGTCCTGACTGAAGCTGCGGGCGTGATACCACCCCATAGTAAAAGATATAAATAAATTTAATTAAATACTTGACAAAAGCAATTTAATTATGTATATTTATAATATAAAATGGGAGTAAATTATGGCACGCAAAGCAAAAGAATTTACCGCAAACACTCTGAACTTGGATATGTTAGATACCCTAGTGGCGAGAGTGAATAGTTGTGCTGATTCTATTCGTGATTCCTACGATATGGAACAGGTAGGAATAGCATTAGCCCAGTTCTATATGAAAACTGAAAGGGGGCTTGAACGCATAGACGGACATAACGATGAATTTATGTTCACTATGCGTTGCGTGGCTGTCCCTATGGACGGACGGCACAGAAAGCAGTACGATTATAGGTTTAGGTTCAACACTATGACGAACGAAGTCACTTGCATAGACGATAAGAGCCTAGCGTGGTCATTGCCGTTGCTGAATGATTCGTTGGCGGTCATAAGGGAAAAGACAATACAAGTTGCGTTCTCCTAATGGGGTGGAGACAAAGGCGGTCTCGAAAGAGACCGCCAATCTTTTGCTTCCCCTCCGATATTCAACTTGGGTTATCACCCTAGTCCCAGAGGGAAGCGTGCGGCTGTCGAGGAAAAAAGTTCGCTGTTCCCCTTGACAAACTAGATTTAATTGTGTATATTTATAATACAAACAACGGAGATAATCTTATGGCACGAAAACCTACACTCAAAGACAAGCAATCGGCAATCAAAATGGGGCTTAAAATCTACGGGAGAAAGACCAAATGAAACTGATAGTTCTCATCATATTGGTGGCTCTCGGAGTTATGTATCCACCGATTATGTTTCTCTATGCTATCATCGGTTTAATCTATCTAGTTAAGGCGGTTGCTAAATGAAGAAGTATCTACTCTATATCAAGAACGAGAAAGGCGAATATGAACCGACTGCGATAGGCTACTTCAAAGACCTAGTGCCAATGTCCTTTGGGCATACCGCTAGGTTTGAGTGCTTGGGCAAGTAGTCTAGGTCATCGGTTGCTAGCCCATAGGGTATAACCCTATGGGTTTTCTTCTGTTGCCACCCGATATTCAACTTGGGTTATCACCCCAGTCCTGACTGGAGCTTCGTCGGGTCATCAGGAGTCGGGTCGTCGTCAGGAAGAGATGTTGGTGCCGTGGTTGTAAACGAATGTTTGCACAAAAGTTTGCACTCCCTATTGACATTGTAGTTTTAATTATGTATATTATATATAGTATAACAGCGGAGGTTTCAAATGAATATCAAGGTCAAGGAAGAGAGAGAGGATAAAGGGTTTCTCGCAAGCCTCGGCGAAGGCTTGGGCTTGCTAACCGCCTACATAATGGTCTTCTACTTCTTGTGGGAAGGTCTGTTAGTTCATGTAGGTGCAAAGTAGCCTGCTCTCACCAGGGTTGCGACCAGCGGTTGCGACCCTTTCTGTTGGCAACACACGGATGTTCAACTTGGGTTATCACCTCTTGCCTGCTGGCTGCCTGGCGGAGGCTGTGGGCTGCCGCTGGGTGGCAGATGCTCGGTGGGCTATGTAAGCGAAAGTTTACAAAGAAAATGATGGGTCAGCCTTGACAAAGTGAAATGAATTAGGTATATTATAAGCATCAAGACGAGGTTAAAACAATGCAGACTTTCAAACGCAAATGGCAAGGTGTTTTCTTTAACGAGAGTGGAACTTCAATGCCCCGTGGCTCTATGGGCATGAGTCTAGCAATCTCTTTCCATAACCTTATGAAAAGGGTGTGCAAGAAGATTGGTGCAAAGGTTCTGCTCCAAAAGACAGGCCATTACTATGTTTACGGCTACATTCAGCGAGCCGATGGACAGATTATCTATTACAACTATGGTGACTTCCGTGGTATGCATATAGATGTTGATGCCAATGGGCCGTGGAATGGCGTGTTGCTCCGCACTGCGACTAGCATCAAGGATAGTCATGGTGGCACAAACAATTATAGTTCCATCAGCGATTTGGAAAATAGTATTCCTAAAATCAGATAAGTTTACTTACTTCCGTTGTGGGGGTTGCAACTCGGTTGCAACCCTCTTTTTTGTCGCTCCGCCAGATATTCAACATGGGTTATCACCCTTTCGCAGCTTGCCCGCCGTCTCCTCTGAATGGTCTGTCGCCAAAAATTTTTTATCCGAAGACTTGACAAAACGGATTTAATTTACTATATATTATATAGAACTCACTTAAAAAGGTAGGTTGAAATGAGTTTAGACGATTTTGTGGCTGAGTGCCAAAAGGTTGATAGCCGTATCAAAGTGCAAAAGGTTTATGGCAATACGGCTGTTGTCATCGGTAACGATTATGTTGTGGTAGAGGGCTACAACTTCCCCTATCAAGCACATCTTATCACTAACTTTATGAACGAGCAAGGTTCGTTCGCATAAGGGGGTTGCTGAATGGATAGGATAGATATACCAAAGGTGGTGCGTGAGCCTTCGTTTGAACGCAGTAAGGACTTTGACCAAAAGGCTTGGGATAAGAAGCACCGCTGTCAAGGCTGTGGCAAGAAGACCTACTACAAAGAGATAGCAAGCGGTTGGATTTGTGCCGCCTGCTATAAGGAAAAGGAAAAGAAAAAAGCCGCATAAGAAACTGTTGTGCCATAATGCTCCCCTCGTAAGAGGGGGGCTTTCTTTTTGTTTCGCCCCGATATTCAACATGGGTTATCACCCCTACACTGGGTTCCCCAGGATTCCGACAGGGGTTGGACGACAGGCAAAAAAGTTTCCAAAAGGTATTGACAAACTAGATTTAATTAACTATATTATATATAGAAACAGCGAGGTAAACAAATGAAAACACTAAACAGAAAAACAATAGACAAAGCCAAATGGAAAACATTTAAGCAAGAAAAGCCGAAGACGGGCGAATACCTTTATGCAAAAGACCCGACTACAAAAGCAACTATCTGTGGCAAGTATGAGGGCGGAGATTACATCTATGTTCCTAACGGATTTCTTGAAGGCAGTAATGTCAAGTTCAAGTCTAATTGGATATGGATATATGTAGATGACTACAACCACATGGAACGAGAGTTCTATGATAGGCTAGCCAAAGTATCTATCAGCGACCTAGTGACAACCATTGTCCGCAAGGTCATTGAGCAACACTTGGCGTGCGATGCCGAGAGTTCTTTGAATTGGAGAAATGGAGCAGAACGCCTAGCAGAAGACGAAGACGAATAACCGAGGTAATAATATGGTTCCATTAACAATTTTATTCATAGCACTTGGCTTATGTGGGCTTGCCGCTATCGTGGGTGCAATCATCATTACAATCAAGAAGATGTCCACTCAATGTAGGCACCAATGGAAAACGGTCAAGGACTATAATATAACAAGAGGCGACAGAATAATAGGGCACCAATACATTCAGCAATGCGTTCACTGCGGAGCCGTTCAAGATTCTAAGTGCTACATTAACGATGATGATTAGCCACCGCCCCTCGTAAGAGGGGCTTTCTCTTTTCGTCGCCCCGATGTTCAACATGGGTTATCACCCTTCACCAGCTTCCTCGAATCCCCACTGTCGCTCCTCGGGTTGAAAAAAAGTTGTCAAAAGGGCTTGACAAAGTAGATTTAATTAACTATATTATATATAGAAACAACGGAACACTTAAAACGAGGTTATCTATATGGCACAGAAACTTATCACAGCAGAAGTCAAGAAGTTCTTGAAGAAGCACCCTAGCGGTTCGCAAGACGGCTTGAACGGCGAAGCAAAAGTCGCCTGCCGTCTGTTCTGCCCGTTTAGCCACGCATTAACATGGTATGTCCTTGAAGGCTTTGAGGACAACGAAAACCTTGCTTACGGCTATGTGGTGAACAACGCAAACCCTGATTTCAGCGAATACGGAGATATTGACCTCTCTGAACTTGCCAAACTGCGACAGTGCGGTTGTCCTGCGGTTGAACGAGACATATCTATCCCCGTAGGAATGAAGTTGAGCGAAGCCCTTGAAAAATCGTCTGACCCTAAGCCTAGTTGGTGGGATTAGTTTTTACCTCCCTGATGAAGTGCCGCCCCCTTACGGGGGCATTTTTTTACGCTCCGCCATATATCCAACATGGGTTATCACCCTTTTCCCCTTCGCCCGCAGGAAGAGGCGATATGCTGACGCTGACATTCGGAGTTCGGGTATAGAATGTTGATAAAATGTTACAAAAAATACTTGACAAATTAAATTTAATTATGTATATTAGGAACATAGAAACAAACTAACACCCTAACAACGGAGCAACACAATGCCTAGATACAAGACAATGGACAACGCAACGAAAAAGAAGTTCAAGGATTTCTCCAACCAAATGAGGGAAGTTCTTTGCTACCTCGTATTTGAGTTCAAGTATGGAACTCGCTTAAAGCAGAAGAGCGATGTTATCCCCAAGTGTGTTGAGACCATTTTCAAGCCCAACAACTCTCACAAGACTGATACCAAATGGTCTCACAGCGATGCAAGCATTACCTACGGCATTGACAACCACGGAAAGGAATACGCCACCTTGACAATCAAGGGAGTGGCTTCGGACATTCCAGTGCTTCCTGCTCGCAAAATGGCGAAACTCATTTCCTGCTATCTCGCAGATTTCAATTCGTAATCCGTCGCATTACTCCTGACGACAAGCCCCCTCGTAAGAGGGGGTTTAAATTTGTTTTCACCCTGATGTTCAACCTGGGTTATCACCCTAGTCCTGACTGGAGCTTCCGTCGGTCGTCAGGGGTCAGGGGAATAATCCGTACGGATTATCAAAAATAATTTAATTAGATACTTGACAAAACAGATTTAATTATCTATATTATATATACAAGCAACGAAAGGAGTTTAACCTATGGCACAAACAAACCATATCACTATTAAATACAAAGCAAGCCGTGAACGGAAAATCCGCAAGGACTACGAAAACGAAAAAGCAAAGGCAAGGCAAATCCCTATTAGCTTTGCTCAAAGCCGTGGTGATGAACTGATTAACACGGAGTTCACGGCAAATGAACTTCTCGCCCTTGACAAGACTATCCGTGAAACACTAGGTTCGGACTATCAAATCGTCAATGTCAAGTATAGTGACTTAGGTTCAAGCGGCAACGGCAAGAGCTATGTCACTTACGCAATTATCCATAAGGACTTGTTCATTCGCTCTAAGGCAAGGTGGGATAACGAATTTGAAACATTCTGCTATGGAAAGACCCCTGTTGTAATTCCAGCATTTCCGAAAGCCGTTGCAGGAAACAAGAAGTGCGGACAATACTCAACAGAGGGATATATTTGGCTTACATTCCAAAAAGTAAGCAACGCCCATACTATCATGTATCGGAGTGATGACGTTGAAACTTTTGGCTTTAAGGGCAAGTACAAACGCCGTTGGGACAAAGCAGGTCACTTGTATTGGGTTACAGAAGTGTTGTTTGACAAGTATCTTGAATCCATAGTGGGTGGAATCAAAAATGTAAAAGCAATGTTTGAAAAATTTGTTTAAAAGAGTGGTGAGGTATTCACCGAAACCCATCAAACCTTAAACACTAACCAAACTACTCTCACAGCCGAACGGCTGTGTTCTTTTTTATTTTCCCCCCGATATTCAACATGGGTTATCACCCTTTTACTGGAGCAGCGTCGGGGATAATCCTGCACTTACTGGTTGTTAAAAAAGTTATGAAAGTGCTTGACAAAATGGATTTAATTAACTATATTATATATAGAAACAAACGAGGTATCTATGAAAACGAAAGCAATCAAAATCAGCGGTAAGTCTCTTGCAAAGTTCAAGGGTAATAACATCGTGAACACCGCCACGGAGTTCGTCAAGGACTCTATCCACATGAATAAGGTCAAGGGTGCGATTAAGGAGTGCCTTGAAAAGCACCCTGAACTCCTTAACGGAGACTTCACCGATGTTGTAGCGGCACGAATCCTCGCCCAGAGTGTTCTCTACTCAATCTTCGGCAACACTGACTTGCTCCTGTGGAAAGATACGGCAACACGAAAGCAGAGGTCGGAGATGAAGGCTTGTGCAACCGATATGTTCTACATCTGTCGTGAACGAAAGGTTTAGAAAGGTAATGCGGTATTAACCAATACTCAAACATCCCTATACTTTGCCGCATTACAGCCCTCGTCGAACGACGGGGGTTTTCTTTTGATTTCCGCCCGATGTTCAACTTGGGTTATCACCCTTCCGAGATGGCAGCGTCGAGGGGTCATCTCGTCGGTCATCTCCTTGCCAGTAAAAATTTTTATGTTGGGTATTGACAAACTGAATTTAATTATGTATATTATATATAGAAACATCAAGGAGTGAACTATGACAGAAATCTTTTTGAACGTCAAGAATGGAATCAAGGATAATGCGAATGGCTTTGCCAATTATCTTTGCATAATGATTAGGAAACATCTTGAACAACATGTTGTTGGGATTGCCGCCAATGAACAGTGGGTGGATGGTTCCCCTGCACAAATCAACTTCAAGGTGAATCTTAGCCGTGAGGAAGCCGACAAGCTTGTTGACAAGCTGAACGAAGAGGGCGACTTCTGCGGTGAATGGTTCCTAGCTGACGAAGCCCAATAAGCTTACTACCTACCTCGTTGCAAGCCCCTGCCCTACTGGGTGGGGGCTTCTTCTCGTGTCCGCCCTGATGTTCAACTTGGGTTATCACACTACGCCCGTGTAATCCCGGCGGAGCACGAGCTTTCCAGTTTTTTCTGGATTAGGTCTTGACAAACTGAATTTAATTAGGTATATTTATAATACAACGAAAACACAACGGAGAAGTAAAATGTCATATTTACCATATACCTCACAAGAGGTGAACAAACAATGGGGCAAGCACCGCAACAAGTTCTTCAAGGGGCGGTGGGAAGTCCGAGTGAACGGATATTGCCGTGGTGAACAGATTGTAATGCACTCACTTGCTGTGAAGTCCTATGATGAAGCCTGCAAGTGTCCTCACTGCGGTTGCACCGAAGCACCGAGCGACAGTTATCCACCACGCACGTTCGACCACATCATCCCCAAGTTCGACAAGGTTACGGGCGAACGCACCGAGGGCAAGCACGTTACCATGAGAGAGGAAGAGCGTGAGTGTTCCAAGTGCCACAAGTGGTGGCGTATTTGGTCAGGGGTTGGGTTTGAATCCAATGTAGTATATTACGATACAAAGGAAAGGTGGGTTTAAAAATGACTGATGAAATCAAAGAAAAAATTGAGCGATTAGAAAAAAGTGGAGCAACCGAAGTTTCCGCTGAAATCCAATACAAAGACGAGGAAAGTTCGTTTACATCTACCATTGCTTTGAGTTCGGATATGCGTGAAGATGATGACGAAATCTTCTTCTATTGTGATAGTATTCGAGACTTGACGGCTCTATTCGATAAGGACAACGGAGAAGACTTTTATCTAACGGATATTTACCCATAGAATTTGTGTCATACAACTCCTAAGTCCCCTCGCAAGAGGGGGCTTTCTTTCTGGCAAGCCCGATATTCAACTTGGGTTATCACCCCTCACCAGATTCCTCGAATCCCCAGATTCCATTCACCGTGTCTTCCAGACAGAAAAAGTTTCTAATCCCTATTGACAAAATGGATTTAATTATGTATATTATATATAGAAACAATGGGGTAAACTATGAAGAAAATCTATGTTGCTACTAAACTGCGTGCCGAAGATTGCGACGGCTCTTATGTATCGGTTCTTACGGTAGGTTCGTATGATGAGTGCAAACAAGCCGTTCGTTCTGCGTGGGAAAGTGTTGCTAAACATGAAGACATTGGCGACTTTGACGAAACAGAAAAGTGCGAATGGTCTTGCTATATTGAAGACAGTAAATGCTATACATTGACCTTTAACATACACTGTGTTGAAGTGAAGAAGGACTTGGGATAGAACTATGAGAAAGCTGCTAGCGAAAATCAATAGTTGGTTTAGTGTTCCTAAATTAAGGGTAGTTAAAAAGACTATCTATGTTAAATCAAATATAGAGACAAACAAAATACCTATCACAGTAAACGGAAAGCCAAAGGAAATTGTCCTGCAAAAAGACCACGCATTTGAAGTAGCCAAAAAGGTCGGTGTGTTCCGTCCGTTGGTTTGCATGAAATCACCATTTGACCCATTTTGGGAATGGTATCATAAGATTTACGGCTGAACCTCGCCCCCTCGCAAGAGGGGGTTTCTTTACGCCACAGCCTGATATTCAACTTGGGTTATCACCCTTACGAGATGGCGGCGTCGAGCCTACGGTTTCATTCATCTCGTTTACAAAACTTTACATAAAAATTGTTGCTAACCCTTGACAAACTAGATTTAATTAAGTATATTATAGATACAAACAACGAAAGGAGTAAGCACTATGACTAAGAAGAAAGAAAAGATTACTGAATGGGTCGCCCTTGATACCGACCGAGATGTTCCCTACGAAGAATATGTAGAGAACTGCGAAGCCAACGAAAGAGAACCGCAAGAAGAAGGCTCTAAGGACTATTGGAACTATGTAAATGATACCCTGCAAATGGAACATGACGACTTTAAGGAAAATATGAAGTCTTGCAAGTTGTTCCCAATGGTGGCGGTGGGCTATGATGACTTGTGGAATGGTCAGTTCCGTGGCGGCAAGGTCTTGAAGAACGTGGATGACCTGCTCGGTCTGTTTAGTGTCTGTGACAACATCAAGATTTATCAGGATAAGGATGGTATGCATATCAATGGCTACCATCATGACGGCACAAATTATGCTGAACTTAGACCGATTAACAAGCGTGGGCAAGCGTGGCTTGAAAAGCACGAAGACGAATATAGCCGTAGTGCCTTGTGCGAAACTTTGGCGAAACCTTGTTTCTCTCGCTCCTACCCAATGGGCGGAAAAAATTACCTTTTCTAATACCTCGTCCGAAGCCCCCTGCCGAAAGGCGGGGGGTTTTCTCTCGTGTTCGCCCCGATATCCAACTTGGGTTATCACCCCTCTGCCGCTGGAACCAGGAGAAGCACGAGTTCTCCACCGTGATAAAAAATTTTATTTTATTATTGACAAAATGAATTTAATTAACTATATTTATTATAGCAACATCAAACAACGAGGTATATATGTTTGCTAGCAAGAAGAAAGTGGATATTAAGCTCCCTAGCGGTGTAGATTTTACCGTCTGTGCCGATGATTGGGAAGACGCTTCTGCGGCAATTTGCTGTGAGCTTCTGACTGACGAAGACATAGAGGACATTGCCAATAAGCTGAAAGTTCAAGCTGATTCTAACCCTTATTGGGATAAAGCCGAGGACTTTGATACCAATAACGAGCTGAACGGAGACCAAATGGACGAGCTTTGGCGTGACTATGAGAACATAACCATAGCTCATAAGGTGTTCTACTTCGAGGATATGACCGAAGCTGAATACCAGCAGTATGAAGCTCTGTGCGAAAAGAAAGATGAGCAGGGTGTTAAAGCTCTTTGCGAACAGGTTTACAACCGATTGAATAAAAAGGGGTAATTCCTATGAGTATGGAAAGCTCTATCTATTTGGCTTGCAACTCTGTTGTAAAAGACGGAGTTGTTCTAGGCTATCAACTGGGTGCAACGATTGACGGAAACATTATACAACCGCCCGACGGTTATCCGAATGGGTTTATGGTTCGTAAGGGTTCGTCTTGGAGTGCGAGCTTTGATAGTTCGTGGAATACGCAGGCGGCAGCTGAGGAAAGAGCTAACCGCTTAAACAGGATTGACAACACAAACGAATGGTGTGTAATGGTAGTATAAAGTTTGCCTGAATACCTCATCAAGCCCCCTCGCAAGAGGGGGTTTTCTTCTGATTCCCCCATGATATTCAACTTGGGTTATCACCCATTGCCTGGGGACCGCCGTCCCATTCAGATTCCGCCAGTTTTTTGCCGCCCAACATTTTTATAAAAAGTTGAGAAAGTGCTTTACATTTTTATTTCTCAAAACGATATATAAGTATAGAGATGAATGTTTAACCCTTAACAAAAGGAGATGATATGGGAAACATTATCCACGTTGATTTCAAGGAACGTCAAATTGCCAACATCAAGCTGAACCAAATAAAGTTTTTGATGAAGCATTTGCCCTACATCAAAGCTCGTCAAAAGCGGTTAAAAGAAATTCACGCACCGAAGTCTATTCTTGACAATGAAGTTAGGCTCATCTATGCCTACACTCATCGCCTTAACCGCCTTAAAGCATGGTGGTATAAGCAGATGACTCCCGAAGAAAGGTTGCTCCGTGCTATCTTCGCTCCCGACACCGCTATGTAGGCGACCTATCACCCTCTACCCCCCTCCCGACGAGGGGGTTTCTTCTGATTTCCCCCTGATATTCAACTTGGGTTATCACCCTTTCCACCGTTGCTCATCTCGTCGGTCATCTCGACGGCGATGACTCATCTCGACGAACAGTAGGCGGCACAGTGTATCTAAAACTTTACACAAAAAATAAGCCTAGACACTTGACTAACTGAATTTAATTAGGTATATTATATACATAAACAACGAGGCATAACAATGTGCAAAGAAACAGAATTTGTAGAAAAGGCAACGAAGATTATCTTCAATGGTTGCAGAGAATCTATGGCGAGAGTCAAAGAGGGCGATACCATAGTCATTGACGATAAATACAAGCACGATTACGGAGACTTCCACAAGTGGCGTGCTGGCGACGAGTTCCGAGTTACGAGGGTTGAACAGACCCCGTTCATCAAGTCGGTTTACTGCGTTGCCACAAAAGCCCCTAGCGATGGCGATAATGCCGTGCGTACCGTGCGTGGCGAGGTCGGTGCTAGAACGGAGTTCCACGATAAGATGCCCCTGTTTGACTATCTGCGTGTCAAGGGTGATTTGACGGTAAGGAATAATTTAAGGCAACTGTGCAGAGACTATCTTGACGGACTTATGTAAGGGGGGTTACTATGGCTTTGGAAAAAGGAACGGTTCTTGTCGCAAAGAATTACATCAAGTGTTATGTTCCCTCGTTTCAGTTTGATGTGGGAACAGAATTTGTTTATCTGTTTTCCTACAATGGTTGCTATATGGTGCAGAGAAGTTGTAATGGAAAAGTCTATGATAGCGGTAATCTGTTGCCTGAACATAGCGGAGAGGGCGGCTGTCTGCTTGCTGTAAAGCCCTGCGATGTTGAGGTAAAAAAAGAATTTAAAAAATCAAAAAATACAAAAACAAATACTACATTAGAAGTTCTTATAGAACAGTTCAAAGAAAAATATAAAATTTTGCAGGAAGTTAAGGTTCCTGATGAACCTATTACCATAAGAGACACCGAGGGGTTTCATGCGTCTGGTGAGAACGGCTATATCTCACGGCTACGCATAAACAAAGACGGTAGGCTTGAATACTACCACGATTGGTGGCAATATGGTTGGTTCGATGATGATAAGTATATCCCCCAAAAGATAGAAGCATTGAAACAACTTGTGTAATAATTTTTAATAACCGCCCCGAAAGGGGCATTTCTTTTTGTCAGGGCTGGATATCCAACTTGGGTTATCACCCTACGATGTCCTGGAGTACAGGAGCTCGGTTTCCGCCCTCGAATGGACATCAGTTTACAAAAGTTTACACAAAAAGTTGATAACCCTATTGACAAACTGAATTTAATTAGGTATATTATAGGTATAGAAACAGCGAGGTAAACGATGTTTGATAGAAACAACTGCCCAAAGGCAGGAAATCTTCTTAAAATCGGTAAAGGCTTTGTCAAGTCTGTTAATGAAGCGTGGGCTATGCTTTCAAAGACTGAACGAACTATTGCCGAACGGAACGGAATCCATTTTTTCCACGACGGGGATATGTTTGTCGTAACTCCGTCTAACCCATCGCAGTATGATGATGACTTTGTATGCAGTCTAGTGTGCGTAGGTAGCACCTTTCCTGATTGCATCGGCTTTACCCTCAACGTGTTTGAATACCAAGCAATGCCTGGGAATGGGCGTAACCATCTCGACTATATCCACCTAGCTAAGTATCTCGAACTTGTGCGAGATACTGTTTAACCAAAAGGAGACAACTATGGACACGCAAAAACTCAAAGAAAAAATTGAAGAAAAGTATGGTAGCCTTGACGATGAATGCGGCTGCTATGGGGGAAATAGCGAATGGCTTTCCGTCAAGAACATTGTCAATTTGATTGACCAGTGCGACAACGATGGCGAACTTGACGCTGATGAATTGAAAGACAAAATTGAAGACAAGTATGGAGACCTTGATGACGAAGCTGGATGTTATATTCGCCATGAATGGTTCTCGGTCAAGGACATTGTGGACTTAATTGACGACTGCGACGACTAACTTCCAGTTCTAACTGCCCCCGAAAGGGGGTTTTAACAGGTTTCCACCTGATATTCAACTTGGGTTATCACCCCATGCCCGTGAACCAGCAGTTCCGACTGGTTGCTGACGACAGGATTGGCAGTAGAAATTTTTTATTAAAAACTATTGACAAACTGAATTTAATTAACTATATTATATACATAGAAACCTTAACAACGGAGAATGGCTTATGCCTAATTGGAACAACAACATTATCACGCTCAAAGCAAAAAACGAAGAAGCCAAAAAGCAACTTCACACTTTCATTGACAAACACGTTATTGAATTGGAAAAGAAAGACTAGTGGAACGATAGCCGTTTGGACTTGGATAACGAAAGCATTATCCCTATTCCAGAGGGTATTCAGAAGTTGACTAATATGGCGGCTATCTTGCAGACCGCAGAGGGCATTAAGGACAACCCGAACTACGATGAAGATGCCGAACGCAAACAAAGGGAGCAATGCGTAAAAGACTACGGCTATGACGATTGGTATTCGTTCTGCGTTCACGTATGGGGTTCAAAATGGGGTTTTTGCCACACATCTTTCAATAATGAATATGGTGAACCGATTGAAAGCAAAGAAGACCTGCACAAAGAACTTGACGAAAAGGGCGAAATTGAGATTACTACCGATTGTGCGTGGTCTCCTGCTGATGGCTTGATGAAAAAAATTTGTGAACTTTATCCCGACATTGAGTTCAAGTGCGAGTGGGGGGAGGAACAGGTCACTGAATACTACGGTATTTATACCTACAATAAGGAAGATGGTTGGCAAGAAAAATACAAAAAAGACATTGATGTTGACGAAGCCTACAATATGCTTGACCGCTTGGGCTTGGTGAACTCCGAGGAAGACGATGGGTTTTTCCCGAACCACATCACAGGTCTTGTGGACTACGATGAACGCCTTAACGCTGATAGCGAAGAATACCTGACCGAAGACCAAAGAGAGGGTATTGTGTTTGGCGATGCAAGCGATGATAGTACATTGGATGAAAAGAATATGATTACTCCCGAACAGAACTTGCTCACAAAAGAATAAGCCTCACCCCCTCGAAAGAGGGGGATTTTAATTTTTCTTTTTTGATATTCAACATGGGTTATCACCCTTTTCCCCTTCGCCAGCAGGAAGAGGCGATATGCTGTCGATAAAAATTTTTCTTTTACCTATTGACAAACTGAATTTAATTAAGTATATTTATATCATAGAAACAACAAACAAGCGAGGTTAAATATGGCAGACAAGTATCAAGAGATTGAACCGAATTGCGGTATCAAGGTAACACAAGTGAGGGTGTTCCCTTTCAAGGAAACATCAAAGCTGATGTACACAAAGGGCATGGCAGTGATTACGCTTAACGATGCTATTGTTATCCGTAACTTGCGTATCATGGACGGCCCGAATGGTATGTTCGTGGCTTACCCGACTGACCCTTTCTATAAGGGTGATGATGCACGAAGCATTGTTGCTCCGTCGAGAGATGACGTGCGTTCCTACATCGAAGCGGTTGTGCTTAACAAGTTCAATGAGGTGAAGTAGCCATGTCTATCTTTCGTTGCGGTGTTTGCCACCACCATTTTCCGCTAGATATTTCATGCCGTACTTGGACTAGGGCTTGGTGTCCCGAGTGCAAACGGCTCCGTCGGGTATATTTCATTAGAAAAGACGATTAAGAGAGGTAGATTATGGCAAGGTCAGTAAAACTTTTTGACGACAAGTTGATTAAAGAGCTTAGCGTACATCATGATTACGGCTATGCAGGGGGGTCTGGTCTTATATGGAATGAAAAGCTGATGGACGAAAACCATCAACGAATCCTTGACATAATCCACAAGAAGTTGGATGACAAGGTGTTGGTGTTCCATAACGACATCATTGACTTGAACAGGCGAGTAACCACCTACGGCATTATACGCAATATAGAATGGAGCAAGGAGTACAAGACTTGCTTCCGTATTGAATACTCACGAGTTTGCATCAACGTGGACGATGAACCGTGCATCCGTCCTATGGAAGACGATTCAAGCTATGCTGAACCTAAAAGTTCGTATTCAGTCATTTCCAAAGATGAGTTAAACAAACTGATTGACGACACGCTTGAAACCATTAAGAAAGCATTGTTTAAATAATGAGTTATCCATAGCCCCGAAAGGGGCTTTAACTTTGTTTCCACCCGATATTCAACTTGGGTTATCACCCCATTCCCGTAGCGGCGTCGTCCCAACAGGGGTCTGACGACAGGGTTTAATCCCCCAGTTTGTATCTAATTCTTTACACAAAATGGGTTAAACCCCTATTGACAAAACTAATTTAATTAGCTATATTTATATCATAGAAACAACAACAAAACGAGGTTAAATATGGCTACAAAAAAGAAAGCAAAAGAAGAAACGGAATTTGAATGTCTTTCCGTTACAAATGTTCAAGTGTTCCCTTTCCGTGAGGGTGCAAAGCTTGGCAATATGCTTGGGCTTGCAAACGTGGTTCTGAACAACCAGCTTGCTATCAATGGTCTGCGTATCATGGATGGTGCTAATGGTATGTTTGTCGGCTATCCGCCTAACCCGTTGTATAAGGGTGAAGACCTCCGTTCCTCGGTGTTCCCTATCACTAGGGCATTGCGTGAACACATAGAGAACTGCGTGCTTGAAAAGTACCTGTATGAAACTGAAAATGCAAGTGTCAAGTTTGAAGTGGAATTGACTCATCAAGAACTCTCTGGTGCTGCCCTGCAAATGGAAATCATTGCCGCAAGTGAGACGGAAGCGGAGAAGAAAGCGAAAGAAAGAGCAATCGAAATTATCCCTGCCACGAAAGAAAGCAAGGAAGAATGGGTTATCCTCAAAGTAACAAAACACGAATAGTTTGGCTCTGTGCTGACTCCTGCCCCCTCGAAAGAGGGGGTTATTTTTTATTTTTTCTTTTTATTTCCAACTTGGGTTATCACCCTTTCCACCGTGGACTCGACTCGGCGACGACTGACTGTCGAATACCTATTTTGTAAACCAGTGTTTACAAAAAAAATCTATATAGGGGCTTGACTAATTAGATTTAATTAGGTATATTATAGGTATAAACAAACGAGGTAAACCTATGACCTATTATGAAAGAGACCGCTTCAACACTCACGAAGTCCACGAAGTTAGAAAAGCGTTCAAGAATATAAGTGAGACCATTCCCGAACTCGGGCTTGAAATGTGCTGTGATGGGAGCCTTGTCAAGACCAAAATCCACAAGAAGACAATCGGCACCGTGTTTCAGTTCAAGACTAGGGGATTCTCGCTTTGCCTTGCTCCGATGTGGGTAAAGCACAAGAAGAAAGAGCCTGCCGTTCAAGTGTCTATCCGCAACTTCTCTCTCAACGCAACGGCGATGGAGTATGTGGTTGCCACCAGGGTTCGCCCTATCGTCAAGATTTTTGCCCTTGCCTTAACCATTGTTCAGGATATGGAAGAATTGGCAGATAATCAGGCAAATTCGTAAGGAGACACCAACTATGAATATTGAACAACTCAAACAGGAATACAAAGTTCTTTCCCTTGTGGATTGGAGAGACCCGACCGCCAACAACGGCTGTCCTCTGTACCACACCAAAATCGTCAAGGCAGAAGATGCCCACGAAGTCCTGCTCCAAGACTTCAAGGCTGAAATGGAACACTTTGGGCTGGCTGGGGATATTTACCCCGACGACTGCGGCGAAGCCATTGAGGTTGACGGTGAGGAAACTTTCTATCGGAACGGTGAAGAAATTTCTTGGATTTCCTGCATTTTCAAGATGACCCTCGCCGAGATTGAGAAAAGTGTAGGACATAAGCCGACTACCTATTCCATTAGGAATGTGGAGTATGACCGCATTAGCCACACACTCACAGACCTGACCTGACGGAAATCCTGGGTTGCCTTCCCCCAAACCCCGAACTTCGGGGTTTTTAAATAAATTTTTTATTATTTCCAACTTGGGTTATCACCCTATCCGCTGGGAAACCTGGCGTCGTGCGAACCCTGACGACAACGACTCGACAAAAAATTTTAAAATAAATTTGATTTACCTATTGACAAACCAAATTCAATTACCTATATTTAATTATGTAACTGAAACAAATCACAAAAACAAAGGAGTCCATTATGGCTGACATCATTTCCCTCCCCCGCATCGCTTCTTGGGCAAGCATCGGAACTACACTTAATACAACAGCGGTAGAAGATGCTCTCACAAAGGCAAAGCTCAATTACGAAGTTACAAAGGAATCCCTCTATCTTGCAAACGGAGACAAAATCCCTAAGATGGCGGCAACCACCTACACCACCACAAACAAAGATGGTGAGACCACAACGCACATCCTCGGAACCGTGGGCGAAGACTACGAAGTGGTACAGAACCGTGATGGCTTCGCATTCGTGGACTACATCAGCGACGGCTTGAAGTTCGTCAAGGGCGGTATGACTCACACAGGTATGATTTACCTTATTGCAGAACTCCCCGACGTTGATGTTTTGGGCGACACGTTCAAGCCCTACGTTATTTTCCGTAATTCTTTCAACGGAAAGTATCAGTTGTCCGCTGCGATTACTCCGCTCCGCATCGTCTGTCAGAACCAATTTAATTTTGCTTTCAAGAACGTTGAAAACACCATCAACATTCGTCACTCCGCAAGAGTGTTCGACCGCATGGAAGAAGCAAAGTATGTTTTGCAGGGCGTTGCTCAGTACATGGGCAAACTCAACGAAATGGCAAAGCAGTTCAGCAAAATCAAGATGACAAAGAGCGATTTGGAACTCGCTGTCAATATGTTGTTCCCGATGCCCTCGAATGCTGATGAACGTGCAAAGTTGGTGCTTGCAAGTCAGAAAAGCGCTTTCGTCAAGATGCTTAACGCAGACGACAACCAAAACCATAAGGGTAACGCTTGGGGTCTCGTCAACGCTTACACAGACTACATCACTCACACTAGCATTCGTAAGGGCCGTTATCAGGATTCTCAGTTTATGAACACCTGTTTCAAGCCGATGAACAATGTTATCCACATCATTGACCACATCAAGGCCGTAAAGGTGGCATAATCCTGGGTTTAAACCTGGGTTACACCTGGGATGCCCCCCATTTGGGGGGTTTTCTCTTGTTTTCCCCCTGATATTCAACTTGGGTTATCACCCTTTCCCCTGGAAAACCGGGAGAAGCGTCAGGATTCCCTGGGGATTACCGTGTTTACGAATGTTTACACAAAAAGTGCCTATTACCTATTGACAAACGAGATTTAATTAGGTATATTATATATAGAAACCCAAACAACGGAGAAAGCAATATGTCATTAAGGGCTCACGTTCTCACAAAGTATAACATTAAATACGGAAGCGAGGGATTGTCTTGGGGGCAAGATTTCCTCAAAGCAATCACCAGTGGTATAGACGATTCTTATACAGGCGGTGAATACAACTGCGAAAACTGCGTATGGGAATTTAACAAAGACCAGTTCAAGGCTCTTGTCGATGAACTTGACAAGATGACCGACGAGGAATGGGATAAGAAGTGCGAAGAAGAATGGGGCGACCACGAACACGACTACAACAAAGAAGATGTTGTGCCTCTGTTCAAGGCTTGGCTCGAACAAACACCTAAAAAATATGGCTACGTTAGGGTGGCTTGGTTCTAATAAGGGGGCAACATGCTTTTCAGAAAGCCTAACATCCTTGCGTTTAATGCTCTGATTTCTGATTGGGATAAGCACGTCAAAGAAGCCCACGAAGGGAAGAACTATGACTGCTGTTGTTCTGTCGGTTATATGTACCCAGGGTTTACTAAATCAAATAAACTTACAAGCGGTGGGTTTATAATTTTGGTTAAACCAAACATTATAACCATGGAAATAATTAAAATTCACACTAACTTTGCTCAAACGAATGATGGTATCGCTTGGACTATAATCCGTGAAGCTGACGGCAAAAGGACTATTCTCAATAAAGATACGATATATGATAAAAGCCTGCTCACAAATGAGTTCTGTCCTAGCCTTGTAAAAGAACGAATGTTCAAGGTTGCCAAAGCTGCTGTCGAATACGCACAGCTCGAACAAAGGTTGATGCACTTGTAATATCGGGGGTCTCCCTGCCCCCTGCCGTGAGGAAAATAGGCACTCACACAGCCTAGCCACAACACACTTTCCTCACGGCATTTTTTATTTTTTATTTTTGATATTCAACTTGGGTTATCACCCTACGCTCGACTGCAGCTGTCCCATTCGGTGTCCGCCCAGTCTGTATCAAAATGTTTACACAAAAATGGTTAAACCCCATTGACAAAACCGTTTTAATTAGGTATATTATATATAGAAACAAACGAGGTTCAATATGGCTATTGAGACAGACAAGACAAAGTTTTACACCGTTACGAGCGTATGCGTGAGTGGTGGCGACAGCGATGTCGTTACGTGGAAGCCCCTTTACCTTACTCTTGGGGAAGCAGCACAAGCGGTTGCTGACAGCGTGAACGAAACCCTGATGATGGATAACCGTGAAGCCAATGTTAAGGCGGAGGCTTGTACTAAGGGTTACTCCCTGTTTACGGGCGGTGGTCAACTCCACATCACTATCAATGCACACGAGCGTCCGTATGGCTTGCTCTATATGGACTGCGACAACATCCAACAGAGCCTTGACCTGTTCCCTGACAAGAAGAGTGCCGAACAAGCCGTTTCTAAAAAGGCTAAGCAAGGATTTAAAGATTTGGGTTATGACAAACCTGATACCATTTATGCTGACCGAAATGGCGAATGCGAAATTGAAGAAAGTGATATTAAGAAAGAAGAATCTTACATCACGGTAGATACCACTGGTGGAAACCATATCACTTGGCAAGCAAAACAAATTTAATTTTTCCAAAAGGAGAATCGTATGACAGAACAAGAAGCAATGCAATATCCCCTTAATGCAAAGCGTAAGCCGAGCAATAAGCACAAAGACCCTGTTATTGTGGTCTGCTATCGTGAGAGGGAACACTGGGATAGGCAAAAGGCAATAGCCTTTTACGAAGAGGGAATGTTTGCCTGTGAGGGTGCGGAAGCCGACCGTTACAAAGAGGTCGTCCGCCAGCTCAAAGCAGGTCGCAAAGTTGCCTGTGATGGCGTGAGTTAAGTTTGTGTCCATAAGCTCCGTAACCCCCTCGCAAGAGGGGGTTTTCCTTTGCCTCGCCCATGATATTCAACTTGGGTTATCACCCTTTTCCCCTTCGCCCGCAGGCGGAGGCTGCGTGGAATCGAGGGATTGTTTACAATTTTTTACAATTATTTTTGCCCTGACCTATTGACAAAAGGGATTTAATTAGGTATATTATAGTTAAGTAAAACCCTTAACAACGGAGACATTTATGGGTGAAAGAAGTGATTTTTTCGTTCGCATTCGTGTGAAAGAAAAAAAGAACGCAAAGAACTACAAATATCAGGCATTCTTTGGGCTTTATTACCAATGGTGCTATGGCGAACGCATGATTAGCCGTCTGCGTTCTGCTATCAACTTTGCCGAGAGCCACGTTGTCGGTTGGAACGGCGGTTATTCGTGTTCTGCACAACGCATTGAACTGTTCAAGCGGTATCTTGCAATCAACTTCGATATCCAAGACATTCTCGAACCGTGCGACCTCATTCCTGAAGCGGTCGATGATGTTATGCAGGGGTGGAACACGGCAAAAGCGGACATTTTCAATCAAGCGGAAAATCATGGCTTTATCTACCTTGACATTACCGTAGATGACCCCGACGATAGAAGCGATGACAATAAGGGGTCTACTATCAAGTATGCCTTTGTTGAGACTGAATGGCACGAAAAGAATAAGCCGTTGCCGCCTGTTATGAGCGTTGAGCAATTCGCTGATTGGGATATTGCGGACAATGAACGAAAGTGGTATGAACCGAACCCTGATTGGGATAGGGAAGATAATTCTTGGGGACAGAACCACAAAAAGCGTTTCCTTGAAGAAATTGTCCCGACCGCCAAAAAGAACATCGAAGAAATCAACAAATCTGCTTCTGTCATGAGCGAAGATGAGCGAACAGAATTTGTGAAATTTGGTCGTGCTTACACAAGAAAGATTTTGCGTGAAGCTGACAAGAAAAAAGCGGAAAATCAGGAACAGAGAGAACTCCTGACCGCTCAAATCTGCTCACAGGAATACTTGCCCGCCGAGCTCCATAACAAGTTGTTGGAACTCGTCGATAAGGTTTACCCGAAACCGCAAAAAGTAGAATAACTCATTCGCCTAACTCCTGACCCCCTCGAAAGAGGGGAATTTTTATTTTTTATTTTTTGATTTCCAACCTGGGTTATCACCCCTGGCCTGGGGACCGCGTGCGTCGGTCATCAGGAGTTCGAGCGTCGGTTTACCACTATGTATCCTAAACTTTACATAAAAAGTGCTTAATCCCTATTGACAAACCCATTTTAATTAGGTATATTATACACATAGAAACCTAAACAACGGAGAGACATTATGGGAAACAAAGTATGGGTCGCCTCCTATCATTTCAGTGATAGGCACAGCGGTTGTGATTCGGACATTCTCGGTGTGTATGATACCAAAGAAAAGGCGGTTGAAGCGAGCGGAGATAACATTGAGATGTATCTGCGTGATTTCAATGCCATTCTCGACAACGGAACAATCGACCCGAACGCTGTAAACCAAATTGATGGGGAAGATGTGCCAGAAGGCATGACCCTCGAACAAGCACGAAAGGCTACATCAATCAACATTGACGATAGCGGAACATGGTGCAACTGGTCTATCAACGAAAAGGAAATTGAATAAAAGGAGTTACAAACATGGGCTACACCAACTATTGGACTAAACACAGCAAAAAGAAAATCGCACCTGCTATCATCGGACAGGTGAATAAAATCATTTCAACCTTTGAACAACAGAGTGGCGAAAAGGTAGTTAAGGGGTTCTTCCACAAAGACAAAGCCCCTACCGTTACCGACACTACAATTCACTTCAATGTCAATAAGGAAGACAGCGGAGAGGACTTCTACATCGACTTTAAAGATGGCGACAGCGAGTTCTGCAAGACTGACCGTGAGCCTTACGATAAGGCGGTCAAGGCGGTGCTTATGGTTCTGCAATCGGCAGGGTATTTGGAGGAATGGCATTTTGACGGAGACCATGACGAAGACGAATACAAAGATGCAGTCAAGTTGCTTCAAGATGCTGGCATCAAATACACAGCAAAAATGCAATCAAGGTGGTAAATCATGTCTGATAAAATTTCCAACGAAAAGGGGTTCCACACGGTGTTCCACACTGCGAGCAACTCTGGGGTTAAACTCCCTGATTACTACAAGGGTGAAACATCCACTTTGAGCAAGGCGAGGCATCAACTTGTAACAAGTATTTGTAATTTTATCGTCTATGTTCAGCACCACATGAAAAAGCGTGGTTGGGGAGATTTCAAGAAAATCACCATTACTGACAGGAATACGAAAAAAGAATTTGATATTTATGCACATTTCGCAGCTTCTCGGTCGCAGTTCTTTGAGGCAGTTCACGCACGACTCCCAAGGAAGTTCAGACCAGGATTGTATTATTGCAATGTAGAAAACAGCGACACCTGGCTCAAAGTCTGCATTGACTAACCTCGTTCCAAGCCCCTCGAAAGAGGGGTTTAAAAATTTTTTAATTTTGATTTCCAACTTGGGTTATCACCCCTTTCCAGCTTCGCCGCAGGATGAGGCGATTTGATAAAATAATGTTTACAAAAATTAACCCAAAAACTTTGGGTTTTCTATTGACTAATCTATTTTAATTATCTATATTGTAAGTAATAACAACGGAGTTATTATGAGTAAAAAATTCAATCCGCACAAATACACTTATCATTTCAACATCGGTAAAAACATCAAGTTAGGCGATAATGTCGCCTCGTGGTCTACCCTTAAAGGCGATGAGGTGCTTTATATCCCTCGTCTTAACAAGAGGGTGCGTGGCACTTGCCGCAATAGCCAGTTCTGCACCAAAGACTGCTATGTAAACAAGAGTTACAACAGATACCCAAAGACCGCCATGTATGGGCACGCTGTCAATGCAATAGGGCTTCGCACCTGTCCTGCTAAGGTGTTCCAAGACCTGCACCGTCAACTGTCCGTTACCCGTCGTTTCAAGGTCGTTAGGATAAATCAGAGTGGCGACCTCGAAAATATGCAAGAATTGGAAATGTGGTCTTTGCTTGCTACCCTGCACCAAAATTTCAGTTTCTACCTCTACACAAAGCAATTTAATCTTGCTGTGGAATTTATTGAGAATAACCCTCTCCCAAAGAATTTCCATATCCTTTTCTCAGTTTGGCATGAGCATGGGGTAAACGAATATTTAAGGGTAGCCCATTATCCGAATGTTCACGCCTTTGTGTATGATGACGGCGAAACCTACATCGACGCAACCGACTATTGCAGGGCTTATGTTGGAACCAAACTTAACCATAAAATCACCTGTGAAAAATGCAAAAAGTGTTACCGCCCAAATGTTAAGGTAATCTATTGCAGTTCCCATTAACAGGCGCCCACGAAAGTGGGCATTTTTAATTTTTTCTTTTTGATTTTCAACTTGTGTTATCACCCCTTGCGAGCGGCAGCCTGCGTCGTCCTGGGGGCAGCCCTATGTTTCTAAATCTTTACATAAAAAGTGGTTATAACCCATTGACAACTGTTATTTAATTAGGTATATTAAAGGTATCAAAACAAGATAAGGAGACAACACTATGTCAATGGGAAATATCGAATCGTTCCACCAGTTGGTTGACGAGAAAGTTATGAAGAAAGTCGTTGGAGCAAAGGTATTCAACGCTTTCAAGAAACTGTTTGACAACGCACCATCCGAATATGGAGCCGCTGAAATGAGTGATGCTCTCAATGACGGACAGGATGGCTACAATGAGGGGGCTTGCAATTTCGACCAAGACGAAGAAACGTGGGTCAAAATCCGTGCCGCCTACGATAAGGTTGTAAACACCTTTAAAGAAAAGACTGGAATGTATATCAGTTTCATCTTCTTCTCTGGCGACGGCGACTGTTACGATGACATTGAATCTTACTCTTGGAATTGGGAAATTCCTTGCAGTGATGTTTGGGTTCCGAAGAAACTCACAAAGAAAGCATTAGAGTTCCAAAAGAAATACGGAAACATTGACAAAGACCAGCGTTTCTCCTGCTACGGATAAGTTTCCCTTGTCTCCTAGCCTCACCCGAAAGGGTGGGGCTTTTCCTTGTTCCCATCAGGATATTCAACTTGGGTTATCACCCCTCAACCTTCTGCCGCCGTCCCTCGACGGGTTCCACCCGAAGTTAGTAACGAAAATTTTACACAAAAATCCTCTATTACCTATTGACGAAAGCAATTTAATTAGGTATATTTAATATATAAATAGGAGACAACACCATGGAAGACCAAAAGAAGACCGCATTAGATTGGCTCGGAGATTTGCATTATCAGATTTGTAACGGTGGCATGGCACAGGCTTGCTACAATAACTATGTTGACGATGTGATTGAAGCCTACGGCTCGTTTGACGAATGGGTTGATGCCCTCACGAAAGAACTTGCAGGCAAGAAAGATGCCGATAAGGTGATTGAAGTTGCAAAGTTCATCGCAAAGGGAGTTGACGAGATTTCCATGAGCAAGAATTGTCCCGATTGTGATGGTGCTGGCTACACCACTTATGAGGAAGAAAACGAAGATGGCGAACCTGAAACCCATGAAGAAACCTGTTGCGAATGTCATGGTTCAGGCATCCTTGATGTTGACAAGTATTGCGATGTGGATTTCGATGTTGGTGGTTGTCACTACAAGTGGGATAGCGAATACTATGCCCTCGTAGATAAGGACAATGTGGGAGACCTTATTGACGATTTAACGCATCAGTCTCACACTCACTCTATTGTACTTGATGTTATCAAGTCCGCAAAATAAATTTATTTTTTAAGGAGACAAAAACAATGGCAAAACAAATCAAAATCGGTAGCAAAGTTATGTGGCGTGGTGCTTGGGGTTCTGAACCTGCTGTTGAAGCAAAGGTTGAACGCATTGAAGAAACCGACGAACCGCACGAAAAAGATGGTCGTGAAGTTGATTCCATCAACTTTGAAGACCGTGAATGCTCCGTCATTGACCTTGACAACGGTCATTGGTGCTATGGCGACCAAATCGTTGATGTTCTCGACTAGGGGGCTAATATGGCAAAAGAACAACACGCACTTTCTATCTTCGGTGGCGACACCACGAAAGGAACTGGGGTAAGCACCGAATGGGATATTTCGCTTATTAATTATAGCGAACACATTAACGAACCTGAACGTGACCGTCGCATCATTTATAATGTAACCTATAATGGTAGCGAAGCCGAAGCCCGCATCAGGGAAGTCCGCAAGGGTTCTCGATTGGAAGTTCTCATTTTCGTTTGGAGCAGTTCAGACGACCACGGCATTCTTGCCATTAAGGAAGACGTGCCGATTGAAGACCTTGACACCATGAAGAAACGCAAGGCTTACCTGAAAACTGTTGCAAAGGTGACTGAAAATCTTGCATCAAAGATGGTTAGCCTTGACTTGGCTATTTCCAACGGAACCGAAAAGATTAACAATTTCTAACAAGGGAGGAACTATGGCAAAAGCACCTAAACCGTGGTATGCAGATTATTTCAAGGGGGCTGAACTCCATGTGATAAAGACCCGTTGTAGAAAGGACAGGTATTTCTACGAGATTGTTCGCCCGAATAAGAAAACAATTAAGTGGAACCCTGAAATATCCGAAAAGATAGGGCAATGCCCTGACTTGGAAGATACTTGGCACGGCGGAAAGGTTGACGGTCATGTGTTCGACTTGAACCTTATGGATTCTTCCGTGTTCGGCACGGCTAAAACTGCGATGGGTGCGTGCTTCTACGATGTTGTCTACAACGAGCCAAACACATCGGAATGGGTTAATGTTCCAGTAAAGTGCTTCTTGCAAGACAGGAATGGAAACCGCAAGCCTTTCCCCTGCAAAAAAGCATCAAGGGGATTCCTCGATAAGTTTGGAACGGCTGACCCTAACAAGTAAGTTTCTTTCATAATGTTATTCCATCAAGCCTCACCCGAAAGGGTGGGGCTTTCTACGGGTTTGCAACCAGATTTCCAACTTGGGTTATCACCCCTCTTCTGGGGCCGCCAGTCCCCAACGGTTGTCCGCCCAGTTAGTAACGAAATGTTTACACAAAAAGTTGCTAATCCCTATTGACTAGACCGATTTAATTAACTATATTTATATCAGAAACAAAGGAGCTAACATGAGACAGCCAACAAATCAGATTGTATTCAAGGTGTTCGATGATGACTATGACACTCTCGGAGAGATGTTCGAGGGTCTTTCGGTCGATGATGTCCTTGATGGAATGGAAGGGCAGTTGGACTATGTTACCATCAACGGCACTAAAATAGCACTTGGCTTTGACAGCACACGCAACTCCATCGCCGTGCTTGACGATGGTGTTCCCAAAGAAACGGTCGATGAAGCGGTCGCCCTCGTCAAGCGTTACGCTAATGGTGAACTGACCTGTTCGCCTGACAATGAGAGCAAGCCTAACCACATCACCTTGATTGATGGCAACACTTACACAACCGAATGCTGGGCATAGGAGAAAATCTAACCATGTTCTCGTTCATCAGCAACCTCTTTGAGAGCATCACTCACTTCATTTCGCAGGTAATCTTGGCTATCATGATACTGCTTGCGGTAGTGTTGCTTTATATTGCGACAAACAAGAATCCTGACCCTGCAAGGGTTCAACAAAGAGAGCAAATTGAGGCGGAAAATGAAGCCAAATACAATGCGGCCCTTGAACGCCTTTACCTCGAAAATCAAGAACTTATCAATAAATAAATTTAATTTTTAAAAAGGAGATATTATGCTCAAATGGCATTCTTATTGGTTCATAGACCACGATGCAGAAAGAAACTCGGTTGAAACCAATGTTCAACCCAGCTTTTCCGCACCCATGCTTGTAATCAAGGATGGCGAACTGGTTGTTGCCCAAAAGGTTTAAAAAACTTTACAAAAAATCACTTGACAAATTTCTTTTAATTAGGTATATTAAAAGTATCAAAAGGAGACAAACAATGGCTAAAAGAAATGTAAAAGCAAACCTAAAAGTTTTTGATTTTCCGTTTAACGGAAAGAACTACAAAATCAACCTGAAAGTTGAACACTATCAGGATAATGGCAACCTTGCCCTTGAAGCATATCACCACGGCAAAGCCTTTGCTACCATCTCGGTTAATATCCCTGGGGCATTGACAAAGGCGGAAGGTAAAGACCACATCGTTCTTGACCTCAACAATCTCCAACTGACCTCGGTCGCCCCCCTGTTTGCAGAAGGTGTGCTTATCCCGACAGGTCGCCGTGTTTCTAGCGGTTTCTGCACCTACCCCATTTACAAAGTGGATTTAACCCAACTCAAAGAAACGAGGTAATCATGCCGCATAGCGTAACACAGACATTCCTCAACACGAAGTCCGACCGATACAACTACCGCATCATGCAGAACCTGCGTTACAAGGAGCGTGCTAAGGCAGTCCTCGATTATCTTCACAAGCAACGCTGTATGCCGTTCAAGAACGGCATGGGCTACTCCCTCACCGTTGAGGGAAGCTTCCTAGTCCTCGTCACCAACCGTTGTGCCTGCGATTGTGGCGAACACAAATGCCTGACACGAGAGATGAAAGGCGACGAATACCGCATGGTTTGCGACGTGTTTGATAAGTCCGTTCAGGATGCCGTGAAAGCGGTTGACCGTATTGATTAAACGCAAAGGGATAGCCAAATGAAAGCATTTAACCCATTAAAATCTATATTTCTGCATACCTTGTCGGAAGTAGAAGTTGTTGAGAATATGGGCGGCTCATTACGAATTGTGCATCCCATATCCAATAAGCAAGTGGTTCGCAAGCTCCACCGCTCTACGGTATGGCACAAAGGAAAGAAAGCTGAATACATCCTTATTGATGGCATAAGGTATTTCGCCGTGTAATCCATTCCCCTCGAAAGAGGGGTTTACCTTTTTTCCATCTGGATTTCCAACTTGGGTTATCACCCCTTTCCAGCTCGCACGCCGTCCCCTCGGTTTCCGCCCAGAGCTTGTAACGAAATATTTACACAAAAAAGTTGGAAAAAGTATTGACAACCCATATTTAATTAGGTATATTATAGTCATAACAAAGGAGACAAGAATGCTTGATACCAAGACCCTTAAAGAAGATACCATCAAGGAATGCCGTGTAAATGAAGCATGGCTCAAAACCAAGGTGGAAGAATACGCACCCAAAGGCACAACCTGTAAGATTGAAGAACTGCGTGTGAACGATGTTGAGGGTGACGAATACATCTTCTGTGAAGTCACCATCACTTGCAACAAGCGTAAGCACCACTTCAACTACTATGCAGGAACGCAGGGTGTGACCCTCGTTGAACGACTCGGTGGCAAGAAGGGCGAAATTGCCGATGGCGACACGCTTGGCAAGATGTTCGAGATGGAGTTCTACATTCCGTCCAAGGACGATATGGAGGAATTGGAGGAGTTCCTTGCAAACTTGGCGGACTATGCCCCCAAGAAGCCCAAGAAGTCCAAGGCTAAAAAGGAAAAAGAACCCAAACTTATTCTCATTGCTATGGCTCAAATTGACTGCACCTCTGGCGATGGGGTGACCGCTTACGCAAGGGCTTGCAAGTCCAAGAAAGAGGCCGCTGAATGGATTGAATCGGATTTCAATGAAGAAGCTGAATGCCACGATTGGGAAACAATCACGGTGACCGAAAAGGACATCAGGGATGGAAAGGAGTTCAAGTCTCCCATTGACGACTCCGACCACGATTATGTATGGAAAATTATTTTTCAATATTAAAAGGAGACAACCATGAATGAAAAAGTATATCTCGTAACGGCTGCTTACCAGAAAGACGGTGGCGACCTCGACTATACCTCGAATATAGGGGTGTACAAATCCAAGGAAGGTGCTACAAAGGCTCTCATAGATGTTGCCATCGAATACCTGCCCTGCTATGACTGCTCCCGTGCCATCATCGGTTATAACCACGATGACTATATGTGGGGCGAATGGGATAAACTCGCCGTTACCGCCGACAAGAAAGGCAACCCCGACGATGACGATTACTACGATTTGAGTCAGGAAGAAATCCTCGACCTTATCCGTAAGGCGGGCCGTGTGTTCGTCGAAACGGAAACCCATTCTGGGATGGAACTCAAAATCGTCGAAACCGACCTTGAACCGTAAGTTTCCCTTGTCTCCTCGCCCCCGAAAGGGGGCATTTTTATTTTTTATTTTTTAATTTTCAACTTGGGTTATCACCCCTGTTCTGGGTGCCCGCTTCTCCTCTGGGGTTTCCACCCAGAGGTTGTAACGAAATCTTTACACAAAAAGTTGGAAAGCCTATTGACGAAACCGATTTAATTAGGTATATTTATAATAGAAACAATGGAGGGCAATATGCCAGCAAAGATTAACATAACCAAAGAACTTCAAGCCGCATTTGATGCGAACAAGCACGCCATCCGTGATATGGCTCTTTACGCACGCTCGGCTCTTCTCAAAGTCATTCCCAAAGGTTGCTCCTTCGATGTCGAAACTATCCGCACCAATGTCGCTTTGAACAGCGACGGATACCTCAACATCGAACTCGCCTACATATTGAGCAACATCCCCGCTCATGGAACATGGTACTTCACATTCATGTTCAGACACGACCGTGTGGGTAATGTCGTGGGTTCTGTCATGGTTACGAAGACCACCGATGAAGGCATCTATACCAAGTCCTGCAAATTCAAACAGGAAGAAATCGACAAAATCGTTGCCGCATTGGCAGAAGAATAAGGGAGAAACTTATGGTTCGACACATCGCTTACTACAATGACCCAGAAGACATCAAGGAACTGATGGACAAGGATGCCAAGAGCATCGTAAAGCACTACAAGAAAGGCATGGGTGCTTACCTGTCTTCCAATGACCCTGACTATGCTCCCATCCAGGGTTGCCGCCCTGTTATGGTTGGCAAGCAAAAGTGGTATGTAAAGAAGTCCATCGACCGCAAGAATCTCGATGGATGCGACAACTACATCGACCTTTACAAAGTTGTTTAGAAAACTTTACAAAAAATTCCTTGACAAACATCTTTTAATTAAGTATATTTAGAATAGAAACAACAACAGGAGATATACTATGAGTTTCCATGGCGATGAAGATTGGCTTGACATGAACGGGCTTCTCAACGATGATAACACAGAAAAGTACAAAGATGACATCAAGGAATTGCTGTCCAAGTATTACAAATGGGATGAAGAATGCGAGGAGTTCGAAGATGAACACCCCGACACCTACCACAAGTACGAAATCCGTGCAGAGTTCGAAGATGAATGCTGTGATGACACCTACAAGACTATCCTGCATATTGAAGTATGGCTCCCGACTGACGAAGATGCAAAGGAACTCGCAGACATTATTGACGGCAATGTTGTCGATGGTCTAAACGATGGTTGCCCCACTTTCCGCATCACTTACCGTAGCGAAATCTACATCAAGGCTAAAACAAAAGAGGAAGCTGAATCTATTTTCAGAAACATGAGCAAAAAAGAATTTGATGCTCAATCCGAATTTGTCGAAATCGTGAGCAACGAAAAGGAAGATTAAGCCATGGCAAAACAAAAGAACAAACCGATGTTTTTCGTTATCGAACATACCTCGGCACAGGCAAAAGCAGGTGTAAATTATTCTTATTATTCCCACGAAGCCGCTGTCGATGACATTATCGAATCCCTCCGTGATAATTTTGAAATTGACGATGACGGAAATGTTGAGGAAAACATCAAAGTGCATCTGCCAAAAGCCAAGCGTAACCTCAAAAACGAGTCCGAAATCCGTTCTGCGATGGCAAAGTCCGATTCCATCATCGTGTCTCATCATGACTATGATGCCCGTTACGATATTGTTGAAATCATCTTGTAGGAGATAACCATGGCTGAAAAGAAAAAGATTTTTATTGTTTCGGGATTTCACTTTCACCCTGACGAACACGAACATGATATTATCACAGAAGTGTTCTATACCCGTGAAAAGGCCGCAAAGTGCATCTTCGACATATTGACTGAAACCTTCCCCGATGATGCTGACGACTTTTCTATCGACGGCTGTATGTATGGCAATAACTTCTGCACCGCCGACGATGAAGAAGTGAAACTCGAAATTGAAGAATTTACAATCTAACCAAAAGGAGACAACCCCATGAATGAAACCGTCTATGACTTCCTCGACCACTTCTGCGACCCCGATGACCAACAGGTTGCAATCTTCGACCTCAACAAAGGCGAAGAAATCTACCGTGGCACTCGTGATGAAATGCCCTCCGAGATTCAAGACCTAGAAGTATGCTCCATTGACACCCTCCATGAAGCAACACAGGTTCTGACCCTCAATGTTGAATCCGATAGCGACGACCAAAAGTAACCCATAGCCCTCACCCCCGAAAGGGGGTTTCCATTTATTTCACCTGGATTTCCAACTTGGGTTATCACCCTAGCCTCGACTGCAGCTGTCCCCGACGGTTTCCGCCCAGAGATTGTAATGAAATATTTACACAAAAAAGTTGGAAACCCTATTGACAATCCCCTTTTAATTAGGTATATTTATATCAGAAACAACAAAAACAAAGGAGTCCATCATGGGACAATTCTCTTGGCGCTGCGCCGACACCAAAAACGCCCTGCTTGATAGGGGTATCAGACCACAAAAGCACTGCACAACCAAAGCCTATCTTCTTATCCCAAAGGAATTTGGGGGCGGTCACTTCTACGTTGATAACAACAAGCGTGGTCGTGAATACGATGGTTACGGCAACTTCTTTGACGAGAATGGCAAAAAGCACGATGCCTACGTAGAACTCGCACGTTGGAACGGGTTGCTTCCCGACGGCTTCAACGAGCATGATGACAACATGGTTTGCGAAGCTCGTGGCAAGGCTATTGAGAAGTATTACACCCCCGAAGACCCGAATGTTTCCCCCTATGAGGATGGAAACTACAACTCCCCCGAAATCTTTAAGTACCCCATGAAAATAACAGAAGAACCCATGAAGTATGAACAGGCGGGTATCGCCCTTGATGACAGAAATCAGGGTTGGGGTTGCGATGATGGTGAAGACGACGAAGACTAAAATCAATTTAATTTTTCAATAGGAGACAACTATGGCAAAGGCTAATATCGTAACCCTGTTCAAACTTCTCCAAAAGTATGACGGAGAACAGAGCATGACCCTCGGACACTGGCGCATAGGCCGTGGGGGTTATGACCTCGAATTTGAAATCTATGTCAAGGTAGATGGACACGAGATTACCTTTGCCGAAAAGTACACAGGCGAGGGCTTTGAAGAATGCGGTGATGGAACAGCAAAGTCCATCTGCGGCTATGACTTCGATGTAATCGAGACCGTAATCAAAAAGGCTTACAACAGCCGTTATGACTTCAACGGAGTCTATGATTGGAAACAAATTTGGTCTGCGTTCCTCAAAGAACATAAAGCCAGAGAAAAGAGTATCCTCGAAAAATATAAATAATTTTTTACATTTTTTCTTGTCAAAAAAGATTTTAATTATCTATATTATCAACAGAAACAACAAGCGGAGTCAATCATGGCAATCACAACAACAATTTTTGATTTTCTGAAAACGAAAATCACCCCATTCCTCAAAACAAACCCCCATATCTCGAAAGAGACCCTTACGGACTTTATAGATAAAGCCGCTGACGATATTGTCTATGCCTCTATCGTAGCCAAGTACAACTCGGTTCTTATCACGAAAAAGGAACTCGTTGCAACCCTCGTTGAAAACGGCATCGACAAAAAGTTCATCAAGGCACATTTTGATACCCTGCTAAAAATTGAAGCGCTCAACTTCAAAGGAACTCCCAACTGCCCTGCAAGGCGTTTCGTCAATGATTGTGTTGACCTTATGTCCAGGTGGTTCAAGGAATCAAAAGGTGAGGGCCATCCGTTCTACAAAGTAGTCCGCCACAATTACTACTCCCAGTACGACAAATGCTGGGTAATCGACTGCTGGCGAACAGATGAGGATGGTGAAGCTGTCGCCCCTATCGACATCTATCTTGACGGCTCCCTCAAAATCCGTGACGAAACCGCATTCGGGTTCGCTATCTGCGACTTCAAGGTAATACAGGCAATCGAAGCCACATTTAAACGAATTGAATTCGACAAAAAGGGGAAATAACTTAGGTAAAAATATTTTTACATTTTTCTCTTGACAATTATGATTTAATTATCTATATTGTTAAGAGAAACAAGAAACAAAAACAACGGAGAAACAACCATGTATATCCCTCTTAACTTTGGCGTATGCCTTAAATTGGCCCTCAAAAAATTTGCTGAATCCAAGCAAGAAGCAACAGAGGAAAATCTCGACAATTTTGTAACCGACCTTTTCAAAAATGTTGCATTTTCTTCTGTCGTAACCCGTAATGAACTCATTGAACACCTCGTTATCAAAGGGATTGACAGGGAGTTCGTAAACAAGCATATCGACACCCTGCTCAAAATCGAAGCCGTTAACTTTACCGACATAACGATGGTTACGCAACGCAAGTTCCTGCTTGACTGTACCGACCTCATGGAAAGATGGTATGAACAGTCCAAGGACAATCCTAACCCGTTCTACAAAGAAGTCCGACACGATTACCACAATGACGAAGACGGATATTGGACTATTGATGCGTGGCGTACTCCTGACGATGACGAAGATGGGGTTGCTCCCATTGAAGTCTACGATGATGGACACCTCGCAATCCGTGACGAAACTGCTTTCGGCTTCGCTATCTGTGAACTGAACATCATTGAAGCAATTGAAGAAACTCTTAAACAAATTGAATTAGACAAAAAGGGGAAATAACCATGAGTGCCGAACACAGAAACAACCAAAAGAACAGAGTCCTGCAATACATCAAGAAGTACGGCAAAATCACTTCCCTTGATGCGTTCACCAAACTCCACATCACCCGCCTTTCGGCCTGCATCTTCAACCTGCGTGAAGAAGGGTACAACATCAAGACCCGTGATGTAGAAGTTGACACCATGTACGGCAAAACCACGTTCGCAGAATACTATCTGTCTCGTGGTCGCCGCCCGAACCCCAAGATTTCCACAGTCACCTACCAACCGACCGAAACCACCAAGGTCAGGGTCACTGTCCGCAGAACCTCTGTTGAAGACCGTGATGCTATCAACGCTTCCCTCAAAGGCGTTACCCGTAAGGAAGTTGTCAACAGGCTTAAAACCCTCGCTGGCAAGACCCGTAAGAAGAAAGCCAAGCGGAAACAGGTTAAGCCCAAGGTGAAAAGAAACTCCGACCAGCTCGAACTGTTCCCAGAACTCTATAAGTAATTTCTCCTCCCCCGTCAGGCGTTTTGTTGTGGTCATAGACTCCAATACCTCCGTTGTTTCTCGCCTGACGGGGGTTTTCTCTTTTTTCTCCAAAACATATCCAACTTGGGTTATCACCCCCCAACCTTCTGCCGCCGTCCCCAACAGGGGTTGTAAACTATTTTTTACACAAAAAGTTGCCAACACCTATTGACATCAACGTTTTAATTAGGTATATTTAAGACATAGAATCAACCCAGTGAGGCAACCCCGTGAAAAGACATACTTACATCCCTGACCCTAACAAGCAGTACAAGCTCCGTGAGGTTCCAACCGATGAGCTTATCGACGAGCTTGCCAGACGAAGCGGTAGCATCCTGATTGAGACCTTCGAGCAGGACGACGTTAAGGCACAGGTGGAAGCATGGCTGAACGACGAAGGCCGTTGGGCAGGACGATGTGATGAACTGGCTGTGTACCGCAAGTGCTGGGAGTCCTATGGTCCCCTCATCGTTGATGGCCTCTGGGACAGCGCCCTGTGCCTCTACCAGCTCGGCCAGCCTGGGTTCGACAAGGTGGATAACCACCGTATCACCGAGGCCTTTGTAAACACAATCGACTACTTCAAAATCAGGGAATGGAAATAAAAATTTACATTTTTTCTGACCCACTTTTATTTTTAATTTTCTATATTTTTTATGTAAACAAAAAATTTAATAATTTTTGAGGAACACCTATGGCAAAGATGACATATGATGAATGGTTTAAGCAGTTCACGCTCAAATTCAAAAAGGAAATCAACGAGTTCCAACACTCCGATAAAACCATGTTCGGAAACAAAGATATTACATCAGAACTCAAGGATGGTCTTGGGACCGTTCTCCGCAGCAACATGTACCTTGTGAAGATGGAACTCAATCAGATGGAACAATACGAGAACAGAACAGAGTTCCTCGTGACCGACTACCACAAGGTTCAGTTCTTCGCAGCAGAGTACTACAAAGGAAGCCTCTCCATCGGGGTCGCTCATGGTAGAAAAGTAGTCTGCGGCCATGTACTTAACATCGCCGAATATACCAAGGACGGAGGTTCGACCAACAAGCTCATGCGAATCATCCGTTACTACATCGCCTTGTTCATCTCTATGATGGATGCCCAGAACAACATAGATTTGATTACCAGTATCGCAGGCAATAAAAATATTTAATTTTTCCAAACCAAGGTTTAGCAATGTCACAGCAAACTGAAATTGAATTGAAAGTAGCAAAGGTCTTCAATGACAATGACCTGAACTACGATTATGGGGTCAACCCAAAGGGCGAAGTCAATGTCGAGGTGCATTGGGGTGATTGGAAACATGACCACCTCCGCCTCGCCTACGTGATGGAACATAACGGCTTCACCAAGGTAGGTGAAATGCCTTTCGGGGAACCCACTGGCGACGATACCTATTCCGCTACCCATGTCTATAAGTTAAATGAATCCAAGTGAGGTTATTAATATGATTACTAACAAGGCTAAAACAGGGATTGAACCAATTGATTTCAACAAGGTTTGCTCCCTCGTTAGAACAGATTTGCAAACCAAATTCTCGGACCACATCTACTCCGTAGGTAAGGTCAAGCACAAGGTCAACCACGCTATCCTGACCCTCGGCATCACGTTCAAACGAAAAGGAAAGAAGAATCAGCCCCTCGAAACAGATTTGATTAGCAACATGGTCGAATACATCGTTGCTGACCTCAAATGCAATAACCTGATTCCTGCCTCGTTCCACTCTACTATATTCAGACTCAATAACACTCAGTTCACCACCTACCTCAACATCAACCTCAAGGAGGACTAATCATGGATAAGCGCATCATCGTCGTCAACGGAATCATTCTTGCCCCGTCCTACGGCCAAGCTGTCAGCCAGTTCAACACATTCTGAAAAGGGACCAACGAATCCCGCCACAACAAGGACAACATCTGGTTCACCAAATGCTGCAAAGCTGCTCCCTGCCCTGGCACCTTCAAAACCTGCTCGGCCAAGCCATTCCACATGTTGCCGCAGGATGACTTCAATGAAGCCGAATTCGTCATAGCCAACTTCAAGCTCTACGATACCAAAGCTAAGGAGGAAGCCCGTAAGGGTTACCCGAATCTCCTCGCTTGGAAAGTAGCAGCCACACGTGAAATCTAATCCAATTGGAGGCCCATTATGGGATGCCTTGTAAACCTAATCAAAATCATTCTCGGTCTCATCATGATTATCATCATGCTCATCGTAGGTGTCAAACTCGTGTTCGACCCCTATGTACCTGAGAAACATAACACCGCTGAATACTATCAGCCTACAGAGGAGTACAAGACTGCTCAATCCAATGATGATTACGATGTCCCCGTCCAAACTGGCTCCAACCATGACTACATAATGGAAAACACTTTCCAAAAAGGTTATGTAGTCATGGAGCTGACCCCTCAGCTAGAAACTGGCCTAGTATACGTTATCAAGGTGTTCAAAAGCCAGTTCGGACCCGACTTCACTCCCACAATCATCTCCGCCCATGATTCCTTCGACAGACATGACCAATGGTCTAAACACAGGGTTGGCAAAGCCGTCGATATCAGCATGGTCGATATCTCCTACTACAAAAGAAGGGAAGTAGTGTCCATACTGGAAAAGACCCTGCCAAAGGATTACTCTATCCGTTGGGAGAACCAGTTCTCAGCTAATGAACATCTCCACTTCCAGTCCAAGAAGTAATAAGCCTGTTACAGGCTTTTACCTTTTTTCCAAAAACATTTCCAACTTGGGTTATCACCCCGACGATTCCGTTCCCGGTGGCAGCATACCACCCTATACCCATTCCCCCCTCTCTGTAACCAAAACTTTACACAACAAACCCCTACCCTTCTTGCTTTTAATTAACTATATTTATATTACGGGTTGGCACCAGCCGCTCGAAACCAAGGTTTGAAACAACGAGGATATCATCATGAACGAAACACCCGCATTCATCGCAGCACAACTCAACGACGCAGCAAAGCGCATGGAGCAGGACGGCTCAACCACCTACTTCGACCAAGTTGCCAACAGGGCCGCAACCATCACTCGTAAGACAGGCGGAAGCAGACGCATTGAACTCTCCCCCTTCGAACCCAACGGTGAAGCCATCGTCATCGACACCTCGTTGCGAACCGTTGCCTACCTCTCCAAACCCAAGGGCCACATCAGGTTCACTACCTCCGCTACCATCACCATGAGGACAGCCGAAGCTATCAACAGACGATTCATGGACATCGAAAAGTTTGCCGTCAACCTCGTTTCCAAACTGAAATAATTTTTAATTTTTAATTTTTTTAATTTTTCATTTTTCTCAAATTTTTTATGATTTTTCTCCGCTCCCCTATTTAATTATGTATATTTGTAGTATAAGGAGGTCATCCAATGTTCACACAGAAACCGAAACCAAAGCCCGAATCCCTTGTCAAAACAATGCTCGCCGAAGACAGGAACGATGCTATGGATTACATCTCTGAGCAGCTCACGCTCAGCGGCCTTCGCTCTGCTACCCAAAACTTGCAGGCGGTCTGTTGCATTGTTCATCAACTCCTTTCCCAAAAGACCCCGAACATCATTGATGCATACAAGGTTGCCAACATAGTTTCCACTGGCTTCCACGACAACATCAACATCTTCCAGGAAATCAAACGGGATTCAGTTGAGTTCCATAAGGGCCACATAACTGTCCCCTCGTCGGTTAATATGGATTCCGCCTACATCTCCGAAAAACTCACGGAAGCCAAGTCCGATTACCTGGCTGTAGGTGTCGCCAATATGCTCGACATCCTGAACCTGACCGCCCATATACTCTCACGAGAGAACATCACCAAGAAATCTCTCATGACCGCCAAATGGGTTGTCTCCCACGGCCTTTACAAGCCATGTACAGACGTGGTTTCGACCACCAATATGAACCATATATGGAACCTGCTTGTACGCAACGCCATTGAAACAATCACTGGCCCCGCCAATAGGTTCATAACCATGGGCGAAACCCGTTCTGTGCTAGGGCATAAAATCTTCTTCACCCCGAGCGTTATCCTAGTGGATGATGAAGAGCCTGTGGCAAAGGATATGGAAATACTCAATGTCTCCAATGACCCCAACAAGGTCAAAAACCAAGTCTACTGCACCCTGTTCTTCATGAACTTGGATGCTTGGCTCTATTTCCACGAATCAGGCGAGTTCGCTATCCTGCGGCCCGACAAGGATTCCTTCGATTTGGTAGATAGACTGTCTGTACCAAAGGAAATTTCCAAGTCCCTGTTCCAAGAACTCGTGGCTTAAACACCTTTCGTATTCATTCATATCATCAAGGGGGCGCCTGCAAAGGCGTCCCCCTTTCTGTTTACTTTCTTTTACATACCTAGATTTTCAACTTGGGTTATCACCCCTGACCAGCTCCGCACGCAGGCCCCAATACCACCCTATCCACAATCTATTCACAGATGTTGATATCCTGTTGATATCTTTATCATGGGGTTTCAACAGGTTTTCAACACGGTTTCAACCATCTGTTTCAACCAGGTTTTCAACAATCTATCAACAGGGTTGTAATCATCTTTTTACATCCATTATTCTCAACTTGGGTTATTAACCTGGGTTCAAACCCAGCTTCAATCGAATCGTCATAACCCAAGTTGAAAATCTCGGGCGCCTGAAATCACTGTTGATAAGTGGTTGAAATGAGGTTGAAACCCTGGTTGAAAAGGTGGGTTGAAAAGGTGGGTTGAAACCCCCGTGTGAACCTGGTGTGAACCCGCCGTCGAAACCCTGTAGACAACCTGTTGATAACCTGTGCAGACGAACACGGGTTAGGTTTCACCCCGTCTTTTTCAGCCCTTGCGAAATATATACATAATTAAATCAGTCCCGAAATGTTTCATTTTATGACAGCGCCGAGCCGCCCATACGTCCGAATAACCTCTCGCACTGGGTAAAAACCTATGCTGAAATTTGCGTTTTTTGGCCAATTTTAAAAGAGGGGGTTTGCAAGCCCCTTCAAAATATTTTTTGATTTTTCTGGGGTTCAAAATAATTTTTGATTTTTGTGGCAAGGCGGGGGGCAGCTCCGCTGCCCCCCGATTCGGGAAAATATTTTTTAATTTTCTCTATTATCTCTCTTGACATAGTGGGGGAGATTTGTTATATTGATAATATACCTAGTTAAAACAATGGAGGTTTCCAATGGTAGATTTGAAGCAGAGTGTAATCGAATGTTTGAAGACCCTAGGGGTTGAATTCGACGAGGGGAAGATAAGTGTTTCAAGCAGTGGCAGAATCATCAATCTTCCAAATCCGTTAATCAAGATGATACGACAGGAGGACCACTGGGCATTGTTTGACTGTGGTCATGGTTCCTATGTAGGTGGTGGTGATTCCATTGACGAATGTTTGGAGGCACTGTATGGTTAAGCCGACTGATAGAGAAATTAGTTCTTTCCGCAGTTACTTGAAGAAGCAGTGTTTTGCCGCAGACGGGTTATGCAGCGATGTTTTCTACCTGTATATGAAGTACGGTTACATCTGTGTTTCAATCGAATATAACAAGAAGGGTGAGTTCAAGGAAGTGAGGTCCTTTCTTTCCCTAGCGTGGGAGAACAGCAAGTGCAGCCGCTTTTACTTTCCGAACTATTACAACTTTGGGGGAGTAAGGAAGCTGGACAGGGATTATGTGGATAAGTGTACCAGTGCATCTACTCAGGTGATGGTAGCCATAAATGACGTGTTGGAGAAGATAGAGAGTATTACCACGACATTGAAGAATGTGTTGAAGCGATAACTGATGAATCCCCTGAGAGATAATCTCGGGGGATTTTATCATAAGGGTTTTGTACCGCCTTCTTCAATGATACATACATCGACGACCATGAATACCATTGAGAGGAATGCGGACACTGCACAGATGGTAGCTGGAAGTCCTGCTGAATCCTTCTGGTCAGTAAGCATTAGATAGAAGCAGATGAGAAATCCTTGGGGCAAACCACTGAATCCCAGAGGTGTTGGTAGAATTCCTCTCTGGGGGCTTTATAGGCCTTCATGTAGTTGATGCATCTTTGTTCTAGGGTATTCATGCGATTACCTTTGACCTAGCAGGGCCTTTTGGCAAGCGATAGTTGACAGCCTGATGCGTGTGGTGAAATCGGGCTCTCCGTTCTCCCACATTTTCTTTGCCGTTTCAAAGCCGTACAGGTCTATCGCAGTTACCTTTTCAGGGTTTACGAATTTTCCGTCCGTGACGAAATCCACTATATTCTGGTAGCTCATAACGTGTACTCCTTATGGTCTATGCGAAGAAGTAGTTTCCCTTGTGTCTTGTAAGGTAATCCAGTTGGGCTTGGGACTGGCCCATATACCTGCGTTGTTGATAGAGCCATTCGTATGCCTTATAGGAGAGCATCCAGTCGAGGTTATCAATCTCTTCGATTGAATCCCATCTGACATGGAGGGAATCCACGTTGAAGACATCGGCGATGACATAGCGGACTTTGCTTTCGAAGTGTGCGGATATGTACTTATCCTTATGCTTGAACTGGAAACCGTTTTCACCCCATCCGTCGAGGAACTGGCCGTCGATGTTATCGACAATCTTTTTGAGGGCATCCTTGAAGTATTCTGCAGACGAGCGTTGGAGGATGCTGTTCTTGAAGTAGTAGCCGACGCACAGGAGGATTCCTTCCGTGGGGGAATAGGCGAGGTAGTGCTGGGCGGGTTTGACACCTTCTGGGAGGTCTTCAGCCTTGTTGGGGAAGTGGTTGCCCATGTATGTCATGGAGAATGCCCAGAGTAGTTCAGGGAAGTAATCCCGTTGGAGCATGTAGAAGTCATAGTCGTCTTCGTCCTCATTGGTGGAAGTATTGACCTTGAAGTACAGCTTTACGAGGGAATAGGACAGGTCATCGACAGGGGGGATATCCTGTTCTGGGACGGAAATATTTTTTGATTTTTTGGGTTCGGACATAAGTTTCTCCATTCGGTTTTGAACATCCTTTACAAGCCTTTGGGCAAGGATGTCGTTAAGGGGGCCCTTGATTGGGAGGGACGGTTCACCCCATTGTGGGGCGCTTCTTCCGTGTTGTGGGGCGGCGGGTAGTTCACCTTCTACTCTCATGGGTTTTGCTCCTTTATATAGCAATTTGGTTTAGCAAGCAGTCATAACGGTTAATTTCAGCATTCTTTTCTGCTTCCGCCTGTGCAACTTGCTGCTTGTGCCTCAATTCCTTGGTACGAAGCCCATTCAGCAACTCGGTTGATATCAACTCGCTATTGCCGAGGATTAAGATAGCCAAGTCAAGTGAACCCATGCCATTCGGGTCGTTGGTATCGAAATATTGGGCCGAACCGTTTGAATTTTCATGGTCTGGCATACGGGAACGGCTTACGAACAGTTCACCATCATCCCTGAGAGTGTAAGTTGTTTTATAGGGGTAAAGGCTGTTTGCAACCTTTCCGTAGCGGACAGTCATGCAAATCTTGTTAACCCTGCCTGAAACCACCCTCAGGTCAACCTGCAATTCGCTATACCTTTCGTACCATTTTGTGGTTTCATTGTGTGTTTTAAGGCTCAGCCATAGACAGCCAGCATAATGGCCAGGATATCCTTCCAATACCTTGCAAACTGACGGTTCATAGGCTACAAGATACTTCTGTTGCATTTCTTCGCCGAATTTAAGGGTTTTCCAAGGAATTATGCTGGTAGAAGCATCATCGTAGATACTTCCATCGAACATGGCCTTAAAGGTAGCAAGATACCTTTTCATTCCATCACGTACACGTTCCTTGATTGTGTTCATATCAGGTTTTGTATCCATTGTTTCGCTCCTGTTAGTAATGAGAATCTGGAAACATCTCGAAATCAAGCATGATGCATTCCATGGAATCCGACATTGACCTTCCATAGAGGACTCTTGGGCCGTCGGTGGTAGATACCCTAGTTATTACGCCGCTCTTATGGATTTCCACCATGTCGAAGTCTTCCCAGTGGCTGAGGGCGACGGGGAGGTTACCGCAGTTATGTTCGGCACGGAGTTTGGTAAGGGCTTCAATCAGCTGGTCAACTGTAATGAAATCAGATTTATCTTTCGGGATGGTTGAGAGGGACATTATGTTGCTCCTTGGTTTGCTACTTTCTTTTTTTGCTAGCTTTGATATATAATTTCAAGTTTTGCCCAAGTGAGTCGCCGTCGAAGATGGACTTTTCGAGGAGCTTCACGAGTTCCGTTCTAAAGCCTTCCTTTTCCTTGCTGTCCCATGCGAGGTGGCGGAACAGGTCTTCGAGCTCGTGGAAGCGGAAATACTTAGCCCATTCCTTCTTGTTACCTTCCTTGCTGTAATCCTTCTTGATGTTGAAGAGGTTACGGTAGATGCGATTGACAGCATCTTCTACTGCACGGTGGATTTCGAGCTGCATGCAGTAGGAGTAGCCCTTCATGAAGCAGTCGATGGCGAGGTCTTTGTCCGCATCATTGACGCCTGCGATGTCGGCAAGGTCCTTAGCCTGTTCTTCGACATAGTTGAACACTTTTTCGGCTTCCTTCTTGGTCTTAGCGATGGGGAAGAGCCATTTGAGGTCGCTGTGGGTCTTTGTGAACTTTCTCATGGGATTATCCTTTGGTCGTTGTTAACAAGAAGTAATATAGATAATTAAAACCATTCTGTCAAGGGGTTTATGATTTTTTCTAATCTTCTAGCCA